>SAMEA3663028__coassemble_379_pt1 | contig 18221 bp, 18 predicted proteins | sample SAMEA3663028__metabat2_low_PE_034 | metagenome-assembled genome bin SAMEA3663028 (sample SAMEA3663028) | pig gut metagenome | biome: pig gut; feature: pig-associated habitat; material: faeces | place: France | collected 2012
ATTTCATCTGTTTTCTGCGGATTGCGTTTGATTTCGTTATCTATTTTCCGATACAAAACCTCCCAAATATACTCCCCAGCACCTCCTCCGTGCCAATCTCGCCCACAATGGCGCCAAGATGATAGATGGCGGTGCGGATATCCTCCGCAACAAGGTCTGTAGGAAGGCCGTCGGCCATAGCGTCAAGGGCTTGACCAAGCGCAAGAGAGGCCTCCTTAAGAGCTTCGTAGTGACGCAGATTGGTAACAATAGTCTGTGAGGAATTAGTAGCGGCAAGGCTCTTGGGGTAGGAGAGAAGCCGCTCCTTAAGCTCCTTAATGCCGCGTCTCTGCTTGGCAGAGAGAAGCAGCACCTGCGGCGCGCTGGAAAAGAGTTGTGAGGAGAGTTCCAGCACAGAATCAACCAAATCCGTAACAGCATCGGGAAGAGAGGTGGCAGGATGATTCTCCAGAGCACCCTCGGGGAAGAGCAGAGAGAGGGGCGAGATAAGATCTATCTTATTCAAAACCACAATAATATGCTTATTCTGCTGCTCTATGCGCTTAGAGAGGTCGTAGAGAGAGCTCTCAAAGGCGTGCGGCTCTGTGGCATCTAGCACCATTATCACAACAGAGGCTTCGCGCAGTTTGGCAAAGGTGCGCTCTATGCCAATAATCTCCACAGTATCAAGAGTCTCCCTAATGCCCGCAGTATCAATAAATCTGAACATTGTACCGCCAATATTCACAAGGTCTTCTATAGCATCGCGGGTGGTGCCGTGCACATTGGAGACAATAGCCTTCTCCTCTCCGCAAAGGGCATTCAGCAGAGTGCTCTTTCCAGTATTGGTAGCTCCCACAATTGCCACGGGGATACCATTCTTAATAGCATTGCCAAGAGAAAAAGAGTGCGCCAGCGCATCTGTATGCTCCTTAACCTGCAGCAGCAGACTCTTAAGCTGACTACGCTCTGCAAACTCCACCTCCTCCTCGCTGAAGTCAAGTTCCAACTCCATAAGAGAGAGCAAGTTAAGCATCTCTTGGCGCATCTCCTTAAGCTCATTGGAAAAACCTCCCCTCATCTGCTTTATTGCAAGGTTGTGCGCAGCTGCAGTCTCGCTAGAGATAAGGTCTGCAACAGCCTCTGTCTGAGCCAAATCCATCTTACCATTAAGAAAGGCCCTCTTAGAAAACTCGCCCGGCTGAGCCATACGGAACCCGTTGGAGAGCAGAGTCTCCATAATCTTCCCGATAACATAATTTGAGCCGTGGCAACAGATCTCTGCGCTCTCCTCTCCGGTGTAGGAGTGCGGCGCTCGGAAGATAGCCACAAGCACCTCATCTACAACCACATCCGCATCCATAATCAACCCAAAGCGCATACGGTATCCCAAAGTAGAGGCAAGGGCACCCGCCTGCTTCTTTGGCACAAAGATGCGGTCCAGCTTGGAGAGGCACTCCGGCCCGGTGGTTCTGATTACTGCTATTGCACTTGTCCCTTGCGGTGTGGCAAGGGCGCATATATCGCTGTTGTCAAACTCTTCAAACATACATCAATCGCTTAAATTACAAACTATTCGCGCTCCAGCAGCACCACATTCTCCACGTGGATGGTATGCGGGAACATATCTACAGGCTGCACCGCAAGAATTCTGTAGCGGGGCAGAGCGGCTTGCGGCGCAACATCGGCAGCTGTGGCTTGCGGCGCAACATCAGCAGCTGCGGCTTGCGGCGCCTCTGCCGGCATCTCATCCTTATCAACCCAACCGCGGCAGAGCCACTCAAGGTCGCGCGCCTGGGTGGCCGGATTGCAGCTCACATAGACTATGCGCTTTGGCGCGCTCTTAAGCAGCACCTTTGCCACAGAGGGGTGAATGCCAGCGCGGGGCGGGTCCAGCACCACAACATCGGGAGTACCATTAGCCTCAATAAACTCCGCATTAAGCACATCCTTCATATCTCCTGCAAAGAAGGAGGCATTATCTATACCATTAATCTGCGCATTAACCTTTGCATCCTCTATAGCCTCATTAACATACTCAATTCCAACCACTCTCTTAGCCTTTGCGCTAAGGAAGAGAGCAATGGTTCCTGTGCCGGTGTATAAATCATAAACAATCTCGTTGCCAGAGAGTTTAGCAAAATCCCTCACAACAGAATAGAGCCTGTGCACCTGCACGGAGTTGGTCTGGAAGAAGGACTTTGGACCTATCTTAAAACGCAGCCCCTCCATTGTCTCATAAACGCAGTCCACGCCGTTCCAGCTGGTAAATGGGAGGTCAGAGATAGAGTCATTCAACTTGCCGTTAATAATATAATTTAAAGAGGTAATCATAGGGAAGCGCTCCATAAGCTGCTCCATAAGAGGCCTTTGCAGCTCCATATCAAGGTAGGCAAAGACTATAGTTACCATTACTTCTCCCGATGCAAGACAGCGTATTATAAGGTCTCTCAAATAGCCCTTTTGAGCGCGGATGTCATAGAACTCCAGATTGTGCTCCAGCGCATAGTTCTTTATAAAGAGCCTTATGCTGTCCGATGGCTCTCTCTGCAGATGGCAGCGTTTTATATCCAGCACCTTGTCAAAAAAGCCGGCAACGTGGAATCCGCAGGCAGGCCAATCCGCAGGAGCTATGGAATCTGGGGCCTCACCCTCCAGCACCCATCGGTGATTAGAGAAGGCAAAGTCCAGCTTGTTGCGGTAATGAGTTGTCTGGGGCGAGCCAAGAATAGGGGAGACCTTTGGCAACTGCAGGTGCCCTATGCGGGTAAGCTGGTCCACCACCTGCTGCTCTTTAAAGGCAAGCTGCCTCTGGTAGGGGAGATGCTGCCAGGTACAGCCTCCGCATACGCCAAAGTGGCTGCAGAAGGGCTCCACCCTGTATGGAGAGGGGGTTACTATGCGTGTAATATACCCCATCATATAGCCGCTGCGCACCTTGTTAACCTGCACATCCACCACATCGCCCGGTATTCCCTTCTGAACAAAGAGCACCTTGCCATCTACCTTTGCAACAGAATTTCCCTCTGCCGCAAGAGCCTCTATCTGCACATTCTCAAAGAATGGTTTTATCTTCTTTCTTCCCATTATCTCAAATTATCTCCGTTTAAAACTACAAATTTAAATAATAGTAAGAATTTTGGTACATTTGCAAAGCACAAAGGCATTTGCCAATGCCGTAAAATAACTAACAAACATCTATGTCACAGAGAATTAAAATTACCACTACAGAGGGCGATATTATAATAAAGCTATACGACCAGACCCCTCAGCACAGAGACAACTTCATAAAACTTGTAAAAGAGGGGTATTATAACGGCACACTCTTCCACAGAGTAATAAAGGAGTTTATGATTCAGGGAGGAGACCCGGAGAGCAAAGGAGCGCCGGCAGAGAAGCAGCTTGGAAGCGGCGGCCCCGGCTATACCATTCCTGCAGAATTTATCTATCCGCAGCTCTTCCACAAGAGGGGAGCGCTAAGCGCAGCCAGAACAGGAGACGAGATTAACCCTCACAGGGCAAGCAGCGGAAGCCAGTTCTACATTGTATGGGGAAAGGTCTATAAGGAGGGAGAGCTTAAGCAGATGGAGCAGCAGCTGGAGATGCAGCAGCAACAGAGCATCTTCAACACCCTTGTAAGAGAGAATGCCGCGAAGATTAAGCAGATGCGTATAAACAGAGACCAGGCCGGCCTTATGGCGCTGCAGGAGCAGCTAATTAACGAGACAGAGAAGAGGAGCGCGCAGATGGGCAAGCCAACCTTTACAAAGGAGCAGGTAGAGGCCTACACAACTCTTGGAGGCACACCATTTTTGGACAACCAATATACTGTCTTTGGAGAGGTAGAGAGCGGCCTGGAGGTGGTTGAGAAGATTCAGAACTGCGCAACCAACCCTTCCGACCGTCCTAAGAAGGATATCTCTATGAAGATGGAACTTATCTGATATTTGCAATATGACAACACTTTTGGAGGGAATGATGGCTAGGCGCAGCGTGCGCAGCTACAAGAGCACCCCGGTACCGCGTGAGATTCTGGAGAAGATTATAGAGGCGGGAAGATGGGCAGCAAGCGGCAAGAACAGACAGTCCTGCAAGATTATCTGTGTAACCAACAAAGAGTTGAGAGACCGCATAAGCGAGATGAACTGCCGCATAGGCGGATGGTCTGATACAATGGACCCCTTCTACGGCGCTCCGGCAATAATAATTGTACTGGCAGAGAAGGAGTGGAGAAACAGAGTCTACGACGGCACGCTCATACTTGGCAATATGATGCTGGAGGCCTATGAGCAGGGCGTTGGCAGCTGTTGGATACACCGCGCCAAAGAGGAGTTTGAGAGCCCGGAGGGGCAGGAGATTCTTAAGATGGCAGGCATAGAAGGAGAGTGGGAGGGTATTGGCCACCTTGCAGTAGGCTACATAGAGGGTCCCTTCCCAAAGGCTCCGCGCAGAAAGGGAAACGAGGTCTATTGGATAGAGTAACAGCAGATGGAGAGAGATATAAAACTTGTAATCTTTGATTTTGACGGCACACTTGCAGATACCAAAGAGAACATTATCCTAACCTTTCAGATGACAATGAAAGAGCTGGGAGTGGAGATTAAGAGCCGTCAGGAGTGCGCTGCAACAATTGGCCTCACACTAGAGGATGCCTTCAAAGTGCTCTATCCCGGAATGGCTGCAGAAAGATATACCCTACTAAGGGACACCTACCGCAGAATCTTCAAAGAAAACCGCAAAATACTGGTGCCGGGGCTCTTCCCGGAGGTAATGGAGACACTGGAGGAGCTGCGGCGCAGAGGCTACCTTATGAGCATAGCCTCTTCCAGACTATCACCCTCTCTGCAGAGCTTTCTGGAGGATATGAAGATAGCGCACCTCTTTGAGTATGCTGTTGGAGGAGACAATGTGGAGCATCCCAAGCCTGCTCCCGATGCCGTACTGCAGATACTCCGGCACTATAACCTCTCTGCAGAGGAGGCTTTTGTAGTGGGAGATATGCCCTTTGATATAAATATGGCAACCAATGCCGGCGTAAAGAGCTGCGGCGTAACCTGGGGAAACGCAGACGCCGCCCAATTGAAAGAGAGCGGCGCCAACTATGTTATTGATAAGATGAGCCAACTGCTGGAGATACTCAATTAGTATCTCTGGCAGCATCGCTTGTAAGGCCAATCTTAAGCTTGCTGAAGGTCTTTCTATCCACCTCGCTCAGCATTACCGTTGTATGCACCTGACAACCTGCAAGCTTAGGCAGCATCTTAAGAGCCTTTGCGCAATCCTCGCTCTGAGTGCTCAATACAGAGAGCGCAATAAGCACCTCGTCTGAATGAAGACGCGGATTCTTTCCCTTAAGGTACTTTACCTTTGTCTTCTGAATAGGCTCAATCATACTCTGAGGTATAAGTTTAACACTGTGGTCTATGCCCGCAAGGTACTTTGTAGCATTTAAAATAAGGGCTGCACAAGGACCTAGCAGCGGCGAACTGCCTGCAGTAATTATTGTGCCGTCCTCCAGCTCAATGGCAGCGCTGGCAAGTCCTGTCTGCTCCTTGCGCTCCCTTGCGGCAACGGTAGTCTTGCGGTAGGCAGTATTTATCTTTGCCTGCTTAAAGAGCAGGGCTATCTTGTGCACCTCATTCTCATTGCCTGCTCCATCCGCCATACGGTTAAGGGCGGTATAGTACCTGCGGATAATCTCATCATTAGCGGCATTGCGGCAAACCTCATCGTCGCTAATGCAGAAGCCCACCATATTTACGCCCATATCTGTAGGCGACTTGTATGGATTCTCTCCATAGATGCTCTCAAAGATGGCATTCAGAACAGGGAAAATCTCAATATCCCTGTTGTAATTTATGGCAATCTGATTGTAGGCATCCATATGGAAGGGATCTATCATATTAATGTCGTTAAGGTCTGCCGTAGCAGCCTCGTAGGCAATATTCACCGGATGCTTAAGCGGTAAATTCCATACCGGGAAGGTCTCAAACTTTGCATAACCCGCCTCTACGCCTCTCTTGTGCTCCTGGTAGAGCTGGCTTAGACAGACCGCCATCTTGCCGCTGCCAGGGCCCGGTGCGGTGACAATAACAAGCGGACGGGTAGTCTCCACATAATCGTTCCTTCCAAAGCCATCCTCGCTATCTATAAGCGAGACATTATTAGGGTAGCCGTCTATGGTGTAGTGATAGTAAGCCTTAATATTAAGTCTCTCAAGCCTCTGCCTGTAGAGGTCTGCAGAGTTCTGGCCATTATAGTGGGTTATTACAACGCCGCTTACATAAAACCCAAGTCTGGTAAACTCCTTGCGGAGCCTTAAGACATCCTCGTCGTAAGTAATTCCCAAATCCTGGCGCACCTTGTTCTTCTCAATATCCACCGCGCTTATTACAATCACAATCTCCGCAGTATCTTTCAACTGCTTAAACATCTGCAGCTTACTGTCGGGACAAAAACCCGGCAGAACACGGCTTGCGTGATTGTCGTCAAAGAGCTTTCCTCCAAGCTCCAGGTAGAGCTTGTTGCCAAATTTTCCTATTCTCTCTCTAATGTGCTCCGATTGAATCTTAAGGTACTTCTCGTTATCGAATCCAATTTTCATACAGTCTATGATTTTGGGGGCGCAATTTAGTCATAATAGCTCAAATAAACTAAATTTGCAGCCACAAAAAACCAATTAAGATGATACAGGAACCAACATTGCAGGAGTCTCCGCTTGTAGAGCTGCAAAACTATCTGCCGCGCGCGCCATTCCAATTTGCAGAGCCAATAAACCTTAAATTATTCAAGGGAGAGAACTGGTTGGTCTATGGCCTGAACGGATCTGGCAAGAGCATTCTTGCCAAGACACTTATGAAGAGCTACCAGAGCCTTTGCGGCACTATAACCCACAACCTTCCCGGCAACGACTGGAACAGGATAACCTCCAATATGGCGCACCTCTCCTTCAACAGCCAATATGGAGGCTCAGATGAGGGAATGTGCTACCAGATGCGCTGGAATCAGGGGCTGCTGGACGATTCGCTGCCAAAAGTTAAAGATGTGCTCTCCCTCTCCAAACTGCCCGGCTCCTTCTCTCACCTAAAGCTGGAGAATCTTATGGAGAGGTACATAATAAGCCTAAGCAGCGGCGAGTTCAGAAGATTTCAAATTGCGCAGATGCTCTGCACAGGCGCAAGAATAATAATCATAGAGAATCCCTACATAGGCCTTGATGAGCAGAACCGCGCAATTGTGGCAGAGCTGCTGCAAGAGCTGGTAAAGATATCGGGAGTACAACTTATATTATTGGAGTCCCGATTGCCGGAGAACCTCTCGCTCTTCTCCCACATTGTGCTTATAGAGGATGGCAGGGTTGCAAAATATCCTCTAAATGAGGGCCTTGCAGCTATTAAAACCGCAGATGTTGCAACCGCAGCCAAAGATTATTCCACCGCCCATAGCGTCACTGCAGAATGCGCATCTGCTGCGGAGTACCCTATTCCTGCAGAATGCACATCTGATGCAGAACACAATCCTTCTGCAGAGTGTGGCAAAGAGCTGCTTAAGTTGCAGAATGTGAGCATAAGATACGGCAACAGAACAATCCTAAAAGACCTTAGTTGGAGCCTGAAGGCAGGGGAGAAGTGGGCTCTTACTGGCAGAAACGGCTCCGGCAAGAGCACATTGCTAAGTCTTATCTGCGCAGATAATCCGCAGGCCTACAGTTGCAACATTACCCTCTTTGGGCGCAAAAGAGGCACAGGCGAGAGCATTTGGGATATAAAGCGCAACATAGGCTACCTCTCTCCGGAGATGTACAAGAGCTACCGCAAGCCCCTCCCTGTAGAGAATATTGTTGCAAGCGGGCTCTTTGATACCATAGGGCTCTATGTGGAGCCAAAGGAGGAGCATCTGCAGAGGGTGGAGAGATGGATGGAACTCTTTAACCTCTCCCGATTCCGCGGCACAAATTATATGCACCTCTCCGATGGCTGGCAGCGAATGGTGCTGCTTGCAAGGGCATTTGTAAAGAATCCGCCGCTGCTCATTCTGGACGAGCCCTTCCACGGACTGGACAATAAGAACCGCACCCTTGCCGCAGAGATTATAGAGAGCTGGTGCAGGCAGCCGGAGAAGAGCCTCATAATGGTCTCACACTACAAGGAGGATTTTCCAAAATCCATTACCCATACGCTTGACCTCTCGCCGGAGGCACAGTTTGCACACTAGTACATTTTATATTATATTTGTAGGTTAATGTGCATATAATGGAAGGTTACTATATAACGGTTTCAGACATAAAAGATTATCTCTTTAAAGGGCGCAGTTTCTCCCTCCCTACGGAGGCAATGAAGAGGGTGGAGGAGTGCTATGCCTTCCTTAAGGATTTTGCTCGTGACAGGGTTATCTACGGCATCAATACCGGTTTTGGCCCTATGGCTCAGTGGAGAGTGGAGGAGGCAGACCTTAAAGCTCTGCAATACAATATTATAAGAAGTCACGCCACAGGCGCAGGAGAACCTCTGCAGCCTCTCTATGTAAAGGCGGCAATGCTGGCAAGAGTTGGAACATTTCTGCAGGCAGGGTCGGGAATACATCCGGAGGTAATAAGGCTCCTAGCAGAGTTTATAAATAGGGGTATATACCCCTTCATTCCCCAGCACGGCAGCGTGGGGGCAAGCGGAGATCTGGTGCAGCTGGCACATATTGCCCTTACCCTCATTGGAGAGGGGGAGGTCTTCTACAAGGGAGAGTGGCGCAAAAGCGCGGAGGTGCTACGCCAGTGCAACCTTAAGCCCATCTCCATACATATACGCGAAGGGCTTAGCGCCACTAACGGCACCAGCGTAATGACAGGCATTGCCGCAGTTAATCAGATATATGCAGAGAGGCTTCTGGAACTTGCCCTGCATCAGGCAGTATGGATGAATGAGATTGCAGGCTCCTATGATGACTGGATGAGCATTCCTTTAAATGCAAGCAGAAGACACTCCGGCCAGCAATATGCCGCGCAGAGAATGAGGGAGATAGCGCAGGGAAGCGGCTCTCTTCTAAAGAGGGAGCACTACCTCTACAACAAGGAGCTGAATGGCGAGAAGCTCTTCTCCCGAAAGGTTCAGGCCTACTACTCGCTAAGGTGCACTCCGCAGATACTCGGGCCAATCCAAGAGACCTACAGCAACTCGCGCAAGGTCATAGAGCGAGAACTTAACTCTGTCTGCGACAACCCTGTGATAGACCCTGCAAGCAACAATGTCTATCACGGCGGCAATTTCCACGGCGACTACATCTCCCTGGAGCAGGACAAGGTAAAGATTGCCACGGTAAGGCTTACAATGACGGCAGAGAGGCAGCTCAACTATCTCTTCCACCACAAGATAAACGAGATTCTTCCGCCCTTCCTCAATCTTGGCAAGCTGGGGCTCAACTACGGAATGCAGGCCTGCCAGTTTACAGCCACCTCCACAACGGCTGAGAGTCAGACGCTGGCAATGCCAAACTACGTGCACTCCATACCAAACAACAACGACAATCAGGATATTGTCTCAATGGGCACAAACAGCGCCCTCCTCTGCAAGAGGGTGATAGATAATGCATATCAGGTTATGGCAATACACTCCATTGCACTTGCGCAGGCTACAGACTGCCTTAAGATGGAGGAGAAGCTTGCGCCGGCAACAAGGAGACTCTACAGAGAGATAAGAGAACTTGTTCCCCTCTTCATAGAGGATACACCATTCTACAATGATATTGCCTCCGTAGAGAGATATTTAAGAGAGAAAGAACTATGAGATACGCGCTTGTAACAGGTGGCTCAAGAGGAATAGGCAGAGCCATTTGCATAAAGTTGGCCGCTATGGGCTACCCTGTTGTAATAAACTACCTGGGCAATCAGGAGGCCGCAGAGGCAACAAAGAGTGCCATTGAGCAGATGGGCGGCACTGCCCAACTGCTAAGATTTGACATCTCCAATCCCCAGGCTATAGAGGAGGCCATAGAGATGTGGGAGAATTCACATCCCAACGACTACATTGCCGTGCTGGTAAATAATGCCGGCATTCGCAGAGACAACCTTATGGTCTTTATGCAGAACAGCGAGTGGCACAATGTTATTGACACCACCCTCAACGGCTTCTTCTACACCACAAGAAGGGTTCTCAAGGGGATGATGACCAAGAGATTCGGGAGAATAATAAACATAACCTCCCTCTCCGGCCTTAAGGGTATGCCTGGCCAATGCAACTACTCTGCCGCAAAAGCCGCGCTTATAGGCGCCACAAAGGCTCTTGCGCAGGAGGTTGCGCCGCGCAAAGTCACTGTAAACGCAGTTGCTCCGGGCTTTATAGAGAGCGATATGACAAAGGAGCTGCCAAAGGAGGAGCTTGCCAAGATGGTGCCTATGAAGCGCTTCGGCAAGCCGGAGGAGGTGGCATCTCTTGTGGGCTTCCTTGCAGGCGAGGAGTCATCTTATATAACCGGAGAGGTAATATCAATAAATGGAGGTCTGCTATGAATAGAGTGGTAATTACCGGAATGGGAATATGGTCTTGTCTGGGCAAGAATATCAAAGAGGTGGAGGAGTCTCTGCGCGCAGGAAGGTCTGGCATTGTAAACGACCCGGAGCGGCTGAAGTATGGCTACCAGTCTGGCCTTACCGGCTATGTAGAGCGCCCCAAGCTAAAGGGCATTCTTGAGAGGAGGCTCAGAACAGGCCTTCCGGAGGAGGGCGAGTATGCCTATATGGCAAGCCGAGAGGCCTTTGAGATGGCAGGAATCACAGATGAATACCTGCTGGAGAACGAGGTGGGCTGCATCTTTGGAAACGACTCCACAGCTGCCCCTGTAATTGAGGCCGCCAAGATAATGGAGCAAAAGCACGACTCCGCCCTTCTTGGCTCCGGCTACATCTTCCAGTCTATGAACTCCACCGTAACAATGAACCTCAGCACAATATTCCACCTGCGTGGCGTAAACTTTACCATAAGCGCAGCCTGCGCAAGCGGAAGCCACTCAATAGGGTTGGGCTATATGATGATAAAGCAGGGAATGCAGGAGATGGTGCTCTGCGGAGGCGCGCAGGAGGTAAATATGTACTCAATGGCAACATTTGATGCGCTTGGAGCCTTCTCTAAACAGATGGATAATCCACAGAGAGCCTCCCGACCATTTGACCGCAACAGGGACGGGCTTGTCCCAAGCGGCGGAGGAGCTGCGCTGGTGCTTGAGAGCTATGAGCACGCTGTGAAGAGAGGCGCAACCATCCTCTGCGAAGTTACCGGCTACGGCTTCTCCAGCAACGGCGGAGGAATCTCCCAGCCAAGCGACCTGGGCAGCGCTACGGCAATGCGCAGAGCGCTTGAGGATGCCCGCCTTACTCCCGATGACATAGACTACATAAACGCCCACGCCACCTCAACCCCGCAGGGAGATATGTACGAGGCAAAGGCGCTCAAGAGCCTCTTTGGCGGCAAGAGGGCATATATAAGCAGCACAAAGGGAATGACCGGCCACGAGTGCTGGATGGCCGGCGCCAGCGAGATTGTCTACAGCATAATAATGATGCTTGGCAACTTTGTGGCTCCCAATATAAACTTTGAGAATCCCGACGAGTACTCTGAGGGGCTCAACATTGTTGTCTCCACAAAGGAGGCAAAGCTGGAGAGGATTCTTAGCAATGCCTTTGGCTTTGGCGGCACCAACAGCGCCCTTGTAATAGAAAGACTGAAATAATTAACTCAATAATTGTTATATCTATGAAAAGATTAATTCCTACTCTTATTGCAACACTATTTGCAATTTCTGCAATTCTGCCTGCCTATGCAAGCGGCCCTACAGTAATACGCGGCAATAAGGCAATTTACAAAGAGTCCGGCAAGACCTGCCTGATAAAGTATGACACATCGGAGATGATGATAGAGGAGAAGAGCAGTGAGGAGTACATTAAAGAGCATGGCGGAGAGCCATTCAGACTGGAACTTGAGGGAGTCTTTGCAGAGTCCAAAGAGCACTTTGCAGAGAAGTGGAACAAGCTTGTTGGAGATGGCCTTAAGATGGTTACAAACTCATCTGCCAACGCAGATTACATTATGACAATCAAATTCACCTCCTTAAACCTTGGGAGCGCCGCTCTGGCAGTTACAATAGGTTTTGGAGCAGGCGGAAGCTACTTCTACGGTACAGTGGATGTAAAGAATGCCTCCGGCGAGGAGTCCCTCTACGTTACTGTAGCAAAGCAGACTGGCAAAAGCAAGACAAAGGCGCTTAAGAGAATGAACTCCCTTATGGAGTGCTTTGCAGACGACCTTCTTAAAGTCCTTAAGAAATAGTCTATATGAATCTCTTTCCTGCTCTTGAGAGAGCTTACACAAAGGAGAGCCTCTCCGCACGGGAGGCCCAGAGAATGGCGGAGTATATTGCCTGGGCGCCGCTCATCTTCCAGACAGCCAGGGTAATGGTAAAGTCCGGCATTCTGCAGCTTATACGCGATAGTGCGGAGGGCCTTACCGCAGGGGAGATTGCAGAGTCCAGCGGCTACTCAATATATGCTGTAAAGGTGCTCACAGAGGCCTCGCTCAGCGCAGGAATCATACTTGTTAATAAGGAGAACAGCCGTTTTACCATAAGCAAGACGGGATGGTTTCTGCTTACAGATGAGGCTACCCGCGTAAATATGGATTTCAACCACAGCGTAAACTACAGGGGAATGTACCATCTGGAGGAGGCGCTTAAAGAGGGGAGACCTGCCGGCCTGAAGAGCCTTGGAGATTGGCCTACAATCTATCAGGGGCTCTCACAGCTTCCTCCCGATGCGCAGCGCGACTGGTTTGCATTTGACCACTTCTACAGCGACCACTCCTTCTCCAGCGCGCTTAAGCTCATCTTCTCCAAGAAGTGCTCCAGAATTATGGATGTGGGTGGCAACACAGGCCGCTTTGCACTGAAGTGCACAGAGTACAACCCAGATGTAAAGGTAACTGTTGTGGACCTTCCCGGGCAGATAGAGATGATGAAGAGAGCAATATCGGGAAGCGTAGGAGAGAGCAGGATAGAGGCCTTCCCTGCAGACCTGCTCAAGAGCGGCAGCAAGCTTCCGCAAGGGGAGTGGGATGCAATATGGATGAGCCAGTTCCTGGACTGCTTCTCCATAGAGGAGATTGCCTCCATACTCTCAAAGGCCAAGGAGGTTATGGGCAGCAAGAGCACCCTCTACATTATGGAGACCTTCTGGGACAGGCAGAAGTATGAGCCTGCATCGCTCTGTCTTACAATGACAAGCCTCTACTTTACCGTTATGGCTAACGGAAACAGCAAGATGTACCACTCGGATGATTTTCTCTCTGTAATCGAGAGTGTTGGGCTTAAGGTTGCAGCCATTCACGACGGACTTGGTCACGGACACTCCATTATGGAGGTTACACTATAAACTATGAATTAACCTATATAACCTATATTATTTATGACACGCGCAGAGATAGAAGAGAGAGTAAAGGAGTTCCTTATAGAGGATTTGGAGATAGAGCCGGAGAAGATCTCCCCGGAGGCCAACCTTAAGGAGGACCTGGAGATAGACAGCCTTGATTTTGTGGATATTGTAGTGATTGTGGAGAAGAAGTTCGGCTTTAAAATCAAGCCTGAGGAGATGAGCGGGGTAACCACCCTCAAGGGTTTTTGCGACTACATAGAGAGCAAGGTAAACCAGTAAGATATGAAGAGGGAATGGCAGGGTTCCACAGATGGCTCCGGATGGATGCAGAGGCAGCTGATAAATTGCTTCCGCTTCCTTAACATCCGCATTTACTACATTGCCGTGGCACTTGTGGTTCCCTTCTATATGCTCTTTGGAAGCGGCTTCAAACCCTCCTACAGCTATTTCAGAAGGAGATTGGGCAAGAGCGCTCCCGCAGCATTGTGGCTCTGCTACAAAAACCACCTGCTCTTTGGAATGGTTATGATAGACCGCTTTGCAGCCTATGCCGGCAAGGAGTTCACCATAACCGTAGAGGGGCAGGAGCTCTTTGACAGGTTGGAGGAGTCTCCCGATGCCTTTGTTATACTTAGTTCGCATATAGGCTGCTATGAGATTGGAGGCTACAGGCTTAAAAGCAGCAGAAAGAGGCACTGGGCGCTGGTATATGCAGGTGAGACAGCAACCATTATGGAGAACCGCAGAAGGCAGTTTGCAAGAACAGGTGTGGAGATGATTCCGCTAAGGGAGGATATGGGACACCTCTTTGAGATAAACAATGCCATTGTGAATGGCGATATTGTGAGTATGCCTGCAGACCGCCTCCACGGCTCTGAGAAGTCTGTTGAGTGCGCTCTTTTGGGCGCCAAGGCAGAACTGCCCGCCGGGCCCTTTACGGTTATTGCCCAACGCTCCCTGAATGCCCTTGCCATCTTTGTAATGAAGGTTGGAGTCTATGACTACAGACTCTATGTAAAGAGCCTCCCCAATCCGGATGAGGGCCTTCCGCGCAGAGAGAGGCTGCGCATACTTGCAGAGGAATATGCAGGGTGCATAGAGCAGATATTGGCAGAGTACCCTTGCCAGTGGTTCAATTTTTACAATTATTGGAAGAGTTAGAGTATGATTCCGCCATTTGAAGAGATAGATATAAAGAGCCTGCTCCCGCAGCAGCCGCCATTTGTTATGGTAGACGCTCTGCTGGATTATTCGGAAGAGAAGACCGTAACTGCACTTAAAGTACAGGAAGAGAACATCTTCTGCAGCAACGGCACTCTCTCCGCAAGCGGAATGATGGAAAATATTGCCCAGACCTGCGCTGCCCGTCTGGGATACATAAACAAATACATACTTAAGAACAACCGTATCCTGGTGGGCTACATAGGGGCCATAAACAACCTTACAATCTTAAGGGAGCCCCGCGTAGGAGAGGTTATTGTAACCACCGTGCAGGTATTGGAGCAGATTATGGGAATGACCCTCATCCAAGGCACAATAAAGGCGGGCAATGAGGTATTGGCAGAGGGCACAATGAAGATAGCCATAGCAGAATAACTATTTAGAGATGAAGGAACTTGCCGCAAATAAGGAGATAATGGTACGCTTCAGCGAGGTTGGTCCAACCGGAGTTGTAAAGAGCGTTGCATACGCCCACTACTTTGAGGATGCCAGAGAGGAGTTTGGCCGCAAGTATGGACTTGAGTATATGCGTATGGCAAAGAAGAGCTTTGCCGCGCCGCTGGTAGAGCTCACCTTCAAGGCCATACGCCCAATGTACTATGAGAGGCCCTATAGCGTTGCCATAAGGTATATTCCCACAGAGGCGGCAAAGATTCTCTTCCGCTATGAGATTACAGACCTTCAGAGCGGAGAGGTGGTTGTAACCGGCAAGACTCTGCAGGTCTTTATGGATATGGAGTACAGGCTTCTCTGGTACAAGCCGGACTACTATATTGCCTGGCAGAAGAGATGGGAGGTAATGGAATGATAGCGGCATTGGCACATAATATATGCTCACCTTTGGGATGGAGCAGCAGTGAGAACTTCTCTGCGGTTATTGCAGGAAGAAGCGCTCTTATGCTCTGTACCGGCAAATGGGGGCTTCCCGATGCCTTTACAGCCTCACTCTTCCCACAAGGAGCAATAGAGGCGGCCTTTGAGCAACTGCTTGTTGCAATGGGCAGAGAGGGGGAGTGCCGCAACTATACCCGCTTTGAAAAGTTGGCAATCCTCTCCATAGCCGCCGCCTGCAGAGATGCTCAGCAGAGAGAGAGCAGTTTTGAGACAAAGAGCAGCCAGACACTCTTTGTACTCTCCACCACCAAAGGGAATATCCACCTGCTAGATTCAAAGATGCGGCAGGAGGAGAGCGGCAGCCTTGCAATCGGAGAGTCTGCAGAGCGTATTGCCGCCTTCTTTGGCAATATGAATGGCGCCATAGCCATCTCCAATGCCTGCACCTCCGGAGTCTCCGCACAGATTACTGCAAGCCGCCTGTTGGAGAGCGGTAAATACAGATATGCCGTAGTCTGCGGAGCGGATATTCAATCACCCTTCATTGTATCGGGATTCAACTCATTCAAGGCGCTCTCTCCGGCAGAGTGCCGTCCCTTTGATGCCAACCGCTGCGGGCTAAACCTTGGCGAGGCGGCTGCCACAATTATACTGGAGCGCTGCACGGGCAGGGCAGGCGAGGAGAACCTCTGGTGCCTGGAGGGCGGAGCAATAAGAAATGATGCAAATCATATATCGGGACCCTCCCGAACCGCAGAGGGAAGCTATAATGCCTTAAGGGCTGTTATGCCGGCAGATGCAGGCTCTCTCTCATTTGTGAGCCTTCACGGCACGGCAACACTCTACAACGACCAAATGGAGGCCATTGCGCTGCAGCGTGCCGGTTTGGAGAGAATACCTGCAGGCTCGCTCAAGGGTTGGTACGGCCACACTATGGGGGCCTGCGGAATATTGGAGAGCATTCTCTCTATGATAGCAGTGGAGCAAGGGGTGATTCTCCCCACTAGAGGCTATGAGGAGTGCGGCGTAAGCGGAGAGATTAATATCCTTAAGAGCATTGCAAAGAGCGGCAGGAGAAGTTTCATAAAGCTGCTCTCCGGATTTGGAGGGTGCAATGCCGCAGTACGATGGAGCCTGAAGGGGGCTTCTGAGCGCGCAGAGATGCCAATTGCTGCAGATGAGCCAAAAGCAGATTTTAGGCCGCTGCACAGCATACATATCTCTCCGCAGGGGGTTCTGCTGGATGGCAGGAGTATTGAATGTGAAGGTTGCGGAGACAACCTTATTGAGAATCTCTACAGGAGCGGCAGGATGAACTATCCAAAGTTCCACAAGATGGATAGCCTCTGCAAATTGGGCTTTGTGGCATCCGAGCTTCTGCTACAAGAGTACAACAGAGGACAGGAGCGCCCTGCAGCCAAGGGTGCGGAGGAGTTTGGCGAATCCTGCGCCGTTGCCTTTGCAGGACGTTACGGCTCGCTGGCAAACGACATAAAGTATCAGGAGAGCATCCGGCCGGAGAATTACTATCCAAGCCCTGCGCTCTTTGTCTATACCCTGCCTAATATTGTAACGGGAGAGATTGCAATAAGGAACGGAATAAAGGGAGAGACAAACTTCTTTCTTCTTAAGGAGAAGGATTGGAGCAGAATAGAGATGCTTATGGAGACTCTTATGGTGGAGAGAAGCGCCAGCAGCATTGTTGGAGGATGGCTGGACTACCTGGATGGAGAGCATTTTGAGGCAGACATTAAATTTTATAAGAAACAGTAAAATAATTATTTATATGGATAAACTTAAAGCACAACTTAAAGAACAGATTTTGGAGGCTCTCTCTCTGGATGAGATGAAACCGGAGGAGATAGATGACAATGCGCCCCTCTTTGGCGAGGGTCTGGGCTTGGACTCTATAGATGCCCTGGAACTTATTGTACTTATGGAGAAGCAGTATGGCATAAAGCTCTCCAACCCGGCAGAGGGGAAGGAGGTCTTCAAATCCATAAATGTAATGGCGGAGTATATAGCAAAGAATAGGACCCGATAGATGATTGTAATTACCGGCGCAGGCATAATATCCGCAATAGGCAACAACAAGGAGGCCGTATGGAGCTCTCTTAAAGGGGAGTGCTGCGGCATCTCTGCACCCCGTTATCTGGAGACCTCCCACAGCCAATTGCCTGTTGGAGAGGTAAAAATGAGCAACAGGGAGCTTGCGGAGCTATGCGGAGTAAGCCAGGAGGAGTGCACCAGAACAGCCCTGCTGGGCATAGTGGCTCTTAGGGAGGCGCTGCAGCAGGCAGGAATAGGGCGGGACGAGACCGCCTCTATGGCGCTTATCTCCGGAACAACTGTTGGCAGTATGGATAAGACTGAGAGGGACTACCTCTCCTGCGGCAGTGTGGATGTAATTGGAGATTGCGAGACAAGCACCCTGCAGATGGCCTCTAAAGTGGGCGACTTTGGCTATATAACCACCTGCAGTACCGCCTGCTCCTCTGCCGCAAATGCCTTTATTGCCGGTGCGGAACTAATAAGGAGCGGACTCTACAGCAAAGTGGCGGTTGGTGGCACAGAGGCTCTCTCTAAGTTCCACCTTAACGGCTTCAACTCCCTTATGATTCTGGACAAGGAGATATGCAGGCCCTTTGATGCCACAAGGGCTGGGCTTAATCTTGGCGAGGGAGCAGCCTTTATGGTTCTGGAGACTCTGGAGAGCGCAATGGAGCGCGGCGCCACTCCGCTTGCACTCTTAAGCGGCTGGGGAAATGCCTGCGACGCC
>SAMEA3663028__coassemble_380_pt1 | contig 18206 bp, 13 predicted proteins | sample SAMEA3663028__metabat2_low_PE_034 | metagenome-assembled genome bin SAMEA3663028 (sample SAMEA3663028) | pig gut metagenome | biome: pig gut; feature: pig-associated habitat; material: faeces | place: France | collected 2012
GTGCCGCCACACGCACCTCTGGCAATGGGTAGCGTGGATGGTGCGACCAAAATGGCTGCACCGTCCACACAATCCCCTTCGGGAAGGCCATCTGAGCAGGGTAGGCGTGGAAGGTCTTTTTCTACTTGACGCCTCGTGGCAAACGGCCTGCTTAAGGCTTTTGCGTTAGATTATTGTATTTCTTCTGATTTCTTCAGCTCAATCAGATTTTATCCAGCGCCTGTTCCAGGTCGTAGATTATATCATCTATATGCTCTGTTCCTATGCTGAGTCTCACCGTTGTTGGAGTTATGTGCTGCGCTGCAAGCTCATCGGGAGACATCTGCGAATGAGTGGTTGTATATGGATGAATCACAAGGCTCTTTACATCTGCCACGTTTGCAAGAAGTGAGAAGATCTCCAATGAGTCTATGAACTTCCAAGTCTTCTCCAAATCTCCTTTTATCTCAAAGGTGAAGATGCTGCCTGCTCCATTAGGGAAGTATTTCTTGTACAGCGCATTATCAGGGTGCGTCGGAAGGGATGGGTGGTTTACCTTTGCCACTTTAGGATGCTTGGTCAGATAATCCACCACCTTAAGCGCATTTGAGACGTGCCTCTCTACTCGGAGCGAGAGTGTCTCCAAGCCCTGCAACAAGATAAAGGCGTTGAATGGAGAGATGGTTGCGCCCTGGTCTCTGAGCACTACGGCGCGCACCCTTGTAACAAAAGCAGCCGCTCCTGCCAAATCGGCAAAGATGCCACCGTGGTAGTTAGGATCCGGTTTAGCCAGAGTAGGGAACTTATCGGGATAAGCCTTCCAATCAAATTTGCCGCCATCTACAATCACTCCTCCAAGACTGCTGCCGTGGCCTCCGATAAATTTTGTAGCCGAGTGGACAACCACATCCACGCCGTGCTCTATAGGCCTTATAAGGAAGGGGGTGTGTTATAAAGTTGTAAGAGCCTACGTAGAGGTTGTCGGCGGTAATAATGTGGTCGCCATTCTGGATGCAGAAAAACTTAACAAGGGATTCCTTGTCTTCTGCAACGTAAAGCTGAAGAGAATGAACAAAGAGATAGCACTGGACTTTACCAGACGCATAATGGATATACCAGAGGTTACGGAGTGCTACAACATCTCCGGCCGCTTTGACTATCTTCTTAAAATTCAGTCTCCCGATATGAAATACTATCAGGAGTTTATCCTGAATGTGCTTGGCACAATAGAGAGCTTGGGCTCAATAGAGAGCACATTTGTTATGGACGAGATAAAAAACAATTGGGGCGTGACTATTTGAGATAGTACTCCACGCTTGTAACCACCCTCACAATCTTGATATACGGAGTATTGGAATCTCTGTCGGTAACCGAGAAGACCCCCTGATTGGCATATTTGATCTTGCCTATCCTGCTCTTTGAGTCCTTGGCAAACTTTTCGGCCGCAGCTCTGGCATTCTTGGTAGCCTCCTCTATCATCTCCGGCTTAATCTCATTAAGAGCATTATAGCCATAGATAACCTGCTTGCTGCCATAATACTGCTCGCTCTCCATCATAATGCCCAACTTCAGCAGCTCAATCTGTCTGTTGATGCAACTCCTCACAAGGTCCACCTTGTCTGAAGAGACAGTAATGACAGGAGTTGCATTATACCTGTAAGGACTCTTATTCTCCGAATATTGGTTGGCATTGCGGTCGTTCATAGTTGGAGGAGCAATGGAGATTTCTGAATCCTCAATACCATTCTTCTTAAGGAAATCTATAATCTGCGCATTCTTTCTATCTATCTCCTCATACATATTGGTAAGATCATTCCCCAACACAGAGTAACTGATAGGCCAAATTACATTTGTAGCCTTCACCTCCCTCTCACAGAGGCCCTTGACGCTAACAGTGCGGTCGTAAGCCTTAAAATTCTTCACACACAACATAAAGCTGCAACCCAAGACTATAGCAGCCGCCAAAATATATTTTCCCAAACTATTCATAATACTTCCAATTAAATGAGTTAAAATATACTATTCCGTTTTAGCAAACCTGTCAAGCACAATCTTAACAAGATTATTCATCAATGGTTTATAATCGGGATTACTCTCCTTATGATTTCTATCTGCAATAAGCAGGCATACCGTGCCGGCCCTGTGGCCAAGCGCCCCACCAAGGCCTGCAAGCGCAGAGCCCTCCATCTCTATATTGGTAATACGCTCATTGCCAAAGCGGAAGGAGGCCAGCTTTGAGATAAAATCGGGAATAGCAAGACCCATCCGCAAAACTCGGCCCTGAGGGCCGTAGAAGCCAGAAGCAGAGATTGTTATGCCCGGCACCACAACATCCTCAAAGAGGCGGTAGAGAGCATCATCCGCATTTGCAACATAAGGCACCGGAAGATACTCATTCCAGCCCATATGCTTAATAAAGCTCTGCTCCACATCCTTCTGGGAATACTTATCCCTATCCGCATACCAGTTAAGAAGACCATCCATACCAATTGAACGGCGGCTGAAGATATAAGAGCCCAGCGGAACATCCGGCTGAACGCCCCCGCAGGTACCTATGCGCAGAAGCCTCAGCGAGCGCTTCTTCTCCTTAACCTCCCTTGTGGCAAAATCCACATTGGCAAGCGCATCCAACTCCGTAACAACAATATCTATGTTATCCGTACCGATTCCCGTAGAGAGAGCCGTAATTCTCTTTCCTTTGTAACTGCCTGTGCAGGTAACAAACTCCCTGGAACTCTTCACAAACTCCTTTGTATCAAAAAAAGAGGAGATAAGTTCCACTCTGCCCGGGTCGCCCACAAGCAAAATATCATCCGCAATATCCTCCGGTCTCAGGTGCAGGTGAAATACAGATCCGTCCGGGTTTATAATAAGCTCCGATGCTCCAATCTTACTCATAACTATATCAAATTAAATACAACATATAAAAATAGGGACTAAAGTTAACAAATTTTATTACTTTTGTCATCCTGTTATAAAATAATAAACGACTACAAGAATAATACCAATGGCAGCAAAGAAGATATATATGCTTCAGAGAGTGCAGACACTCTACATATTAAGCGCAACCATCCTTATAATCACACTCCTCCTCAAACATTTTATGTATGTGCTGGACCCTGCCAGCGGAGAGCGCATAGCAGTACAATTTACAGACTACACCCCATTCCTTGCGCTCACAATAGGATCGCTTGCAGTAAGCCTCTTCACCTTCCTGCTCTTTACAAGCAGGGTGCTGCAGATAAGATGCTGCACATACAACATAATACTGCTTCTGGCATATCAGGGATGGCTTGTATGGGTCTTCCTAGGCAGGCAGCCGGGCGAGTATTTCACCATATATTGTCTCTTCCCGATAATTGCAGCAATTCTGCTCTTTATAGCAATAAGATACCTGGCAAGAGATGAGGCGCTAGTACAGGCCTCCAACTCCCTGCGCAAAATTCAGAAGAATAGAAAGGGAATCTTTGGAAAGCGCTAGGCAGCAAGGCAGCGCTAAGCAGCATAGCAGCGCTGAGCAGCATAGCAGTTAGGCGTCAAAGAAAGAATTTCCGGAGTCATCCACGGGGCGAACAATGCCCGGATAATCGCAGCAGAACTCCTCTTTAAGACGTTTGAGATATCTGGCGGCCTCCCAACGCGCCATAGGGAGGTTATGCATAAGATAGTTGCCGCAGGTGGCGGCTGTTGTGCCCGGAACCTCTCCCTCATAAGAGGCAACAAACTCAAAGGCCTCTATCATAAGGTCCCTTATGATGGTTGGCTCATACTCCCCCTTCACAATAAGATAGTTGCCCGTAAGGCAGCCCATAGGCCCCCAATAGACAATGCGCTCCTTCCACAAAGGGTGGTTGCGCAGAAAAGTTGCAACAAGGTGCTCTATTGTATGCAGAGCAGCCACATCTATGGCAGGCTCGTGGTTTGGAGCCGTCATACGGATGTCAAAAGTTGAGATAATCACACCATTGCCGGCTTCGTCCCTTCTGGAGAGATAAATCCCCGGCTTAAGATTGGAATGGTCCACTTGAAAACTTGCAATAACCTCCATAGAAATAGAAAAGTGATTGAAAGAGTCTTTTAAAGATTGGAGCGGTAAACGGGATTCGAACCCGCGACCCTCAGCTTGGGAAGCTGATGCTCTACCAACTGAGCTATTACCGCAATAATTCTCTGCAAAGATAATAATTTTTTATCTTTGTCTCCATCTTTATGGGCTTTATAATAAAAATAGCGCAACGTCTCTCTCTGGACCGCAAGGGGCAAGCCTCCTCCAGCAACCTTATTGCTACAACCTCTGTGGCAATAAGCCTCTTTGTTGTAACCCTTGCAATAGCCATAACAGGGGGCTTCAAATGGGAGATTAGGGAGAAGATAAGCGGATACCGGGGAGATATAGAGATATGCGCCAGGTATGCCGACATTACAGACTGGCGCACCCCCATACACTCCCTCAGCTTTGGGGAGAGCGCAGAGGAGATTGCATCCATATCGCCTGTTCTCTACCGCAATGCCATCCTAAAAGGAAAAAGCTCCATACAGGGCGTTGTAATTAAAGGAATGGGAGAGGGCTATGACACCACCTTCTTTGCCTCGCATCTTACAGAGGGGAGAATGCCCGCCAAGGGGTCGGACGAGATACTCCTCTCCAAACGTACAGCCTCCCTTATGAACTTTAGCTGCGGAGAGAGAATAAATGCCCTCTTTGTAAATGACGGAGAGAGCGATGCGGACTACCTCACAAACAGACGATTCACTATCTGCGGTCTGTACGATGCAAGAATAGAGGAGATGGACAAACTCACCGCAATTGCAGATGGAGAGATTGTGCGGAGGGTAAATGGTTGGGACTCCACAACGCTCTCCGGCTATGAGATAAGGCTGAAGCCCCTCCCCTACAGAGAGTATCTTAGACGACTGGAGGAGCTCTCCACAGATTTTGAGAGAGATGGAGTTGCAGCCTTTGGCAGTGCGGCCGGAAATGCGGCCAATGACGCTGCCAGCAGTGCGGAGAGCGACGCCACAGGCCTCTCCGCGCTCCCGATAAACCGCACCAACGATTTGCTCTTCAATTGGCTGCAGCTGCTGAATATAAATGTTGTAATAATATTGGCGCTTATGATAGCCGTAGCCTCCTTCAATATGATATCGGGAATGCTCATAATGCTCTTTGAGAAGATGCCTCAGATAGGCCTTCTTAAATCTATGGGTATGAGCAACTTCAACATTGCCAGAATCTTCCTCTCCAAGGCGGCTGGCACAATGCTCACAGGAATGGCGGCAGGAGGGGCGGCGGCACTGCTCTTTTGCCTTCTGGAGCAGCGCTACAGATTTATTCCGCTTAATGCGGAGAGCTACTTTACAGATGCCGTTCCAATCTACATAACACCGCTGCAGTTTATTGCAGTATGCCTTATCTGCTTTGCGGCAATAATGGCAGCCCTTGCAATTCCGTGCCACTTTATTGCAAAGGTATCACCAGCAAAGAGCATAAAGTTCAACTAATCCTCTCTCTTTAGACAGTATTTCTTTATTACACCATAGGCCTCGGCCACGCCCAGCTCGCCCGCCTTGCTCAAATCTATGCAGCCCTTCTCCTTATCTTTAAGATAGATAAGCACCAGGCCTCTGTTATAGTAGGCATCAGCAAAGAGAGGGAAGAGCTCCACCGCCTTGTTGTAGCGGTTAATGGATTCCGGCAGATCTCCGGAGAGGCAGTAGAGATTGCCAAGATTATAGTGCGCATAAGGGAAATCCGGCAGAAGTTCAATGGCGCGCTTCATATCGGAGATGGCCTTGGAATAGTCGTAATTCTTGTAACTCTTATCCTGAACCCTGGCACGTGTGGCTCCTGCATTATCCAGTGAGAGCATCTGCACATTGTTTCCAACAGAGGCGGTAAACTCTATCATCTCCGATTGTATAACACCCCTGTTCAGATAGAAATAGGCCTCCTTTGGACTCTCCTCAATTGCGCGCTCTATGTAAACAAGAGCGGAGTTGAATCTGTTGTTCCAAGAGTCCATAACAGATTTTGCAAAGAACTGCAGACCCCTGCTCTTTTTGGAATTGCCCTGCCTCTCCAGAGTAAGTTCCATAGCGGCGCTATCCACTTTGCCATCTGAGGAGACAATCTTGGAATTGGAGATGGAGACAGGAATAGGCACGGAGGCTATAAACTCATCCAGTCTCTTGCTCTCATAGCGCTTGTCAAAGGCCATAATCTCACTCTTTACAGGTGCAAAGGTAAATTTATAGAGCGGCTTAAGGCGTATATCCACATCTCTGTGCTGCAACAGCTCATCATTAAAATCCTTCTTGGCAAAATCAGCATCCAGAGCAAGCAGAGAAGTGTATTTCTTGGTTGTATCCGCAAAGATAGAGGAGGAGAGGCTATCCTTTGTCTTTGCCTGATACTCTGCCACTTTGCGCTGGGCTATCTTATAATCCTCAGAGGCGGAGAGATAGTCTCCCAAACGGTTCTTTGCCACAGAGCGGTTCATATAGGCTTTGGCAAAATCGGGATAGAGATCTATGGATTTTGTATAATCCTCTATGGCATCGTCATACCTTCCAAGCTGCATAAAGAGCCCTGCGCGGTTAAAATAGGCAAGCACATTGTTGGGGTTTACTGCAATAACCCTGTCATAATCGTCCAGAGCATTGTTGTAATCACCTATCTGCGACCTTATTATAGCTCTGTTGTAGAGTGTTAGCGCATTTCCCGGCTCGTAGTCAAGCACCTTGTTAAGGTCTTTAAGAGAGCCCTGTATATCTGCTCCGTCATATTTCAGGAGCGCCCTGTTAAAGAAGGCAAAGGCATTGGTTGTATCCAATCTTATGGCATTGTTCAAATCTGCCATAGCCTCATCTCTTCTCTTTTGGGCGGCATAGACCCTGGAGCGGCGAATATAACCCTCTGGGTCAAACATATTCAGATTAATTGCAGTATTGTAATCCTCCAGAGCCTTTGTAGTATCCCCCACAAAGAGGTAGCAGGCGCCTCTGTTAAGATAGGCATCCCCCTCCCGCTGCTCATTCTTTATAAATTTGTTAAAATCTGCTATTGCCTTTGAGAACTGCTGGGAGAGAAAGTAGGTTACACCCCTGCTGAAATAGAGTCCGGTATAACTTGGGCGCAAATCCAGAGCCTCCTGCAGGTCTTTTAGGGCCTCTTCATATTTGCCGGTTCTGCTAAGAGTAATTGCCCTGTAGTGGTATGCCGGAGTATAGATTGGATTAAGCTGCAGAGCCTTGTCAAAATCTGCCTCGGCGCCCATAAAGTCCCCAAGATTATATTTGGCAATACCCCTGAAGAAATAGGCGTCATAGATGCCGTCATCCACTCTTATAAGGTTATTGAAATTATCAATCGCAGCAGCAAACTTACCATCTACCAACATTCTGCGACCCCTCATAAGGAACTGGTTTATATCGTACTGCGCGCTCAATCCTTCCCAAACGAGCAGGGCTGCCAAAATAAGCAATAATCTTCTCATAACTCTTTCCACTAGCAATTATAAATAGTAAATTTGCACTTGCAAATATACTACCAAAAAATCTTAATTTAATGGAGCGCCGCTCTTTGTTACACACCTTTGCAAAAACACTGCCGCCACTGCCCTTTCTTCTTATAATAGGGGCTATATTGCTCATTCCAACCACTTTACAAGCTCAGGGCAGCGCCAAGCTCAACTATAGGAGCATAATAACAAAAGCGGGCCTTAAGGAGAGCATCCTCTTCCTCTCCGGCAAAGAGTGTAGCGGACGGGCATCCGGCACAAGAGGGCTGGAGCATGCAAGAGAACTTATCCTTCACCGATTCCGCGACTGCGGGCTTCTGCCTCTCGATGGGTGTTATACAAAGGGCTTCCCGATAGACTCTGCCATTGTAGGCCGCAATGTGGTTGGTATGATTCCCTCCGCAAGGCCATCGGGAAAATATATAATCATCTGCGCGCACTTCGACAACATTGGCATCCTGGGTGGCAAAATCTATCCCGGCGCAGATGCAAATGCCTCCGGCGTGGCAGCGCTCATAGAACTTGTGAGGGCATCGGGAAGAATGTATAAAAAGGGGATAAGGCCAAGGCACAACATTATATTTGCAGCACTGGACGGGAAGGAGATGAATATGGCTGGCTCCAAATATCTTGCAAAGAACCTCCCCTGCCCGCCGGAGCAGGTGCTCTGCGTAGTGAATATAGACCAGATTGGAACCACTCTTGCTCCACCCAAGGGCTATGGCTCCAACTATCTGCTAATACTTGGCAGGGATAAAATCTCTGCAGATATGGCCTCGGACATAACCTACTCCAACTACTCCATCTCCAGGCCGCTGCAGATAGATTACTCCTTTTACGGAAGTCCCTCATTTTTAAAGACATTCTACAAATTGTCGGACCACTATCCCTTCCACAAGCTGGGCATACCGGCAATTATGGTCACCTGCGGAATAAACAACAACAACTATAAAACAACAGATACAGAGAAGTTCATTGCATACAATGCGCTGCTTTGCAGAACAGAGTTTCTCTTTGAACTCCTCTGGAGAACAGCCTTTTAAGAGTTATGAAAAAAATACTTATCCTTTTGCTTTTGCCGGCGATTCTGCCGCTGCTCTGTACCAACGCACTCCAGGCTCAGGAGCCGGACTCAACAAATAACCAGAGAATTCAATGGCCGCCCCACAGGGAGAAGGGAGCAGTGACAATAGAAGATACCCTGCTCTATGTAGTTACAGACTCCGCAGCCTTTCTAAACAGCAGCTACGGAGAGGACCGTCTGGGCGGCGTAAAGATGAACTACATAGACAAAGATATTGTGCTTAAGGCGGTTGGAGCAACAAAGGAGCTCTACAAGATAGCCCTTGGAGAGAGCAGGTGCGCCTTTATTCCAAAAGAGATGGTGCACCCTGTAGAGCAGGACTCTGCAAATGCGGAGATTGCAGAGGATTATGCGGCGCTGCTCTCCGGCGTCCCTGCCATAACAAGCTCCTTCTCTGCCAGAAACATTGGCAAGAGAGACAGAGTCTCCCTGCGCCTCTCTTCCCGATGCCCATTTACAATATGCCAGGAGAGTGACCCGCACAGGATTACAGTGCAGCTCTACGGCCTTGTGGCAAATACAGCCTGGCTCACCCACTTCTCCGGCCTTGAGGCGGTGGAGAGCGTAGATGTGCAGCAGAGCGGATGGGATGTAGTTACCATTACGGTAAATCTTAAGAAGAGAAGCTCTTGGGGCTACGAGGCCTACTACTCCGGCAAAAACTTCACCCTGGAGATAAAGCACACTCCAAACCTCTCGCTCAAAGGACTTGTAATTGGTCTTGATGCCGGCCACGGCGGCAAATCAAGCGGCGCTGTAAGCAGAGATGGCATAAAGGAGAAGGAGATGAATATGGATATGGTATATATATTGCAGGAGATGCTTCAGAAGAGGGGCGCAAGAGTGGTCCTTAGCAGGGATGGCGATATGGATTTATCTATGCAGCAGCGTAAGGAGACCTTCCGCAACAATGACATAGACCTCCTTGTCTCCGTTCACTGCAATGCGGCAAGTGCAGGCGTAAGGGGCACCAGCACATATTACAAATACCTTCCTTACAGAGATTTGGCAGAGAAGATAATAACAAGACTGCTGGAGATAGAGGGAGTTAAGGAGTTTGGCCTTGTTGGCAACTTCAACTTCTCTCTGGAGGGCACCACAGCCTACCCTACCGTTCTTGTAGAGACACTCTTTATGAGCGACCCGGAAGATATGGCAATGCTTAAGAATCCTCGCATACGCAGGCAGATGATGTCAAAGGTTGTAAAGGGGCTGGAGGATTACCTTAAGTACTGCAGGAAGATTGACAAGCAATAAAAGATTGATTATTGGCGGGAATGGATTTTGAACTCACCTCCACCTTTAAGCCTACCGGAGACCAGCCGCAGGCAATAAAGGAGATAACAGAGGCCGTACAGAGCGGCGTAGATGCAATAACCCTGCTGGGTGTTACAGGCTCCGGCAAGACCTTCACAATGGCCAATGTAATACAGAACCTGCAGAGGCCGGCTCTTGTGCTCAGTCATAACAAGACTCTTGCGGCGCAACTCTACGGAGAGTTCAAGGCCTTCTTCCCCAACAACGCGGTGGAGTACTTTGTCTCCTACTACGACTACTATCAGCCGGAGGCTTACCTTCCCAACACAGATACCTACATAGAGAAGGACCTTAGCATAAATGACCAGATAGACAAACTCCGCCTCAACTGCACCAACTCTCTTCTGAGCGGCAGAAGGGATGTAATAGTGGTCTCCAGCGTCTCCTGCCTCTACGGAGTGGGCAACCCGGAAGATTTCCACGCCAACACCATAAAGATAAAGCGAGGAGATCTGCTCAGCCGCACCAAACTGCTCTACAGGCTGGTGGAGGCAATGTACTCCAGAGAGGAGGTAGACTTTAAGAGAGGCACCTTCAGGGTTAAGGGCGAGAGTGTGGATATCTATCAGGCACAGGGAGATATGGCCATCCGCATCCTCTTCTTTGGAGACGAGGTGGAGGAGTTGCAATACTTTGATGCCCTGTCGGGAACAATATTGGACTACCCTGAGGAGGTCTGCATCTATCCTGCAAAGATCTTTGTAACCACAAAGGAGCGCACTGCACTAGCAATAAAGAAGATACAGGACGACCTTACAGAGCGCTGCAACTACCTGCACAGCATAGAGAAGCACCTGGAGGCAAAGCGCCTGCTCCAGCGCACAGAGTACGATATGGAGATGATTAAGGAGATAGGCTATTGCCCGGGCATAGAGAACTACTCCCGATATTTTGACGGCAGGGAGGCGGGTACCCGTCCCTTCTCTCTTATAGACTACTTTCCAAAGGACTTTGTCACCTTCATAGATGAGAGCCACGTTACCATACCGCAGATAAGGGCAATGTACGGAGGAGACCGCAGCCGCAAAGAGACCCTGATAGATTATGGCTTCAGGCTCCCTGCAGCGGCAGATAACAGGCCTCTTAAATTTGATGAGTTTGAGTCACTTACCGGCCAGACCGTATATGTGAGCGCCACCCCTGCCCCTTATGAGCTTGAGCGCTCCGAGGGTGTGATTGTAGAGCAGGTGGTGCGTCCTACCGGGCTACTGGACCCTATTATTGAGGTAAGGCCCATCAAGGGCGAGGTGGACGACCTTCTGGAGGAGGTTCAGCTGCGCGCAGAGAGGGACGAGCGCGTTCTTGTAACCACCCTCACCAAACGAATGGCGGAGGAGTTGGACAAATTTATGGAGAAGATGGGGGTGCGTTGCAGGTATATCCATTCAGATGTGGATACAATGGAGCGCATAGAGATAATTGAGGATTTTCAGGCTGGCAGATTCGACCTTCTTATAGGAGTCAACCTGCTGCGCGAGGGGTTGGATATGCCGCAGGTCTCACTGGTGGCAATTCTGGATGCGGACAAGGAGGGCTTTCTTCGCTCCCACACTGCGCTCATACAGACTGCAGGCAGGGCGGCAAGAAACCTTAACGGTAAGGTGATAATGTATGCCGACACCATAACCGACTCTATGAAGAGCACCATAGATGAGACCAACCGCAGGAGGCAGAAACAGATGGAGTACAACAAAGAGCACGGCATAACCCCTACACAGATTATAAAGAATTCTCATAACATACTTAACCGCAGCGATTATTCCTGCCAGAGAGATGGGGAGAGCGCACCCCTTGCAGACCCTGTTCTGCTCAATATGGATAGAGGCAACCTGGAAAAATCCATTGCCTATACCAAACGCCTTATGGAGAGCGCCGCAGCAGAGCTTGACTTCATATCTGCAGCAAAATACAGAGATGAGATGAATGCCCTCAAGCAACTTTTGTCAAAAAAATGATTATCTTGCAGAGATGAGCGACATTAAAGATTTTATAGCAAAATTTACTCCCGAAGAGGGCAAACTTATACGCTCCGCGTATGAGTATGCGGAGCATATACTTGCCGGGAGGATGAGGGAGAATGGAGACCCGTTTATAACTCATCCCATAAATGTGGCATACATAGTCTCAAACGAGATTGGTCTTATGGCAGATGCCGTTGCAGCAGTCTTTCTGCACGAGGGCTCCCGCGCCAAATATATGCAGCAGCAGGAGCGCGAAGATATGAGCGCCTTTCTGGCAAAGGAGTTCGGGAAGAGCTACAGCACAGAGATTGTAACAATGGTGGAGGGGCTCAACAAAATCTCCGGCATAGATATAAAAGAGACAAAACTTAACGAGGAGGTTTACCGCAAACTTATTGTCTCCTACTCCAAAGACCCAAGGGTAACCCTCATTAAACTTGCAGATAGAATGGAGGTTATGAGACACCTCAACATATTTGCAAAGGAGAAGATTGCCAGGAAGAATATGGAGACTATAAAACTCTATATTCCGCTTGCCCACAAATTGGGGATGTATAACCTAAAGAGCGAGATGGAGGACCTCTACTTCAAGTATTCAGACCCGGAGAACTACAGGCTCATTACCAACAAGCTTCTTGCCACCCGAAAGGAGAGGGAGAGGCTGGCAGAGGAGTTTGTGAAACCTCTGGACAATGTGCTTAAGGAGAAGTATTCCTATAAGCTAAAAATCAGAACCAAGACAGCCTACTCCATCTGGAAGAAGATGGTTAAACAGGGTATTCCATTTGAGGGGGTCTATGACCTCTTTGCCATAAGATTCATAATTGACGCCCCGCTTGAGAAGGAGCAGGACTACTGCTGGGATGTCTATTCTTATGTTACAAGGGAGTATGAGCCGGATATAAAGAGATTGAGGGATTGGCTCACCACCCCAAAACCCAACGGTTATCAATCCCTTCATATTACCGTTCACAACAGAGAGGGCGTTGCCATAGAGGTGCAGATAAGGACAGAGCGTATGGACCTTATTGCAGAGAGCGGAGATGCCTCCCACTGGAGATATAAGGGCATAAAGGCAGAGGCTGGCTTTGACGATTGGCTGAAGAATGTAAGGGAGATGCTCAACGACAACTCCGCCGACGGTTATAAGGAGTTGGACAATAATCTTCTTAACGAGATTGTGGTCTTTACTCCCGCCGGGGAGATGAAGCAGCTGCCAAAGGGCTCCACCGTTCTGGATTTTGCCTTTAATGTTCACTCCAAACTTGGTTTGAAGTGCTCTGGCGCCAAGATAAATGGAAAACTCTCCCCTATCAGAGCCGTGCTCTCCTCTGGAGATACGGTAGAGATTATGCGCAACAAGAACCAGAAGGTCTCTGCAGACTGGCTCTCTTTTGTTGTCTCCTCAAGGGCCAGGAGCAGAATTCGAGCTGCGCTTAAAGAGGAGGAGGGACGCAAGAGCCTCATAGGCAGGGAGATTATTGAGCGAAGACTTAAAAACTGGAAGATAGATTATTCCGAAGAACTCTATAGCGAACTCTCAAAGGCCTTCAAATACAAGACCATAGGAGACCTCTTCATTGCCGTTAACGACGGCAGTCTGGATACCTCTCAGATTAAGCGCTATCTGGATGAGCGCGAGGCAGAGAACCAGAGGCGCAAAGAGGAGGCTCAGGCCAAGGAGCAGATGGAGGCGCAGGAGAGCCAATCCAAACTGGGCAAGAGCATTACCGCCTCTACAGGAGATTATCTTGTGATAAACGACAAGTTAAACAATGTGGAGTTTAAGATGGCCAAATGCTGCAACCCCATCTTTGGAGATGATGTCTTTGGCTTTGTAACCTCCAGCAAGGGCATTACCATACACAGGATGAGTTGCCCTAATGCCGCCCGGCTTCTGGAGCGTTACCCCTACAGGACTCAGAAGGTGAAATGGAGACAAATCTCAACCACAACCCAGTTCCAGACCACTCTGAAAGTTATTGCAGAGGCAGATGAGAGCCTTGGAGCCTCTATAATTGGGGCGGCAACCGGTCAGGGAGCCCTGCTGCGTTCCTTCTCCATAGAGAAGAGAAACAGGGGCAACGAGTTCAACTTTATGCTTGGAATAACCGTTAGCAACAACTCTCACCTTGACAGGATATTGCAGGAGATAAAGAAGGTTAAGGGTGTTAGAAATATTTTAAGGTCGTAGTGATTGCAATGAATCAGAAGAGCGGAGCAACAGATAAGAAGAGCGGGGAAATAGTCATAAAGGGAGCAAGAGCAAATAATCTTAAAGGTATAGATGTAACCATTCCTCGCGGCAAGCTGGTTGTAATTACAGGTGTATCGGGATCGGGAAAATCCTCTCTTGCTTTTGACACCCTCTTTGCGGAGGGGCAAAGAAGGTTTGCAGAGAGCCTCTCCTCCTTTGCAAGGCAGTTTCTTGGCAGAATGAGCAAGCCAGCTGCAGAGAGCATTACAGGTATTCCGCCTGCCATAGCCATAGAGCAGAAGGTAACCTCCAAAAATCCCCGCTCCACCGTTGGCACTGTAACAGAGTGCTACGACTACCTGCGCCTGCTCTATGCAAAGATTGGCCGCACCTACTCCCCTGTAAGCGGGGTGGAGGTGAAGTGCGAGAGCGTTAAGGATGTTGTGGAGTACCTCTGCAGCCGCATCACAGCCAAGGTGCTCTATCTTACTGCAGATATGGGGCTAAATACTCCCGATGCCCGCATAGAGCGCCTGCTCAACCTGCGCCAGGCCGGCTACTCCAGAGTGCTTGCCCTCCCTGCCACAGCGCAGAAGGGCACCGGCAACAACAGCACTGCCGCTGCGCAGGAGAGCACCGGCAGCACCGCTACGCATGAGTGTAATCTCCTTGTGGCAAGAATAGATGAGATTCTCCGCCACCCGGAGCAGTGGCAGCAGCACTCCCTCTATGCCCTCATAGACAGATACCTGCCACAGCAGCAGGGCACTCTCTCTGCAGACCTTCTGAGCAGAATGCAGGACTCTGCCAAGAGCGCATTTGAGCTTGGAGAGGGCAGACTGCAGGTTGTTGAATCGGGAAGCCAAAGCGCAGATTCAGAGACTCCGCTGCTGCGCGAATTCTCCAACAGGTTTGAGGCGGACGGTATTCTCTTTGAGGAGCCAAGCGAGCAGATGTTCAGCTATAACAGCCCCGTGGGGGCCTGCCCAAGGTGCGGTGGGTTTGGCAGCATAGAGGGCATAGATGAGGGGCTGGTCATCCCAAATGCCTCCCTCTCCATCTACGAAGGGGCCATTGCCTGCTGGCGCGGCGAGGTTATGTCGCACTTTAAAGATGAGCTTGTGATGAATGCGCAGAGGTACAACATCTCCATCCACAAGCCCTACCTGCTGCTCTCAAAGGAGGAGAAGCGCCTTATCTGGGAGGGCACAGAGCATTTTACCGGCATTGCCCCATTCTTCAAGATGGTGGAAAAGCAGCGCTACAAGATACAATACAAATATATGCTCTCCCGATATCAGGGCCGCACGGTCTGCCCGGAGTGCGAAGGGAGCAGGCTGAAGAGGGAGACAAAGTATGTGAAGATATCGGGAAGAGATATATCTCAGCTTATGAATATGAGCATCTCCTCACTGCTGGAGTTTTTGGATTCCCTTCATCTTGAACCTTATGAGATGGAGGTAGCAGGACTGGCCCTCAAGGAGCTTAAGCAGAGGCTTAACTGCATCTGCCAGGTGGGGCTTGGCTACCTTACTCTTAACAGAGGCATAAAGGGGCTCTCCGGCGGAGAGAGTCAGCGCATACATCTGGTGAGCGCCATCGGGAGTTCGCTTGTAGGCTCTCTTTACATCTTGGATGAGCCCAGCATAGGTCTCCACCCGCGCGACACTCTGCAACTTATAGGTGTGCTGAAGAGGCTTAGAGACCTTGGCAATACTGTGGTTATTGTGGAGCACGACCTTGAAATTATCCGCAATGCAGACTACCTTATAGATATTGGCCCTCTTGCCGGGCAGCACGGCGGAGAGGTGGTCTTTCAGGGAGACATTGCCACGGCGCTCTCCACAAAAGAGTACGGCAAATCGCTCACCCTAAGATACCTGCAAGGGGTTGAACGGCTTAACAGCACTCCCCTGCCAGCATCTGCACTTCCAGCAGCAGCGCCGCAGACATCTGCTCTTCCAACAGAGGCGCCGCACACATCTGCACTTCCAACAGCGGCACTGTCTGCACTTCACTCTGCGCATCCTGTTCGCAGCTGGCGCAACTGCATAGAGCTGAAGGGGTGTATGGAGCACAACCTTAAAGATATAGATGTAAAGATACCGTTGGGCGTGCTCACGGTCATTACCGGAGTCAGCGGTTCCGGCAAATCCTCACTTGTATCGGATATCCTCTACCCTGCCCTCAGCAGGCACTTCAACATTGTAGGAGATAAACCGGGCGCATTCCGCGAACTTGGAGGAGACCTTAAACTGCTTAGCGGTGTAGAGTATGTAGACCAGAATCCTATTGGCAAATCCTCCAGGTCCAATCCGGTTACATATCTGAAGATATATGACGACATCCGCCGGCTCTTTTCCGAGCAACCATATGCAAAGCTGAACAACTACACGCCCTCAAGTTTCTCCTTCAATATAGATGGAGGCAGATGTCCGCAATGTCTTGGCGACGGCTACATAACAATTCCTATGCAGTTTATGGCAGATGTTACAATGGTGTGCGAAGAGTGCGGCGGCAAGCGCTTCAAATCAGACCTGCTGGAGGTAAGGTATCAGGGTAAAAACATCTCCGATGTGCTTGATATGAGCGTAAGCGAGGCCATTGAGTTCTTCAGCCATCGGGAAGAGGCAATTGCCCTACGCATAGCCCGGAGCCTGCAGATATTGGAGAGGGTGGGGCTTGGCTACCTCAAGCTGGGGCAGAGCAGCAGCACCCTCAGCGGAGGCGAGAGCCAGCGCGTAAAACTTGCGCAGTTCCTCTCAAAGGAGAATGGCACAGGAGGCACTCTCTTCATCTTTGACGAGCCCACCACAGGACTGCATCTGCACGATATAAAGAACCTTATCAACTCCATAAATGCCCTCATAGAGCGTGGCAACAGCGTAGTTGTAGTAGAGCACAATGTGGAAGTTATGCGCTCTGCAGACTGGATTATAGATATGGGTCCCGATGGTGGAGACCAAGGCGGCCGCGTAGTCTTTGCCGGCAAAGTGGCAGACCTTGCTAAGCTTCCCGACAACTACACAGCTGCAGCGCTGGCATCACAGCAATAACCATCTTGTTTTGGGAGAAGCATTAATAATTCGTACATTTGCAGTTTTGAGAACTATATAAGGTATTTCACTATTTATGGATAGCAGCATTTTAGAGAAGATAGTAGGTTTGAGCAATAAATTGGCCGACATTCAAAAGCAACTGGCAGACCCTGCAGTTATGGCAGATATGAAGAGATATGTGCAACTGAACAAGGAGTACAAAGAGTTGGGACCTGTAGTAAAGGCCGGCACAAAATATCAGAAAATGGTAGAGGATTACAACTCTGCCAAAGATATTCTGCAGAACGAAAAGGACGACGAGCTGAGGGAGATGGCAAAGGATGAACTCGCATCTCTGGAAGAGCAATTGCCTGTAATGGAGGAGGAGATAAGATTGCTGCTTATCCCGGCAGACCCTGAGGATTCAAAAGATGCCATTGTTGAGATTAGGGGCGGTACAGGCGGCGACGAGGCTGCCATCTTTGCCGGCGACCTCTTCAGAATGTATGCAAAGTTCATAGAGAAGAGAGGTTGGAAACTGGAGGTTACCAGCCAGAACGAAGGCGCCGCAGGAGGCTTCAAAGAGATAATCTTTAAGGTTAAGGGAGATGGAGTCTACGGAGTTCTCAAATACGAGAGCGGTGTGCACCGCGTACAGCGCGTACCGCAGACAGAGACTCAGGGCAGACTCCACACATCGGCCGCATCTGTTGCAGTACTTCCGGAGGCGGGAGAGTTTGACATAGAGCTTAACGAGAAGGATATAAGAAAGGACACCTTCTGCGCATCAGGTCCTGGAGGACAATCCGTAAACACAACCTACTCCGCAATACGTCTTACCCACATTCCATCCGGAATAGTTGTTCAGTGTCAGGACGAGAAGAGCCAGATCAAAAACTATGAGAAGGCGCTGGTTGAGTTGAGGACCCGTCTCTATAACCTTGAGTATCAAAAATATCTAGACAGCATATCCGCCAAGAGAAAGACAATGGTCTCAACCGGCGACCGCTCTGCCAAAATCCGCACCTACAACTATCCGCAGAGCCGTGTTACCGACCACAGAATCAACTGGTCAACCCACAACCTTCCGGTCTTTATGGATGGTGAGAT
>SAMEA3663028__coassemble_388_pt1 | contig 17959 bp, 13 predicted proteins | sample SAMEA3663028__metabat2_low_PE_034 | metagenome-assembled genome bin SAMEA3663028 (sample SAMEA3663028) | pig gut metagenome | biome: pig gut; feature: pig-associated habitat; material: faeces | place: France | collected 2012
GCAAATCTGTCGGCCCATCTGCACCGATTGCCTACGCCACCTCCGTATCTCCGCCGGATGAGGCTGTCGTCTGGCTGGGGCGCAGGTATCCGATGGGTGATAAGGCTGTCGCGTGGCCGGGATGCAAGTGTCCGATAGGTGATAAGGCTGTTGCCTGGCCGGATGCGGCGTTCCTGCAAATCACCGCGCGCACGAATCCCCGTTCTAGGCACCTCTGGGGCACATTAGCCCGCGCGGTGGCCTCAATTTGAGCTCACCGAGCGTGTTGATAAAAGTTAATTACCTGGTTATTAGGTATTTGCATTTTGGAAGCGTGCGCGGTGATTTGCAGGAAGACCACGTTTACGATAAGCGTCTCTGCGGTTGCGCTTCCCGATGCCAATTATCTCTCTTCCCGGTGCCAATCCCAGTCTCCCCGAGCACAAAATCGGCATTTTTGTGCTTTTTTGGGGTCTGGAACCCCCGTTTTCGGGCATTTCGAGCACAAAATCGGGGTTTTTGTGCGCTTTTTGCCTCCGGAACCCCCGATTTCAGGCTTCCTGAGCACAAAATTTGGGTTTTTGTGCGCTTTGGATGTGGAATGGTGCTCAAGTGCTGGCTGTGACTATAGCCGTGGCCGTTGCTCTGACTGTGGCCAAGGTTCTGGCACTGACTAGAATTCTGGCTGCGGACCTGGCTGAGGACTTGGCTGCAGAGTTGGCTGTGGATATGGCTGTGGACCTGGCTCTGGGCCTTTCTCTGGTCCTGGCTTAGAAGCCTCTTTTGGCTTTTGGCCAGGGGCTCTCTTGCTTAGGTTTTTGATAAGGTGCTGGCGGAACTGCTCCTCTATACCATATATCTTTGCTGCCTTCTTTAACGGAAGTACTTTTGATATCTCTGTGAAGAGTTTGTTGAATGTCTTTATCTCATTCATTTTGCAGTTGTCCAGATTGGCAACCAGTTTCTTTATCTCTTCTTCACTTTGGGTAGCATCATCTTTGGTGCTGTTTACCAGTGCTGCTATAGCTCTGAGTGTCTTTTTGGATGCTTTCCACACTTCTTCTGATGCCGCGTTGTAGACGGGCCAGAATTTTTCTGCCTCTTCTGGGGTGAGTTGAAGTTGCTGTGTTACAAAGGCCACTTTCTGACTCATAATCTCGTTCCACCTGCGGGGTTTCTTATCATCATTCCCTTGTTGTGGAGCATGCTTTGGTTCGTGTGGCTGTGGCTTCATACGCTTTTGTGCTTGCGGCTGTTCTTGCTTTTGTGCTTGTGGCTGCGCCTGCTTTGCTGCGCGCTGCTCTGCCTGTTGGATTGCTTGCTTCTCCCCCTGAGGGTCTGCCTGCCGAGCGCCACACTGGTCTGCCTGCTTTGATGCTTGCTGGTCTGCCTGCCCAATTGACTGCTGGTCTGCCTGTGTCTGCGCCTGCGCCTGTGCAGGTGTTTGTGCGTCTAGCTGGTTACCGGCGGTTAGGGTAATTGCGGCGGTAAGAAGCAGTGTGCAAAGTGGGATAATGACAGTATTCAGTACTCTTCTTTTCATAACCGATATTCTTTTAGATGATTATCTATTTACTCTGTTGCGTCTGCAGTTAGAGTTGCTATTGTTGCTCCATAGTATATAAGATATTCCTCTGCAGCATCTATTGATTCGGTGGCTTCCTCGTTGGTCTGATTGGCAACGTTGTTTTCAATCGGTGAAGAGATTGTTGTGTCTCTCATCTGGAGGGCTATCTTCTGTGGAGTCTTTTCCAAAAATTTGGTAAGGGAGATGATACCATACCCTAATGAGAAGAGTAGTGCAAAGGAGGCGGCAAAACCAATAGCAGGCTTGAGAAGTGCTCTAAGGCCAAGGCCGTGCTGCTGGTCGGAGACGGGCTGCTGGCCGGAACCCTGCTGCTGGCTGGAAATCTCCTGTTGGCCAAGGCTCTTCTGCTGGGCATCCTGTGGGGCGAGATTCCCGATGCGCTGCATAATCCTCTCTTCAAAGGAGTCCATATAGCCTGCAGGGGCAGAGAAGGGGTTCTGCCTTAGCTCTGGAGATGCGAGCGGGTCCTCCCGATGCAGGGTGTTCTCCCGATGCAGGGTCTCCTCCCGATGCTGCGAGTGCTGCATTTGCTGCATTTGCTGCATGTGCTGCGGGTCTGCTGACGGATTATTTTTAATTCTCTTTCTCATTCTGTCTATTTGAATGTTTTATTGCCAAAAGGTTTAAAATTCCTCCAGTAATTTTTCTTTAATTTTTTTGTAAGCCAAATGGTAAGAGGCTTTTACAGCACCCTCGCTCCTGCCCATAATGGCTGCGATATCGCTGAATTTGGTCTCTTGAAAATAGCGCAGGTTAAAGATTGCCCTCTGTTTTGGCGGCAATCGGAGAATCTCTCTGTGCAGCGCCGCTTGAATGGCGTTGCCGCTGAAGGTGGCCTCGTCCGCTACCGGTTCGCGTGAATTATTGTATGAATTGTTATATGACTTCTCTGACGAGTTGTTGGAGCCGGAGCTTATAGTAAAGAGTGATACAATCCTCTTTTTGTTAAGAAAGGTGACTGCCTCGTTTGCGGCTATTCTGTAGAGCCAGGTGTAGAGCTGGGACTCTCCCCTAAAACCCGGCAGGAATCGCCAAACCTTGATGAATGTATTCTGAAGAATGTCGTCCGTATCCTGATGAGAATTGCACATACCTCTTACCAGCCAATAGAGCCGCTCCTTATACTTTTGCACAATAAGCCGGAAAGCTTCATTTGTCTTTCCGGCTTTGTATAACTCTATCAGTTGAGTGTCAGATAATTGTCTCTTCTCTTGCTCTGCCATTATCTCTTTCTGGCCATTGCCTTTTCTGCTGCAATAACAATATGGGCAGCATCCAGACCATAAGCCTTCATAAGCTCCTTTGGAGTTCCGCTCTGTCCAAAACAATCGTTAATTGCAACATACTCCAGCGGTGCAGGATGCTCTGCTGCAAGCAGACCGGCAATTGCCTCTCCAAGTCCGCCGGCAATGAGGTGCTCCTCTGCGCATACGGCCGCTCCTGTCTTGGCTACCGATTCTATGACTGCTTTTTTATCCAAAGGTTTAATTGTGTGAATATCTATTACCTCTGCCTTGATGCCCTTCTCTTCCAATGCTTTGGCTGCCTCAAGAGCCTCCCATACAAGGTGGCCGGTGGCAAAGATGGAGATATCCTCCCCCTCTGTCATCTTAAGGGCTTTGCCTATCTCAAAGGTCTGGTCTGCAGGGGTGAAGTTAGGTACGCCGGGCCTTCCGAATCTTAGATATACGGGGCCATTCATCCTTGCTGCAGCAATAGTGGCCGCAACGGTCTGATTGTAGTCGCAAGGGTTTATGACTGTCATATTCGGGAGCATTCTCATAAGACCCAAGTCCTCCACTATCTGGTGGGTGGCGCCATCCTCTCCCAAGGTTATTCCTGCGTGCGATGCCGCAATCTTTACATTTGTGTTGGAGTAGCATACAGACTGGCGAATCTGGTCATATACTCTGCCTGTTGCAAAAGCGGCAAATGTGCCAATAAAGGGAACTTTGCCGGTAAGCGCAAGGCCGGCGCCAACGCCAACCATATTTGCCTCCGCTATGCCTGCCTGAAAAAATCTCTCCGGGAACTCCTTTGCAAAGGCATCCATCTTAAGGGAGCCGGTAAGGTCTGCGCAAAGGGCCACCACATTGCAATTCTCTTTACCTGCGGCAAGGAGTCCTGCTCCAAAGCCGGAACGGGTATCTTTATTGCCGGTATTTGTAAAATCTATCATAGTATCTGGGTTAATTGTTATCTCTTCAACAAAGATACAATTAATTTTCACGCTTTTGGCATATAAAAGATATCTTTATACATTTGTGCTATGAATAATCTTCTGCTCTTTTCAGATACCTTCCCTTATGGTATGGCAGAGCCCTTTCTGCAACAGGAGTTGCCATATCTTGCTTCCCGATTCAGCAAAGTGGAGATAGTCCCTCTCTACCTGCCTGAGGCCGCTGCGCCGCACAGGCCTTTGCCGGATAATGTCTCTCTGTGCAAGCCTCTCCTAAGGTGCAATCACAAATCGGTGAAGGGGCTGCTCCGATACGGGCTCTTTGGCAGCAGTGGCGGTGCAATGCGGGGAGGGCTGGTGCGAGAGTGCTTCAGAAAGGGTGCGTGGCGATCCCTCTCCAAGCTTAGGGTGCTGCTGAGCTATTGGCTTATAATGAGGGCCTCTCTTGCAAACAGGGAGGTTATGGAGCATATTATAGCCAGGGCGGACCAGGGGTATCTCTTCTACTTTTATTGGGGCGACAAGAGTGTGCTCATTCTGCCCTTCCTAAAGAGCTTTATGGCAGCGCAGGGAAGAAGAGTGCCGTTGGCAGTTATGCGTCTGCACGGGTCGGACGCCATAGAGGAGGCAAAGGGTATTCTGCCTTTTCGGGAGCAGATTTATGGTGCGGTGGATTATGCCGTGCCGGTATCGGGAATGATAGAGTCCTATATAAAGTGTCGCTATGCGGTGCAGCCGCGCAATATTTGCACCTTTAGGCTTGGGTCGCCGGAGGGTGGCAGGACGCTCTCTTGGGAGCGCGGACCGGCGGGCGAGCTGCATATTGTGAGCTGTTCCAATGTGGTGCCGCTAAAGAGGGTGGAGTATATTGCGGATGCTGTTGCGCTGCTGGCGGAGCGGTTGCATAATGAGGGCGGCATAGGAGATGTAAAGTCTCTCTGTTGGACCCACATTGGAGATGGTCCGCAAAGGGTTGCGCTGGAGCAGCATATAAAGAGCAGAATTGCTGCGGCGGGCTTTCCCGCAAACCTCTGTAGGGTGGAGTTCAAGGGCGCAATGCCGCACAGAGAGGTGCTGGAGTACTACAGGAAAAATCATATAGACCTCTTTATACACGCTAGTCGCAGCGAGGGAGGGCCTGTTGTGATAATGGAGGCCGCCTCTTTTGCAATACCTGTAATCTCTACAAAGGTGGGTGCTGTGGATGAGATGATTCCGCAGGAGTGGATTATTCCTGTTGAGGCTACTCCCGATATCTTGGTGGATAAGGTTGTGGAGTATCTGCTTTTGCCGGATGCGAAGAGGCTTGCCCTTAAGGAGCAGAACCGCAGGGTTTGGGAAGAGCGCTGGAATGCGGAGCGCAACTATGCAGCCTTTGCCGATTTTCTTGCGGGGTGCCAAAGAGAGTCTATAGACTAAAAAGCAGCTCTATATAATCATAAGTTCCCTTATTATTGAATCGGCTATGAAGAGGCAATCGCTCTTCAGGTACACCACCGTGCCCTTTTGTTCCATCTTGCCAGTGCGCAGATAGTGCTGCAGCATTGGCTCTGTTGCCTTAAGCAGATGAGGATCTAGGAGTGCTGTATCAACCCCTTTGGCGGTGCGCAGTCCAAGCATTATTGCTTCGTTGAAGAGCTCCTTTGCATCAAGCCTCTCAGAGCCCTGGCGGAGCTGGCCTCTCATATATGCGGCAAGGTTGGGGCTGTTCCAGCATCGGGAAGCATAGGGTAATCCTGCAGAGTCTCTTTTAATGCCGGAGAAGGAGTGCGCGCCCGGACCAAAGCCAATGTAGGGTGTGCCGTTCCAGTAGTTGCTGTTGTGTATTGCTTCAAAGCCGGGCAGTGCAAAGTTGGAGATTTCGTACTGCCGGTAGCCTGCATTGCCAAGCATCTGCTGCATAAGCGCATATTCTCTGCTGCACTCCTCCTGTGAGGGCATCTTATATTCGCCCCTTTCGTATGCCTTGCCAAGTGGGGTGGAGGGCTCTATGCTCATCTGGTATCCCGATATGTGCTCTGGGCCAAGTTCTATCACCTGCTCCAGATTCTGCCTCCAAAGCTCTTGCGTAAGCCCGGTATAGCCAAAAATAAGGTCTATGCTGATATTCCCGATGCCGGCATCTCTTAGCAGCCTGTATGCTCTGATGGCTTGCTTTGCATTGTGGCGCCTGCCCATCCACTCAAGGTTGCTGTTGTGCAGCGATTGGAAGCCTATGCTTACCCTATTCACGCCGGTGCTCCGGAGGGCCGATGCAAATTGAGGTGTAATGTCGTCGGGATTAACCTCTACCGTCACCTCCCTGAAGGCTGCAGGAGCTTGCAAGCCCGCGGCGGCGTGGAATTGCTCAATGATCTCCCTTACAGCGCCTGTTATCTCCCCAATTCCCTCTATGCCCAGAACGGAGGGGGTTCCTCCGCCAAGATAGAGAGTGTACTCTGAAAGCGGGTGTCCAGCAGGGAGTGCATGCCCAGCAGGGAGTGCTTGGCCAGTAGGGCGTGCGTGCTCTGCAAGGAATGCGGGCAGGCGCTGTTCCATCTCTTTGCGGAGCGCCCGGGGATATAAAGCACTTTGCGCAAGCCTCTTTACCGAATAGAAATTGCAGTAGTTGCAGAAGCTTGCGCAAAAGGGTACGTGTATGTAGATACCTATCATTTGAGGTAGGTCTGTGCCGAACCAAGTTTGCCTTTGTTTGTGAAGGCATCTACGGTGTATGTTCCGCTGGTGAATTCAGGTGCGGCAAAGTAGATGCAAACCTCAACCTCGGAGCCCTGGTAATCTACCTCTCGGCTTGCGGAGTAGAGCATCTGCTCGCCATCCAGGTCAAAGAGATTCTCCTGGCTGTCTGTCATTAGGATGCCATCGGGACCCTTAATTCTGATATATACTGTCTTAGGGCCTCTCTTTGTAAGGGCATTCTCCACAAGGCTAAGGCAGGTCTTGAGCCTTACTGCTCTTCTGCTGCGCTCCACCTCTTTGCCCTTCTCGTTTACAGCTACCATAGCTATTCCGCGGCCACGGAGAATGGAACCCTCCTCTACCTGTTTTGCATACTCCTCTGTTGTACTCTTAATGTCGTTATACTTCTGGGTTGCCTCTTTTGCCTCCTTCTTTGCATCTGCAGTCTCCTGACGCAGGGCAATGTTAAGCTGGTTGAGGGAGTCTATCTGCTTGATGTAGCTTCTCATAATGGACCTCATAGTGCCAAGCTCGCGCTCGTAACTCATAAGTTTGCGCTTGTTGCTGGACTCTGTCTGTTTAATCTTCTCCAGAAGCTGTTCAACTTTGCTGCGCTCTACAAGCAACTGCTGGTTTAGGGTGTCGTTGCTGGTGGAGAGCTCCATATAGTCGTTTCTGAGTTGCGCAACCTCTTCTGTAAGGGCGCCCTTCTCTACGGTAAGCTCATCTATGATGGAGTTTCTGTCATACACCACATATATGAGGATACCTCCAAGTATTACCGCAACGGCAATCAATATGCCAATCGCTACCTTCAAATTCTTTTCCATAATTTTACTCTTTTATTTGTCTTAAATTCTTCAATTACAAAAATTGTTCCTAAATTGCGGCGCAAAGGGCGCTGCGCAAAGCGCGCTGCGGAAAGCGCCACAAAATTAGCAATTAAATCATTTATTACTATGGAGTACATAATAAGAGCGGTAAAGTATTTCTTCTACTACACAATAATCTTCTTTCTTGTAATAGCAATTGTCTTCCAATTCTCGGAGCATCCGGGTGTGGAGACACTGCAGGAGTTCTTCCAGGTCTCTTTCCAGGAGGGTGCTGGAGTAAAGATTTTTCTGCTCTTCCTTGCTTTTGGACTAATCTATCCGCTGCTTGGTTTCAGCAAGAAGGAGATTTATACCAACAATGACTTTGGACAGAAGCGCAAGGAGATAGACGGTCTCTTCATAAGCGCTCATTATGTGCTTAAGAGCGACGATGGCAAAAAGATGGTCTGGGTGCTCAGAAATCCTGTAATGAGAGCCTTCAGGGTCTATGAAGATAAGGTGACAATAGATTACTCCTCCAATCCTGTCATTATATCGGGATTAAGAAAAGATGTATTCCGTTTTGGCAGGGGCATAGAGTACATTATGCAGAAAGAGAATCTGTAGCAGCCCGGGCAGGAGAGGCCTTCGGCTCCTCCTATTCCAATTTGAGCACTGCCATAAATGCGCTCTGCGGCACCTCTACGGAGCCAATCTGGCGCATGCGGCGTTTTCCCTTCTTCTGCTTCTCCAGCAGTTTGCGCTTTCTTGAGATATCTCCTCCGTAGCACTTGGCGGTAACATCTTTGCGCACTGCCTTTACTGTCTCCCTTGCAATAATCTTTGCGCCAATGGCTGCCTGTATGGCAATGTCGAACTGCTGCCTTGGTATCAGCTCCTTAAGTTTCTCGCACATCTTGCGGCCATAGTCGTAGGCGTGCGCGCGGTGGATAAGGCTTGAGAGGGCATCTACCTGTTCTCCGTTCAGGAGAATATCCAGCTTTACAAGGTCTGCATCCTGGTAACCGGTAATGTGGTAGTCGAAGGAGGCATAGCCCTTGGAGATGGATTTGAGTTTGTCGTAAAAGTCAAAGACAATCTCTGCCAGAGGAATGTCAAAGGTGAGTTCAACCCTCTCTGCAGTAATGAAGTGCTGATTTACAAGGGTGCCTCTCTTGTCCAGACAGAGCTTTGTGATGGGCCCGAAGAAGTCGCTCTTGGAGATTATCTGAGCCCTTATGTACGGCTCTTCAATCTTATCTATAAGTGTGGTCTCCGGCAGTCCCGACGGGTTGTGCACATCTATTACATCCCCCGCTGTGGTATAGACCTTATATGAGACATTGGGAACTGTTGTTATGCAATCCGTATCAAACTCCCTGAAGAGGCGCTCCTGCACAATCTCCAGATGGAGCAGCCCAAGGAATCCGCAGCGGAAGCCAAATCCCAGCGCTAGCGACGACTCCGGCTCAAAGACCAGTGAGGCATCATTCAGCTGCAGCTTCTCCAGCGAGGCTCTCAAATCCTCATACTCATCTGCAACCACCGGATAGACTCCGGCAAAGAGCATTGGCTTAACCTCTTCAAAGCCTGCAATAGCCTCTGCGCAAGGGTTCTCCGTATGGGTGAGAGTATCACCTACCTTAACCTCAACGGCGCTCTTTATTCCCGATATGATATAGCCCACATCTCCTGTGGTAATCTCATTCTTTGGGCAGAGCTTCATTCTCAATACGCCAACCTCATCTGCAACATACTCTTTTCCGGTATTGAAGAACTTTACCTTATCTCCCTTCTTTATGGAACCGTTCTGCACCTTGAAATATCCTATGATACCCCTGAAGCTGTTGAAGACAGAATCGAAGATAAGGGCCTGCAGAGGGGCATCAGGGTCTCCCTGCGGGGCGGGAATGCGCTCTACAATGGCATCCAGAATCTCTTGTATGCCAATTCCGGCGCGCGCGCTGGCAAGCAGTATCTCCTCCTCCTTGCAGCCCAGAAGATCTATCACCTGATCTTTTACCACCTCCACCATAGCGGAGTCCATATCTATCTTGTTTATTACCGGTATTATCTCCAGATTGTGCTCCAGGGCAAGATAGAGGTTGGAGATTGTCTGCGCCTGCACGCCCTGTGAGGCATCTACAACCAGCAGAGCTCCCTCGCTGGAGGCAATGGCTCTTGAGACCTCGTATGAAAAATCCACGTGACCGGGGGTATCCAGCAGGTTGAGCACATAGCGCTCTCCGCCCTTATTGTACTCCATCTGTATGGCGTGGCTCTTTATGGTGATTCCCTTCTCCTTCTCAAGGTCCATAGAGTCCAGTACCTGATTCTCCATCTCCCTTGCCTCTAATGTGTGGGTTGCCTCCAGAAGTCTGTCTGCCAGAGTGCTCTTTCCGTGGTCTATATGTGCAATTATGCAAAAATTGCGGATATTTTTCATTCTTTTTTCCAAATTAAACTTGGGTTGAAACGCAAAGATACATATTTTTGTATTCTATATAAAACCACTAAAGGGTATAATTATGGCTAATATACAGGAATTGGAAAAGATAGCCTCTCAGGTAAGGAGAGACATTATCAGAATGGTAACAAGCGCCCAGAGCGGACATCCGGGCGGCAGTTTGAGTTGCACAGACATTATGACCGCGCTCTTTTTCAAGGAGATGGAGCACTCTCCAGAGCAATGGAACAGGAGCGGCAAGGGGAGAGATATCTTTTTCCTCTCTGCAGGACACCTTGCTCCGGTCTTCTACAGCGTGCTTGCGCGCAGCGGCTACTTCCCTGTTAAGGAACTGGCAACACTCAGGCAATTTGGGAGCAGACTTCAGGGACACCCCTCTGTAGAGCATCATCTGCCGGGCGTCTATGTGGCATCAGGCTCTCTTGGTCAGGGACTCTCCGTAGCGGCAGGGGCTGCACTCTCCAAGAGGTTGGAGAAGGACCCTCACCACGTGTGGGTATTGCTGGGTGACGGTGAGACAGAGGAGGGCCAGGTTTGGGAGGCGGCTCTCTTTGCTGCAAAGCACCAAATCGGTAACCTTATTGCTATAACAGACCGTAACCACCAGCAGATAGACGGCACCACAGAGCAGGTTGCAGAACTTGGAGACCTCAAATCCAAATGGGAGGCCTTCGGCTGGCACGTTATTGAGGCAGACGGTCACAATATGGAGGCCATTCTCAACGCCTTTGCAGAGGCCAAAAGAGCAGGCAAAGAGTTCAACAAGCCGGTTATGATTCTTATGAATACCGTAATGGGCAAAGGCGTGGACTTTATGGAGGGCACCTGCGCATGGCACGGCAAGGCACCTAAGCCGGAGCAGGCAGAGCAAGCGCTGGCACAACTTGCCGAGACCCTGGGAGACTACTAGACCATTCTTCCTATCACCCCTGCCGGCAGCTGCTTCCCGATGGTGCTCCCTGCCGGCAGGTTGCTTCCCGAAGCTGCTCCCTTCCGGCAGGTTGCTTTCCTTGCCGGCGCTTGTTGCGATTCCCGCTTTCCACGGTCTTCCACGGCGCCCCGGCCAGCAACCTGCTCATCGGCGCCCCAGCTGTTGCTCCCCATCGGCGCCCTTGCCGGCAACAAACCTCATCTGGCGGAGAAGCACTCCGGTTTGGCTAGCAATCTGGCGCACCTGGGCCGGATTTGCTAACTCGCAGCTGCGGCGTGCGGCCTTTGCCACACCTGATAATATATGTGCGCATCTTCTTTGCTGCAACATTGAGCTGCTGCTCAGACAGACGCAAATCTCTCGGCCCATCTGCACCGATTGCCTACGCCACCTCCGTATCTCCGCCAGATGAGGCTGTCGCCTGGCCAGGGCGCAGCTATTGGATGCTGGATGAGGCTGGCGCTTTGCCAATGAGTCTCCATCGGGAATAATACCTAGGTGTATATACTTATTTTCAGGCTTCCCAATGCTGCTTTCCCGGCTTCACGAGCACAAAAATGCCAATTTTGTGCTCGAAAAGCCCGAAATCGAGGGTTCTGGAGGGTAAAAGCGCACAAAAACCTCGATTTTGTGCTCGGAAAGCCCGAAAATGGGGGTTCCGAAGGCCAAAAAAGCACAAAAACCTTGATTTTGTGCTCGAAAGGCTTGAAAACGAGGGTTTCGGAGGCCAAAAGCGCCAAAAATGCCGATTTTGTGCTCGGGAGGATGTGAGAGGGGACCGGGAAGGCAGGAATTGGCACTGTGAAGACAAGAATTGCCATCGGGAAGCGTAATCGTGGAGAAGTTTATCATATCCGCGGAGGCGTTTACCGTAATCGTGGCCTTCCTGCAAATCACCGCGCACGCCTTCAAAATGTAAATACCTTAGAATCAGATAATTAACTTTTATAGATGTGCTCGGTGAGCTCAAATTGAGGCCACCGCGCGGGCCAATGTGCCCCAGAGGTGCGTAGAACGGGGATTCGTGTGCGCGGTGATTTGCTCGAAGCGCTCTTTTACGCTCCAGAAGTTAAATCCCCCTCCTACCGCGCACGAAGTGTGGGTTTTTGTGCTCTGCGCCCGGGAGCCGAATGAGCTGCGCCCAGGACCGAGTGCGCTACGCCAGTGGACCGAGTGCTCTACACCAGAGGACCGAGTGCGCTACGCCAGTGGGCCGAGTGCTTTGTGCCAGGGATCGGGGGGCTGCGCTAGAGTTGGGTGACTTGTGCTACAGAAGGGTGACCTATGCTACAGTTGGGCGGCGGCGGCTTCTAGGGCGTTGTAGAGGTCTTGGCCAAATGCATCTATGAGGGGAGCTTTGAGGAATTGATAGACGGGGATGCCTTCCCGTTTTCCCTTTGCAAAGGCGCCGCGGCAGAGCGACCAGCGGTGAAGGTTTAGTGCGGTCATTCCGCTGGAGAGTTTGGTGACGCGGATGGGGTAGAGGCGGCAGGAGATGGGCTTTTTGAAGGTGCATTTGCCCAGAGAGCAGGCTCTCTCAATGGCGCAGAGGCAACCGCCCTCCTCAAAAAAGGCATAGGCGCACTCTGCAGTGCCTACAAGGGGAGTCACAAGGTCGCCATCCTGGTCTTTCACGGCAAAGCCCTGACGTTTAATCTCTTCCACTCCTTTGGGTACCATATATTCTCTGTACTCCCGATAGTTGTTCTTTAGCAGTGGAACCTCCTCCTCCTCCAGGGGCGCACCGCTGTCGCCTATTACGCAGCAGGCGCCGCCACACTCCTGGTAGTTGCAGGAGAAGCACTCTGTAAGAATCTCCGAAGAGACCAGGAAATTATCTATCTCAACAATTATTGAATCTCTCATTGTTGGCTATAGGTTAAAGAAGTTGCGTATAAATTGATTTTCCCTGAGAAGAGTGCTGCTCTCAACATCCTCTCTTGTGCCATCCATTACCACCTCTATCTTGTTGCAGTGTTCTACAAAATCCTGTACAAAACTGCAGAACTCCTCCTTTGTAATATCCTGCAGTGTATTCATATAGCCAAAATCCAGGTTTGTCTTGGAGAGGTAACTGTTGGAGAAGATATCCAGCCAGTAACTGTTAAGTTTGCTCTCCTCTATATGCAGGTCTGCCACACTCTTGCGCAAAAGGTCAAACTCCTCTTGCGAGAGCCCGTTCTTTGCAACCCTCTCCAGTTCTGTCACAATGCCGGAGAGAATAAGGTTGGAGAGCTCCTTGTCTGCAACATAATTGAGTTTAAAGAGGGCAATGCTCTCCGGGTAGAAGAGCAACTGATGCGTAAGGGAGAGAGAGTTAGCAGAGCGTTTTACGGCACCCTTGGAGACAATTCTCTCCATCATCTGCTTAACAAGCTGGCAGAGGGCCTTGTTGTGCACGGAGTAATCCATTCCAAGCGACCAGGTAATGCTTGCGCGCCTCTTAGGTATCTCCATATTAGTAAGGAACGAGCGCGAGATGCTCCCCTTTGCAAGGTAGTTGGGCAGGGTGTGCCAACTCTCCCTGGCGTTAATGTTGCCTGGCAGGGTGCTTATATACTTAATGGCATACTCCCTTATCTGCGGCAGCAGTGTATTTATGTCTCCCGATATTATAAAGAGGAAATCTGCCGCATTGGAGAAGAGCCTCTTATAGTTTCGCATAAGGTCGTTATAGTGGAGCGCCGCAATTTTGCCTGTGCTCAGTGGAGTTACGTAGGCCTTGTTGGAGTTGTTGTAAAAGGCGCAGGAATCGCCAAATTTCTCCTCTGGAGAGATATTCCTGAACTCCCTTCGGGAGACCTTCTCCTTTCTGTAGTTCTCAAAGAGCGCCTCATTTCTGTATGGCTGCGAGAAGGAGATTGCCACAAGTTGGAAGAGCCTCTCCAGATTCTCCTTTACCGTATAACCCTCTATCTGATGACTGCAGTCGCCAATGCTGCTCTTAAGCCCCATATTGTAGTAGTCGAAGAGACCCTCCATAGCAGGCTTGTCTAAATTGCCCACGCCGTTGAGGTTAAGCACCTCATTCATTATCTGATTCATCTCCATAGAATTGCCCTGTAGCAGGGAGAATCCGCCGTTGCCTATGGCCCTTAGAGAGATGGTGTCCCGCGCGGCATAGTTCTGCTTAAGCAGCAGAGTTGCTCCGTTGGAGAGGGTGATGGTGTGAATGTTAAACTCCTCATCGTCGCTCTCTGAGATGATTGTTCCGGCCTTTGCGGCAGGGATGTACTGCGGCCAGATGTTGTCGTTCTCCTCTGCCACAACCTTTTTGCTTGCAAGCGGGGAGAGCGGCACAAGACTGGAGAAGGCGCTCTCCAATCTCTCTACAGAGATTTGCTCCATACCTTTGGAATATGGCATAAAGCAGGCAAGGGTGCGTTGCTCTCTTTTGCCAAGCAGCTGCTGGGCGTAATTGTTAAAATCTGCGGCGGAGATGCTCTGTATGGCCTCCTGCATAAACTCGTATTTAAGTTCTATGCTGGCAAGCGACTCGCCGTGCAGGAAGGAGTTGAGAGCCCTTCTTATATAGATGTTGTTCGGAAGGTTTGCCCTGTTGTTGTAGAGTGCCTCCAGATTGCGCATATATTGCTCCCGAAAGCGCTCCACATCTGCATTGGTGAAGCCTTGGGAGAGAATCTGCTCTATTGTGGAGTTCAGGAAGGAGGCTGTTGAATAGAGCGCCTGCGGTATGGTCTCAAGGGTGATGGTGAAACTCTGCACTCTCTCCATCTCCATAAAGAGACCCCAATTTACATCTATGTTGAATATCGGGAGGTTATCCTTAAGGCTTCTCTCTCTAAGATTGCTCTTCAGGTACTCTGCCAATGACCCTTTAAGATACTCCTCTATGAATGGGGCGGTGGTTGCCTTGTAGGAGGTTGGCAGCGCAGGCTCAAAGATATCCATACGGAGAGAGGTGGTTATGTATTCCCTGTCCTGCAGCAGCAGAACGTTTCTATCTCTCTTGCCTGTAGGGGTGTACCATCTGCGCGGGGCGGGCTTTTGTGCCTTTGGAATGGTGGAGAAGATGGATTTTATCTTGTTTTCTATCTCTTTGGGCTCAACATCTCCAACAACTATGACAGACTGCAGGTCCGGCCTGTACCATTTGTAGTAGAAAGAGCGCAGGTCTTTTGAACTGAACGACTTGAAGTCTGTGGCATCTGTAATGCTCTGCGAGCGCGCGTAGGGACTCTTTGGAAAGAGGGATTTGAGGAGGTTGTAGTTGAGCCTCTTCTCCGGGCTATTCCACTCCTTGGAGATTCTGCTCTTAAGGAAGGTCATCTCCTCTGTAATGTCGGCCTCGTCTAGATTTAACGAGGAGAGCCAGTTATAGATGATAAGCAGGGAGGAGTCTATGGCACCGCCCTTAACCGGTACCTCTCCAATGCTGTAGACAAGGTTGTCTGCACTGGTGTGGAAGGTGATGTTCCGTTCCGGAACCCCTATGGAGTTGAGGTAGCGCACTATGGATGAGTCTGCAAAATTTCTGGTGCCCATAAGTGAGAGCGACTCCAGCATAAGAGACATTCCCCTCTCATTCTCCCCCTCCAGAGAGTATCCGCTCTTTTGCGCCATGCAAAAGTTGGCATAGCCCTTTTGTGAGTTGCTCTTTACTATTATGTACGAGAGGCCGTTGTCTAGTCTCCCGGAGAGGATTCTGGGGTCGTTGGGGAGTCTCTCCAGTTTTTGTGCGGAGAGGGTCTTAATCCCGGGCAATGTGAGAGTTGCTGCAAGAATAACAAGAATAAATAGAACGCTTCTTAACTTCATCTTAACTCCTTTTTTGCAAATGTAGGTTTTATTTTGATTGTAATTTATATTTTTTTAATTTTGCATAATGCGAAACAAACTAAAACATTAAAACTAGAGCGATGAAAAAATCAGTTAAAATTATTCTTGCGGCACTTGTAGCCTTTATGATGTGCGGAGTTTCTTATGCGCAGGAGTTGAGTCAAGCGGCAGAGATGTACAACAATGCAGTAAACTCTTTAAATAATGGAGATGATGCTGCAGCTTTGGAGTCCTTCCAGGGCGCTTATAAAATAGCTGTTGCTTTGGGAGAGGAGGGTGCTGCTTTGGCAAATGATTGTAAAGCTGTCATCCCTAAGGTAATGTATAAGATTGGCAAGACAACTGCAGCTGCAGGTGACTATGCCGGTGCAGAGACAAAGCTTGCAGAGGCTCTTAAGACTGCAGAGGAGTTTGAGGATACTGCTGCTCTTGAGGATATCAAGGCTCTCTTCTCTCAGGTGGAGATGGCTCTTGGAAATACAGCCCTCTCTTCAAAGGATTATGCTACTGCAATAGAGAAGGCAGGCAAGGCTGTGGAGTTGAATCCTTCAAATACAAAGGCTCTTGTGGTTCTTGGTATGGCAAAGGTGGATTCCGGAGATGAGGCAGGTGCGGTAGAGGCATTCACAAAGGCAAAAGAGCTTGGCGATGATTCAGGCTTCAAGCAGATGGCAAAGGAGTATCTTCTTAAGGCAAATGCTGCAATGAAGGCTAAAGATTTTAACGGCGCAGTTGCTGCAGGTCTCAAATCTATAGAGTTTAATGATACTCCTAATGCTCACAAGATTGTTGGTATAAGCGCATTCAATGCAAAGAAGTATGACCAGGCTATCAAATCTCTTGAGGTTGTTGTAAGCAACTCTCAGAAGGCAGACAATGAGAGATATTACCTTGCAAGGGCATATGAGGCAAAGGGCAACAATGCCAAGGCTTGCGAGAATTATAAGGCTGCATCCAATGCTGCCAACAAGCAGATTGCAGATTTCTGCAAGGCTAAAGCAGCTGCATTATGCAAATAGAGCTTGAGCTTCTGGCTCCAGCCAAAAATAGAGATATCGGCATTGCGGCAATAAGCTGCGGTGCCGATGCTGTATATATTGCAGCCCAATCCTTTGGCGCAAGGGAGGCCGCAGGCAACTCCTTGGAGGAGATAGAGGAGCTTATAAGCTATGCGCACTCCTTTAATGCGCGTATTTATGTAACCATCAACACTATCCTGTACCAAGAGGAGCTGGAACAGGTGCGCACACTTATCCACAGGCTCTACAGCATAGGGGCAGATGCGCTTATTGTGCAGGATATGGCAATTGCGGCTATGGAGAATCTTCCTCCCATTCCTCTCTTTGCCTCTACACAGTGCAATATAAGGACTCCCGATAGGGCAAGGTTTCTGAGTGCGGTGGGTTTTCAGCGCCTTATCCTTGCCCGCGAGCTCTCTTTGGAGCAGATTGCAGAGGTGCACAGAGCCACTCCTGTGCCAATAGAGGCCTTTGTGCATGGTGCGCTTTGTGTCTCTTACAGCGGTCAGTGCTATCTGAGTCAGGAGATTACAGGCAGAAGCGCCAATCGTGGCGCCTGTGCGCAGGCCTGCAGATGGCCCTACACCCTGGAGGATGCATCGGGAAGAGTATTGGTGGAAAACCAGCCGCTGCTCTCTCTGAAGGATTTGGATATGAGCAGCCGCATAGGGGAATTGGTGGCTGCGGGAGTAACCTCTTTTAAGATAGAGGGGAGGCTTAAGAATGAGTCCTATGTGCGCAATACCGTCTCTCTTTACAACAGGGTGCTGAATGATTTTATAAGGCGCAATCCAGGTTATAAACGAGCCTCTGCCGGGGTTGTTTCGGGAGGGTTTGTGCCTGCGCCGCAAAAGACCTTTAACCGCGGATTTACCACTCTCTTTGCAGATGGCGTAAGGGCTATGTGGTTGAGCGCTTCCGGTGCAAAGGGTAATGGAGAAGAGGTGGGGCGCGTGCTTAAGGTTATGCGCAATGCAGATGGCACCACACTCTTTACATATATGCCAAAGGGCAACGTAAAGCCCATAGAGAATGGAGATGGGCTCTGTTTCTATCTTAATGGCAGGGAGATAGCTGGTGCGCGCGCAAGTCTCTGCAAGGGCAATACAATTTATACAAATGAGTCTTTCCAACTGGAGAGGGGAGCGCAGATATTCAGAAATCTGGACATTGCCTTTGAACGGGAGATAAAGAGTAATGCGCCTAAGAGGGAGATTCCTGTAAATCTGCACTTTGAGCAAACAGGAGATAAATATCGCCTTGTGGCGGAGTGGGAATATGGCAGGATTGATTATGCAATTGGAGAGCCCTGTCAGCCTGCCCGCAACAGAGAGAGGGCGGAGGAGACGCTTAAGGAGCAGCTCTCCAAGAGTTCCGGTTGCTTCTCTTTTAACCTGGTGAGCATTAATTGCAGAGAGGTGCCATTCTTCCCAATCTCTCTGCTAAATGGCTTCAGGCGTGCGGTTGCCGCTCTGGCAGCAGAGAGGATAGAGCAGATGATTAGG
>SAMEA3663028__coassemble_396_pt1 | contig 17716 bp, 13 predicted proteins | sample SAMEA3663028__metabat2_low_PE_034 | metagenome-assembled genome bin SAMEA3663028 (sample SAMEA3663028) | pig gut metagenome | biome: pig gut; feature: pig-associated habitat; material: faeces | place: France | collected 2012
CCCTGCATGGAAGACAATGCGGCAGCATCGGGAAGCAACTGCGAGTTAGCAAATCCGGCCCAGATGTGCCAGATTGCTAGCCAAACCGGAGTACTTCTCCGCCAGATGAGGCTGTCGCCTGGCCGGGAGTGCCATCGGGAAGCTGTTGCTGGCTGGGGCGCCGTGGCGGAACTGCTGGTACGGGCAGCCGGCGGAAACAGCTGGCTGGGGCGCCGTGGCAAAGAAACTGGCGACGCCATGGCGGATAGCCATCGGGAAGAAGGCGCAATGGCAAAAGTGCCTGGCAGTTATGTTAAATTTGGAAAAGAGTGTACATTTGCAGCATAAGATTAATTTGAGAATAATATGATGAGAAAGAAGAGCCGGGAGATGGATGCCGCGTGGGCGATGGAGGTTATGGATAAAGCGCCCTTTATTACTGTGAGTATGACCGATACGGAGGGGTTGCCATACTCTGTTCCGCTGTCGTTGGCACGCCTGGATGAGAGTACCTTCTGCTTTCATTGCGCTAAAGAGGGGAAAAAACTGGAGTGCCTTAAGAAGAATCCCGATGTTTGCCTTGTTGCTGTAAGCAAGTGCAAGCCAACCGTTGGCCCCAAGGATAAGAGCTTTACTTTGGAGTTTAAATCTGCAATTGCTTTTGGAAGAGCCGAGGTGGTTGAGGATGAGGCCGAGAAGATAGAGGCGCTGCGGGCTATTTGCAGGAGGTTTCTGCCTGGCCACATGGAGGCCTTTGATGAGGCCATCAAGAGGAGCCTCTTCAGAACTGCGATAGTACGCATCAGGTTGAAAGAGCCTCCCGTAGGCAAGCGCAAAGAGTACGATGCCAACGGAGATGAACTCACATTCGGGAGGATGTAAGCAGTTAATCCTTGCCTGTAATCTCCCGATACTTGTGCCAGTTGTCGCCCCCTTTGCGGAACTGCGACTTTCTGCCAAAGGTGTAGCCTACATAGACTCCCAGGCTGAAATAGCCGTTGTTGATTCTTGTGCCGTTGGAGCGATAGAAGAGATTTGAGTAGTTTGCTATGGCACCGGCAATCCAATGGTCGTATGTATAGGTAAAACTGGCTTTGCCAAAATAGTTGATGCCAAGAGAGGTGTGCCTTAACTTATAGTTTGGATTTGAAGCAATTGGCTTTACATACCTCTCGTAAAAGGCCCTGTCGCTGATGAGCTGATAGCCAAAGCTCTCCGCATTGTTGGCCCTATAAACCTTTATGCTTGGAGCAACCGCAGCAGAGAGGCCTATGAGACATCTTTGAGAGAGGACAATATTGTAGGCATAGCCCAACTGAAGACGCCAGTCGTCCACCCTCATAGTTGTGGGAGAGATATTCATTAGCAACGTTCGGGCATCTGTATTGAATTTACTCTTTACAATATCATAGTTGTCCGCAACCAGACCTCTCACAATATCCATCAGCCCCTGGTCTGTTTTATTCTCATCCAAGAGCCACTGGCTGAATTTGGTGCCATAATCTCCCGCCCCGGTTCTCATCAGAGGCTCACCGCTCCCGTCCTCCAGAGAGAAGAGGCCAATAATAGCCAGAATATTAGAGTAATAGCAATCCAACTTCTGATGGGTAAAGCCTATTCCAAAGAATGGAGAGCCGCAAGAGCGGAGCTGGATTGCGCCGTTGGAGAAGGCAGCAGGATTGGAGAAACGCCTGTGGTTTAAAAAGAAGTTCAGATTAAACCCCGTAACATTGTTATATATCTCATCGGAGACCAGAGCGGAGAAAAGCTCATTTGACTCACTATCTACACTACTGCCAATAAACTCATACTCACCATCAAACTCCAGGGAGGGATAGGTCATCCTCTCCACAATGAAATCACCACCCGTCTTCCTGTAGAAGAGGTCCAGAGAGAACATATTGGAGTTGAGCGAGAAGTTGAACTCCGTCTTTGCCCGCGCATCCTTTTCTGCATTAAGATCCAGACTCAGACCGCCAAAGAGAAAGCTCCACCCCACGTATGGTCCCAGCCTATGGCTCCACCTAGAGTGCATCTGCGCCTTCATTCCATCGGGAGTAACAAGATGAAGGTATTCATACGCAGAGGTATTCTGCACTTGGAAGGTAAAATCATAGAAGCAGGGCACAGAGTAGAGCGTATCATAGGAGCGCCAATTGCTGAAGACCCACTTGAAGGGCTTGAGCAGGCGGCTGCCAAAGGAGGGAGATTCCTCTGCGCTTCCCGATGGCGGCACCTGTTGCAGCGTATCCACCTCTGCGGGACTTCGGGCATCCAACAGGGAGGCTGGTACAAAGAGGAGCAGAGCTGCCAGAAAGGGCATCAGAGAGCGCGAAGGAGAAGCAAATATTGAATCGGGAAGCCTAAAATGTCTCAAAACCATCTGTAAATTCACTTACCGTATAACTTCTTGTGTAACCTCCAGGCAATGTGCGGGTAGCCACAACGCTCCAATTTTTAACCTTGGATGGCTCTGTGCCCTCCAGCCTGCAATACCAGAGATGCAGAGGAAGCGCCACTCCGTAATATGTGCCAACTCGACCAAGCTGATTAAAGAAAAAGGCTGCAGTGGCAACATTGGAGGCCTCGTTCTCTGCTGTTCGCACAAAATCACCGGCCTTCTTGCCATCCACAAAGAGCTCTATGGTCCAATAAGAGTCGTCATAATCCCACAAATCCACCACAAAGGCATCCTTAAATTTAGGCGAGCCCTTCACAAAAAAGTCCTTTCCCTCTATCGGCTGCTTTGGATTGCACCAGTTGAGCTCATATTGAGGGGCTGCAGTGCCATAAACAGTATTGCCGTCATATACGCGCATCTGGAAATCTGCCGGCTTACCTGTGGCCTTATTCACCCAATCTACAATGGAAGAGCCCTCTACCGTATAGATTGTGTAGCCATTAGGCGCTCCCGATGCAGAGGAGTTGCAGAGCCACCATACACCGCAGGCAGTCTGGTGAATATGCTCATAAGGAGGATTACCGGAGGCAACCTTCATCTCTTTGTGGAGATAGTTCTGCGCAAAGTGGGTATGACCAATCATAATGTGCACAGAGCCAAACTGGCTGAAGAGAGAGAGAAACTCATTATAGAATTTGTCGTAGTTTACATCATCTCCGCCATCCTTGCTGCCATCTCTGAATGGTATGTGCGCACAGAAAATCAGCACCTTATCCTGCTTGTCTGCTACATTCTCAAAGTCCTCCTTAAGCCATTGGTACTGCTGCGGGGTAAAACCTGCCTGATATCTCCAGCTGCGGCCATTCTCCTTTGAGGATTTTCTCTGGTGAGAGACCAGAATGTCATCCATAACCACAATATGCGCATTACCCCTGTTAAAGGAGTAGTCTGTAGGACCGAAAGTGGAGACAAACTCCTCCAACGAGCGCCAATCATTATCGTATCTGTCATCCCCATCCGCCACAAGCGCGCTATGGTCGTGATTGCCGGGGCACTGGAAGATTGGAATATATCTGCCATTGCTCTCCACATTGGACATAGCGCTCTTCATAGGATTCCACATCGAGTGGCTGTCGTAGGTAACATCTCCAAGAGTGACGGCATAAATGGGACCCTCTATGTTCCCGGCAGAGGCCTTTATATCTGCCATTGTCTCCGATACATAGCGCTTGTGGTCATCCATATTTGCACACTGCGGGTCTCCTATTGCAATAAGAGTAAACCTCTCCTCAGGGGCTGCAAGGGGAGTAAGGAAGAAATCCGCGCGATAGCTTGAATCGGGATGCATAATACCCGGAGAAAAGAACTCCGGAGTCTTGCTCTGCTCATTAAGCACCACCTCATACCCTGCAGGAAGCGAGTAGTATGCCTTGCGCGAGCCTCTGTTGCGCTGCATCTGATAGACACCGTTCTTATCTGTAAGCACATAAGAGTACCCATCCGTAACAGGCACTCCTGCTATGCCTTTTCCCGATTTTGTATCCTTTACAACGCCGGCAAGGGTGGCCTCTGCGGCTATCTTTGTACCATTGATTTTTCTCTCTTCAAGCAATGAGAGCCTTGGCGACTCGGCCTGCAGCAGATATGGAAGAAGCGCTCCAAAGAGCAGTAGTGCCGCAGAAATTCTAATCTTCATAGCAAAACAAAGTTAAATTCTTTTGAAATCCCCTATAGGGTCGTTAATGTCAAATGTGAAGGAGACCACCCTCTTGCCCTTTACCTTAAAGGTTAGGTCAAACCTTCCTGCGCCAGGCACCCTGAAGCGAAAAACGTGGCCACTCTTATGCTCCAATCTGCTCTCCACACCCTTGAGTTTAAACCAGAGCTCACCCTCTTTCATATAGAGAGAGGCCTCTCCAAAATCGGGCTCCTTATACTTTCCGGTGTATTGGTTAAGAGGCAGCGGAGGCAAAATCTCCTCCTCCTCTTCTCCCTTCACTTCATCCTTCTCTTTTGGTTTGGAGGAGTCTATGAACTCCGCCAGATACTCTGCGCTGTAGTCCTTACCCTCCTCTCCCAAATACATATCTATAAGTTGGCGGGCAATGGCTGCCTGCGCATCTGAGGTCTTGCCGTTGTTTGTAAGGAATGCAAAGCCCAGATTAAGTTCGGGAACAAAACCCACCAGAGAGGTGTAGCCGTATGCAAGACCGGTATGTCTTATGTAACGGCACTTGTTGCTCTGCTCCACTGTCCAGCCCTGACCGTAAGTACAGATTCTCTCATCATCAAAAGAGGTAACCGTCTGAGGCTTGAAGAGAGCTGCGTGATTCTCCTTGGAGATTATCTGCTTGCCGTTAAACTCGCCGCCGGCAAGGTGCATCTTTAGCCAGTTGCCCAAATCTGCAGCGGTAGTCATAACAAAGGCCGCCGGAGCAACTGCAGAGAGCCAGGTGAAGGCATCCTCCCTATCCCTTCTCGGTTCAACCTTAAGGCTGTCCCCCTCGGCATCATAGGAGACGCGGTAACCAAGGGCAAGGGTGGTATCGCTCTTAAAGGCTTTGTTGCCTGTGGTGGAGTGAGTCATCTCCAGCGGAGCAAAGAGCCTCTCCGCAATGGCATCATCCCAGCTCTTGCCTGTATATTTCTCAATAATCTTTGCCGCCACAATATACATCTCATTGTTGTATGCATACTTGGAGCGGAAAGAGTAGCTTGGTCTTATTGCCCCCAGGAGCCTGTAGAGGTCGTCCCGATCATAGCCGAAGATAGGCAGGTCGTCCAGCGCATAGGTCTTAAAGCCTGTATGGTGCGCCATCACCTCTTTAACCATAATATTCTCCTGCGCCCATTTGTCGTAGAGTCTGAAATCGGGAAGATGCTTAATAACAGGGTCGTCCCACTTAAGGTCCTCCACCTCATCCATCACATTTGCAAGAAGGGCGCCTGTAAAGGCTTTGGTTGTGGAGGCTATAACAAACTTTGTATTGGTAGGGTCCACACTCTTTGCCGCTCCGGTGCTATCCGCCATCTTGGCATATCCGAAGCCTTTAAGGTAAACCACTTTGCCATCCTTAACCACTACAACGGACATTCCGGGAATCTTCCAATTGTTGAATGCAGAGGTACAATAGGCATCAAACTCCTCTGGAATTGAGCCTGTATAATCCTTTTTACCATTGCAGGCTGTCAGAATCAACAGCGCGCAAACCATAATGGAACACAATCTCTTCATATTTTAGTCTCTCCTTAGGTTTACAATTATTAGATAAATGAATTCCACAAATTTAGTAATTTTGAAGTAATTATCCACAAAGGGCAAATGACCTATTATGAACTTGACTCCACAAGCCTGAATATCTACATTTGTAAGAACAATATTAAAACCACTTTCTTATGAAGATTCTTGTATTAGTGTTGGGATTGGTATCTGCCTGCCTCTTATGGACAGGCTGCAGCAAATCTGAGAATGGTCCAGATAAGCCGGGCGGCGGAGGGACTGAAATAGTACAGAAAATTCCACTTGCCATCAGCACAACTATAACCAAGGTGCTGAACGACTCCTTTGAGGAGGGAGATGCAATTGGTCTCTATGTAGTAAATGCCATATCCAATGGGAGCAGCGGCTGGAACTCAGGCAGTCTGATAAATACCGGAAACCATTTGAGCAATGTAAAATTCTCTTACGGAAGTGGAGTCTGGAAATCCCAACAGGAGTACTATTGGAAAGATGACTCCACACCTGCTGATTTCTACTGCTACTACCCCCACAGCGGCAGCGTGGCAGATGTGAGTGCCGTTCCATTTGCAATCAAGGCAGACCAGAGCAGCGGGGAGAACTACAGAAGCTGCGAGATTCTTTGGGGAAAGAGTTCCCTGCAATTTCCAAGCAAGAACAAGGTAAATATAACCGCCACTCACCGGATGAGTCAGATTCAGATTACCATACTCCCCGGCAAGGGCTTTACAGCAGAGACGCTGAGGGAGAGCTTGAAGAGCGTCAAGATAAACAATCTTGAGTGCAATGCCCTCCTTAACCTTAAGGATGGCGCTCTTACTGCCAACGGCAACAGTACAGATATAACTCCCTATTATGACGGCACGCTCTATCGAGCGCTCATAGTGCCGCAGAGCGTTGAGAACAAGACTCTTATTACCCTTATTGTGGATGGGATGACGAGAAGCCTTACACAGAGCATAGAGTTCACCTCCGGGACTATAAAAAAGTGTACCATTACTGTGGACAAACTCTCTGAGGGAATAAACATTGGAATCTCTGGGTGGGATACGGATAATGAGGATTATGGTGGAACACTTAATTGATTGCATATATGAAAGGATTTAACATATTTAAGTACTATGCCAAGCATTTTGCTCTTGCCGCTCTTTTGGCAGGAGTTGCGGGCTGTACAACAAGCGAACTTGAGAATATTGGGGGAGGTGACAGCACACCCATTCTCATCTCCAGCGAAATCTCCCAGAACAACGCAACAAAGGCAACCCAGAACGGTTTTGCGGATGGAGATAAGGTTGGAACCTTTATTGTTGACTGGGAGGGTGACACCCCGGGAACCCTTAAACTTACCGGCAATCGTGCCGACAACCTGTACTATACCTACAACGAGGCAGGAAACCGATGGATACCCTCTTATGATGTCTATTTTAAAAATGACCACACTCCTGTAGATATCTACGGTTACTACCCTGCAAGAACTCCGCAAAGCATAGAGGCAGAGGCCTTTGAGGTGCAGAAGGACCAGAGCACAGAGGCTACATCCACCTCCCTCTCAGGCTATGAGAAGAGCGATTTCCTTTGGGCTAAGACAAGCGGCAAGAGCGCTAAGGACAAGATTATATGGCTCTCGTTCAAACATATAATGGCAGGAATAAGAGTTACATTATGCGAAGGAACAGGATTTGGGGATAATGAGTGGAGCGGGCTTACAAAGTCCATTCTTATTCAAAATACAAAGCGAAGCGCAACAATAAATCTCTCAACAGGAGTTGTAACGGCAACAGGAGAGACTCCGGCCACAGGTATCATACCTGTAAAAGAGGGAGAGGATTATAGGGCCGTTTTGGTTCCGCAAAATGTAGAGGCAGGCAAGACCCTTATAACCGCAACCGTAGGCGGATACACCTATAACCTGATTAAAGATGCAGAGATGACCTATAACGCCGGCAGGCAGCATAACTTTACCCTAACCGTAAACAAGAGAAGCGGGGGAGAGTATGAGTTCCAGCTAAGTGGAGAGAGTATAACAGCTTGGGAGACAGATCTTACTTCACACAACGGGCTTGCAAAGGAGTATATTGTTGTAAATGTTGATACACCGGGAACGCTGGATGCCTGCATAACAGCCAAAGGACTTCAGGTGAGCAAGGTGCGCAATCTTAAGGTAACAGGCAAGATTACCGCAAGGGACTTTGGCGTTATGAGATATCTTATGACAGAACTAGCGGCGCTTAACCTTAAAGAGGTTGAGATTGTTAAGGGAGATGGAGGAGACTTTGGAGAAAACAAATCATACGACTCCGTAAATAATGATAGCGAAATCCCTTCCAATGCACTGGTTAACAAATCCAAACTCACCACTCTCATACTCCCGGACAAACTTGTAAGAATAAAGTATAGTGCCTTTGCAGATTGCATAGGACTCACTGGTTCACTGATAATACCGGAGGGAGTGGTAGAGATTGAGTATGCAGCATTCAGACATTGTGTAAATCTTAATGGCAAGCTCTCACTTCCCAGCACATTAAAGATTTTGGGGCGATACCCTTCCTATACATACTATTGGGATGGCGTATTCCGCGAGTGCGGTTTTGTTGGAGAACTTCAACTCCCTGACGGTCTGGAATTTATTGGGGCAGGTAGTTTTGATGCCTGCAAGGGATTGTATGGAGAATTGAGAATACCGGATGGGGTAACGGCATTGGGAGAGAGAGCATTTAGTGATTTACCAAATATGATAGGCTCCATTGTGATTCCGCAAGGTGTAACGGAAATTGGTCCTGGTTGTTTTAAAAGCTCCGGATTCAACGGAACATTGACCCTTCATGACGGCATAGGCATAATTGGTTCTGAAGCCTTCTCCTGCACACCCCTGAAGGGAGAATTGCATCTCCCTAAGAATTTAGAGGTTGTTAGCGATGAAGCCTTTAACGGATGCGATTTTTCCGGCGCACTGCTCTTGCCCAAGAGCGTAAAGCAGATAGGAGCAAGAGCCTTTGCATACAACTGGAGACTTATGGGCACACTGGATATTCCAGAGGGTGTACTGAGCATTGGAGCAGGAGCCTTTGCGCACTGCTGGTCACTTGAGGGAGTAATCTTCCCTGAAAGTCTGGAGAGCATAAAGTATGAGCCATCATGGTCTGAGGATGGAGGTGCATTTCAAAACTGCTATGGTATAGGCAGAATTGTCTGCAAAGGCACCATCCCGGCATACGTGCAGGATGGCTCCTTCAACGGAGTCCCTAAAGACAACTTCACTCTGGAGGTTCCGGAGGGGTATGAGGCTCAATATCAGGCTGCCACCGGATGGAGAGAATTCAAACGCATTGCAGCATACCGCAATCTTGTGATAAGACCTATGGTTGCCACTGCCATCAACACATCTGTAACCCGCAACCTTGTACTTACGGCAGATGAGGCCTGGTCCGTTGAGAGCAAACCTGAGTGGGTAACGCTTGACAAGAGCTCAGGAGAGGGAAAGAGCGAAATAAAGCTCACCTTTGCCCGGAAGCCTGCAGATGGTTCTGCCCGTAGCGGAGAGGTTGTCTTCAAACTTGATGGGAAGGATTACAGAACAAGATTGAGTCTCACCCAATATGATTATGAATATGAAGAGGATGAGATAATTACATTGCAGAGTGCCACAAAGGGAGCCGGTGTTAATGTGGTGATTCTTGGAGATGGCTTCAACGCGCAGGATATCAGCAATGGCAAACTTATGCAGGCAATGAAGGAGGCGTGGCAGCATCTGTTCAGCATAGAGCCATTCAAATTCTACAAAGATTACTTCAATGTCTATACTGCCGTTCCTGTCTCTGCGGAATCCGGAGTGGGCACAGTCAACAGAGTTGTTAACAACCGCTTCAACACTGCCACAAATGGGGGAGTGACACGCAACGGTTTGGATGACTACTATGAGGTTATGCAGTACGCCTGCAAGGCTCCTACTGTAGATAATAGCAACATAAACCGCACCCTTATAATAATGATTCCAAATACAAAGGATTATGGCGGAGTAACCTACATGTGGAATGATGGCACCGCAATAGCGTACTGCCCTATGAGCGATTATGGCTACCCGTTGGACTTTAGGGGAGTTATCCAGCACGAGGCCGGAGGCCACGGCTTTGGAAAACTTGGAGATGAGTATATCTACCATAATGCGTTTATTCAGGAATGCAAATGCACCTGCTGCCCTCACGATTCCGATTTGCGCAATGCACATAATCTTGGATGGTACCAAAATCTCTCCCTCACCGGCAAAATGGGAGAGGTACCTTGGAGAGAGTTTATCTTCCATCCAAAATACTCCAACATTGTGGATATCTTTGAGGGGGGCTATATGCACGCAAGAGGAGTTTACAGAAGCGAGCAGAACAGTTGTATGAATAATGAAATTCCATACTACAACACCATAAGCAGATATGAGATTGCAAAGAGGATAATGGAGTATGCCGAAGAGAGTTTCAGCATAGAGCAGTTCATTGCCAATGACATTATAGAGAACTCCTCCGCCTCGCCTGCCCCTACAAAGGGAAGGAATGAGATTTCTTTAAGCCGGAATGCCGGAGAATACAGCCACCATCCTATATTTATGGGAGAGAGACGACAAATCAAATAACTCAACAGAAAGCGATTATGAATATGGTTATGAAAATAAAATATACTGTAATATACCTTGCAGCCGCTCTTCTTGCTACAACAAGTTGCTCAAAAGAGGAGGGTAACAGTGACAATGGGCAACTGCTGCTGGCTCCAGCTCTCCCCAATATGAGCAAAGCCACAGAGACGGAATTTGAGAGTGGTGACCGGTTTGGAATCTACGCAGTGGAGTATAAGGAGGATGCACCCCTTCCTCTTCAACTCTCCGGCAACTGGGCAAACAACTCAATGGCACTCTACAACGGCACAAATTGGAGCATCTCCCCTGTCATCTGGTGGAACAATGCCTCCAAATTGGATGTGATAGCCTACTATCCATACAACAGCAATCCAAACTCCGTGGACAACTACCTCTTTACCATAGAGGAGGACCAACGTGAGAGTGGCTTTACCCTTAGCGACCTCATGTGGGCCAAGGCAAAGGGGGCGGAGCGCAGCGCCGGTGCGGTTGCGCTAAACTTCAGACACAAACTCTCAAGGTTGGATATAAAACTTATCCGCGGTGATGAGTTTGAGGGAGATATCCCAGCAGATGCCGTTGTAAGGGTTATGGGCACAGTCTCCTCTGCCATTATGGATATGGAGAGCGGAGGAATTGAAAAGAACCCTCAAGGCAAAGAGATAACAATAACCGCACACCAGAGGGGCGTAGGTGAGTATTCCGCAATAATAGTTCCGCAGAAGATTCTCAACCAGATACCCCTTGTTGAGATACTTGTGAATAATGTCTCCTATCTTGTAAGTTCCAGATTCATCTTTGAGGAGGGAGTAAGGCATACTTTAAACATAACCCTCAACTCGGATCCAAACAAGATTCTTATAACCATTGGAGGAGGTATTGAGGATTGGAACTGATAAATTGAGTATATTTGCAACTAATGAAGAGAGAGGGATTCATAGTCTGCTGTATCGCACTGCTTGCACTTGCCTCCTGCATGAAGGGGGAGATTAAACCGCAGGAGGTGCAGGTTCCTCAATTCCTGGAGGTCTCCTACAATACAGGTGTGGAACTGAACCAGAGCTATGCAGACCTCTCTGCAAAGATAAGCTCATCTGTGGGCATTCAGGCAGTAGGGTTTATGGTTGGACTTACAGAAGCCTCCCTTCACTACTATTCCGCCACTCTAAAGGAGAATGCGTACTCCATCCGCCTCAACAACCTTTCTGGCGGCAAGGAGTATTGCTTCTACGCCAAGGCAGACAATGGCATAAATGAGATAAGGACAAAACTGCAGTGGTTCCGCGCTGCCCTTCCCTCATCCGGCGAAGATGACTCCTCCGATGACGAGAACCCTCCCGTTATGCCTCCCGATGGTGAGGGTATAACCATAAGCGACCCTTATTTTGAGAGTTGGCTTCTCTCCAATTTCGACCTGGACAACAATAACAAACTTGAGAGCAAAGAGGTACTTGCTGTCTCATCAATGGAATTGACCACAGACCCGATTGCCACACTGGATGGCATCCAATACTTTGCCAACCTTCAGAGACTCAACTGCAGCGGAAGCGTCTGGAATGGGAAATTGACCTCGCTTGCACTTAACAACAACACAAAACTCACATCTCTGGTCTGTTGTTACAACCAAATCACCTCCGCCTCCTTCCCGGCATCACTTGAGGAGCTGAATATACGCTTCAACAAACTTTCACATCCAAACTTCAAAGGGCTGCAGAATCTGAAGAGGTTGGATTGTTTTGCAAACAACATAATGAGTTTGGATTTGAGCACTCTTGTAAATCTGGAGGAGTTGACCTGCGGTCTCAACAGCTTTGAGACCCTCAACCTCTCCAATAATCTTAAACTCAAAAAACTTGACCTTAGCGACTCCCCCTCTCTCAAAACAGTATATCTTAGGAAGGGGCAGAAGATTGCAGAGATAATTGCCTCAAACAACATTGCAATAAAATACCTTGAATAAATGTCAACAAATATAATACCTGAACTCAACTGGCTGCTGGAACTTGTAAAGAAGGAGTACGGCAGAGATATCTCTACCACAACAGATTTTGAATCTCTCTCTGTAATCATAGAGAAGAAGACTGGAGAACTCCTCTCCTCATCCACCTTAAAGAGACTCTTCGGCTATGTCTCTCTTAGGCCAATTCCAAGGAAGAGTACCCTTGATATCCTTGCAAGGTACGTAGGATGGAAGAGTTATGACAAATTTATGGAGGATTTGAGAATAAATCCGCAGTTCAACTCCTCATACTTCAGTACAAAAATCATACATTCATCAGACCTTAACATTGGCCAGAGGCTCAAGATTGGCTGGGCACCGGACAGAATTGTCATAATAGAGTATATGGGAGACAAGGCATTTCAGGTAATTGAATCCTGCAATTCTCAATTAAGGCCCGGAGATTGTTTTGAGATGATAAGTTTTATGAAGAATTATCCGCTCTTCATCTCATCCGGAATAGAGCGCGACGGAGAGCACACCTCTCCCTATGTGGGAGGACTTCAGGGGGGCGTAAATCTGCTGGAGATACTAAAGTGAGTCCGGCTCCTCCAGCAGCTCTGTAGCCTGCAGGAAGATATCCTCTATAACCTGACTCTCCACAAAGTCCTGCTTTGCATCCGGAATCTCCGCATTGCCATCACGGCGTACAAGAAGGAAGAGGGCAAGGAGAATGATGGCTGCAACTGCCGCCGCCGTATACCAGAGACCAGCGCCGGAGTGGGCAAAGAGACTCTCGCTCATCTGCTCCACACTCTCATAGCGCTCCTTTGGGTTTACCCTAACCGCCCTCTCTGCAACCTGCCTGTAGCGCTTTCTTGAAGAGATTTTGGAGAGCAGCACTCCCAGAGAGTAGATGTCTGAAGTAAAATTTGAGACTTTTGAACTCATCTCCTCCGGAGCAGCATACAGTGCTGTACCCGCTCCCTCCTTAAGGATAATATGAGAAGCCGAATCGGAGAGGGAAAAGTCTATGAGTTTTACTATGTAGCTCCCCTTGGTAACAAGAATATTCTCCGGTTTAAGGTCCCTGTGCACCACCTGTTTTATATGCATAAACCCAACCGCATCCAGAAGTTGCTTTACTATTGAATCACACAACTTTGCATCTCTGCTGCACTCTTCAAGCAACTCATCCAGAGTAACACCATCTATCCACTCCATCTCCACTGCCAACCCCAAGTGCGGATGGTCAATAAGGGAATAGTACTCCCTTATATTAGGATGGTTGAGACTGCGTCCTATCTCAAACTCTTTGCGCAACATGGCCCTGTAGAGCGGATTCTGCCTCTCTCCCTCAACTATTGCCTTTATTACCACAATCCTGCCTCTCTCCACAGATTTATAGAGCACAAATGGATGCTCCTCTGATGACCGGAGCAGCTGGAGTTGTGCCTCCTGCGGTTGAATACTAAAATCACACGATGCAAAGAAGCCTGAGATATTTGAGTTGGCGCTTTCCATAATTTGATTTGGCAAATTTACAAATAATAAAGTATTTTTGTAAGACCAATAAACAATATATGACCAGGTTTAAGCGAGCAATCTTGCCATACGCACTCATTGCGTTCATTATATGCCTCCATTGCGCCACATCCTATGCGCAAAGCAAATGGAGAGGCATACTTGACAGATATGAGGCCATCTGCAACGAGTGCATAGAGCTTAAGATAAGGGCCGACGCCGGGGAGAAGATCTCCTCAGCAAAGATCTCCACCCTACTGAACCAGCTTGCCACAATGAGAAGAGAGATAAGGGAGGGAACAAGCGCAATGAGCCAGGAGGAGCGTGCACGCTTTGACAACATAAGAAGAAGGTACTATGCCATCTTTTATCCCGATTCCTACCGCAAGCAGCTGGAGAGAGATGAGCCCTCTTTGCAGAACCACCCCTCGCCCCCTGCAGCCACTCCACAATCCGGCATAGCCGCTACGCAATCGGCCGCAGCAAATGGGGCACAACAGAGATTCTTGGCATCTGCAACTGCCGCAAAGCCCAAGAGTATAGAGCACCTTGCCATAACCATCCCCATTCCCCAAGTTGATGCAGGCTCTCTGCAGACCACACTGCCGCAGGCAATAGCTGCACCCTATGCAACCGGGGCGGGCAAAACTCTCCCTAACCGTTCGGGAGTACCACAAGAGCAACCTTCCCTTCAAAGCAGGCTTAAATTGCTGCACTATGGAATAATGTTTTGCGCAGGCCTTACTCCCAATACATCCTACGGATTGCGCCTCTCCATATCGGGAAGAGAATCGGGATGGGGAGGATACATAAAATACCGCAGCAACTTTACAGCGTGCAATACCAGTTACCAATGCAAATCCGACGGCACCACAACAGGGAGCACCACAGCAGGGAGCACCACAGCAGGGAGCACCATCTGGACAAGCGGCAATACCAGACACTCGCTGCGGCTCTTTGCAGCAGGCGCAAGGGTAAGAATATGCACCATTGGCACTGTAGAGATTGGATGCTCGGCAGGAATGGGATATGGCAAATACATAGCCGCTTGGGAGGATATCTCCAACAACTGGGCAGAGGTGACAGACTACAGCCAGAGGGGAATGGTTTTAGATGGAGGTGCTGAGATAACCCTGGGAATGTTGGAATTACATATTGGAGGAAGCACAATTGGCTTCAAACATCACAATCTTGAACTTGGCATAGGAATACGTTTTTGACAAAACTCATAAAAGATATGACACCTTCAGAAAGAGCATCAATAATAGCACTCATCAAGCAGGAGGTAATTCCTGCAATAGGTTGTACAGAACCCATAGCGGTTGCGCTCTGCGTTGCCAAAGCTACAGAGATACTTGGCTGCAAGCCCCATCGCATAGAGGCGCATCTTAGCGCCAATATCCTTAAGAATGCTATGGGAGTGGGCATTCCCGGCACCGGTATGATTGGACTCCCGATAGCCATAGCGCTGGGTGCCCTTATTGGCAAATCCGAGTATGGTCTGGAGGTCCTCAAAGAGTGCACTCCCGATGCAGTTGAGGCCGGCAAGAGGATGATTGCAGATGAGGCCATCTCCATAAAGCTTAAAGAGGGCATAACCGAAAAACTCTACATAGAGATAACCGCCTCCGCTGCCTCCTCCTGTGCCGCCTCCGCTGCCACCGCCTCCTCCTGCCCCCAGACCGCCACAGCCATAATAGCCGGCGGCCACACCAACTTCATTTATCTTAGCCACAACGGAGAGGTACTGTTGGATGCCCCTTTAAAGAGTACTGCAGAGCAAAACGGAAATAAAACAGCCCTCACCCTTAAGAAGGTCTATGACTTTGCCACAACAGCTCCCCTGGAGGAGATAGAGTTCATACTGGAGGCTCAGAGGCTCAATAAGGCAGCTGCAGAGACCTCCTTCAAAGGCAGGTACGGCCACCAGTTGGGCCGCACCCTTAAGGAGAGCACAAGGGAGATGAGCATACTTGGCAACAACACCTTCTCCAAGATACTCTCCTACACCACTGCTGCCTGCGATGCAAGAATGGCTGGAGTAATGGTTCCCGTAATGAGCAACTCCGGCAGCGGCAATCAGGGAATAACAGCCACACTGCCTATTACCATTTACGCGGAGGAGAACAACAAGAGCAGGGAGGAGCTCATACGGGCACTCACCCTAAGCCACCTTACGGTAATCTACATAAAGCAGAGCCTTGGCAGACTCTCCGCCCTGTGCGGATGCGTTGTTGCGGCAACAGGCTCCAGCTGCGGCATCACCTACCTTATGGGCGGAGGCTACAACCAAATCTCATTTGCTGTTCAGAATATGATTGCCACCCTAACCGGAATGGTCTGCGACGGAGCCAAACCAAGCTGCTCGCTTAAAATTGCCAGTGGCGTCTCCACCTCACTCCTCTCTGCAATATTGGCTATGGAGGAGAAGTGCGTAAGTTCTGTAGAGGGAATCATAGACAACGATGTAGACAAGAGCATCCTAAACCTCACCCGCATAGGCTCGGAGTCTATGAACGAGACAGACCACACCGTACTTGACATAATGACGCACAAAGGCTGCTGATGCGCCTCATAGCCCCTCCGGCACAGGCACCCCTGCAGAAATCCCCAGCAGAAATCCCCGCAGGAAGCCCGGCAGACCTCCCGGCACCAGCCATAGCAGACCTCCCGGCACCAGCCATAGCAGACACTACAATTAATTGACAATGAAGATAAGATACATCTTCAACCCGGAGCACGACCTCTGCCTTGCCAACGGCAGCCCTCACTACCTTCCCCCGGCCTCTGCGCTAAAATTCAGAGCAGATTGCCACAGGCAGGTGGAGCAATGGCTTGAGGGCTTAATGGGAGAAGCGCCCCTTGAAGCGCCAATGCCAGCAGTGCCAGTGCCAACAGTGCACCCGGCAGCAGCTGACAAAAGTGCGCCCTCCAACAATGCAGATATGATTGTGCCTTGGGGCTGGAATAGCGTGCTTGTAAAGCAACTGCGCCAAGAGGGCGTTCCGGAGCATCTTCTTCCCAATGAGGAGTATCTCAATCTCATCAGAGAGTACTCCCGACGGGAACACGCCGTCAAGTGTGCAGAGTACCTCAACCGGTGCAACATCCAACAGAATGCACTCGCTCCCGCTATGGCGGAGAGCAGCAGCGGGGCATGCAACTCCGCTATGGCGAAGAGCGGCAGCGGGCAGTGCTACCCATCTGTGGCAGAGAGCAGCATCGGGCAGTGCTACCCTCTTCCAATTGTGGCAAAGAGCCTTCGGGACGTAGAGGCTGCCTTGGAGAGATGGGGCAGGATAGTACTTAAATCACCACTATCGGGAAGCGGAAAAGGAATAAGATGGGTCTCCGAAGCACTCTCCCACAGCGACATAGGCTGGTGCCTGCACAACCTTGAGCACTATGGCAGCATAATAGCAGAGGAGCGACAGAATGTAATCCAGGACTTTGCTATGCTCTTCAGCTGTAACCTGCCCTTTAAATCGGGAATAGAGTTCTTCGGATACTCACTCTTCTTCACAAGCAATGGCGCATATAAGGGAAGTGTGGTGGAGAACGACAGCTTTATTGAGGAGTACCTCTGCTCACAGGGGGCCAATCTGGCAGAACTGCACAGAATTCGCACACAACTGCAGGAGCATCTCACAAAAGAGTTGGCAGGCTGGTACAAAGGCTTCCTTGGGGTAGATATGTTCCTCTTCTCCCCCGCAGACAAAGAGCATAGGCGCGCCCTGCTCAACCCAGTTGTAGAGATAAACCTCAGGCTCACAATGGGGCACCTCTTCAGGCACCTTGCCAGATAGCACACTTCCTTCAGAGCACAAAATTGGCATTTTTGTGTCAGAAACGGTGATTTTTCCCTGGTTTTGGCCCCTTCCGAGCACAAAATCGGGGTTTTTGTGCGCTTTTGACCTTCAAAACCCCCATTTTCAGGCATTTCGAGCACAAAATCGGCATTTTTGTGTCAGAATGGGCGATTTTTCCGAGATTTTTGGTCGTTTTGACACAAAA
>SAMEA3663028__coassemble_403_pt1 | contig 17307 bp, 13 predicted proteins | sample SAMEA3663028__metabat2_low_PE_034 | metagenome-assembled genome bin SAMEA3663028 (sample SAMEA3663028) | pig gut metagenome | biome: pig gut; feature: pig-associated habitat; material: faeces | place: France | collected 2012
ATCTGCACCGATTGCCTACGCCACCTCCGTATCTCCGCCAAATGAGGCTGTTGCCAGCCAAGGGCGCAGTGTTGGGTGGCAAATGATGCTGCTGATTGTCCGTGACGCAGTTCCTGCAAATCACCGCGCGCACGAATCCTTGTTCTAGGCACCTCTGGGGCACATTGGCCCGCGCGGTGGCCTCAATTTGAGCTCACCGAGCGCGTTGCTAAAAGTTAATTGTCTGGTTATAAGGTCTTTATATTTTAGAAGTGTGCGCGGTGATTTGCAGGAAGGCAACGGTTGCGCTTCCCGATGCTAATTTCCTATCTTCCTGGTGCCAATCCCTGTCTTTCCGAGCACAAAATCGGGGTTTTTGTGCTCGGGTAGACGGGGAAACTGCGTCGGTAAGGGTTCATTGACGAGTGTCAATACGTAAAAGCGGAGACAATCACCGTTTAGGTATATCGGGAGGGCTAATACTGTGATTTTTGTTGCTATTTCAGGCAATTGGCGGAGAAGCGGCTGAAGATATACTCTGCTGTTTCTGCAGAAGGGTGAACAGTATCTTCTGCGTAGTGTCGGAAGTCTCGCAGCTCGTCCATAACTATCTCGTATGCAGGAAAGTAGTATATTGCAGTTGTCTCTCTACCAGCTGCTTGCGAGGGTTGCGCTGCTTGCGGTACTTGCAATGCCGTGGGTGCGGGTTGTGAGGGTTGCGCTACTGGTGCGGCTTGTGCTGCTTGCGAGGCTGGCGCTGCTGCTTGGGATATTAATGCGTCTGTTGCAAGCAGGAGGGTTGCTTTGCTTAGTTGGTTGCCGTGTTCGCCATCGGCTAGGTGGCGTATGGGGCTTACGGTAAAGATGTATTGCTTGCCGGGGAAGGCAGTAATCTCTTTAAGTGCAGCAAGAGTCTCATCTATCGAGAGTCTGTATCGGGAAAACTCTTTTGCAGGTACTTTATGGCAGTTGGCAACAATTATTTGTTTGCCAATATGCTTATATACCCACGCTGTGCCAAGGGTTACTATGATGGTGGCGGAATCTTTGAAGAAGTGTCGGGCTGCCTCTATGGTGCTGTTTGCGTAAGAGAGGAACTCTTCCGGGCTCTCTCTGGAGGCTTTGGTGTTAAAGAGGTAGCTGCCGTAGCGCTTGCAGCCGATGCCGTAGGTGAAGAGTTCTGTATCTTCTTTGGTCAGTGGAGTAAAGGTCTCAGCGCCAATAATCTGCATTGCCTGTGCAATAGAGACAGGGTTGTAAAGCGTCCCGAAAGGGTTTGACATCACCTTGTAGCCTGCTGCGGCCAACCGTTCTCCCATCTCATCTGCAAAACAGGAACCAAGGAGCAAGATGCCCTCTTGCTTCCCGATTCTTCTTCTGAGTGGTTCTATTTCAATTATTCCCTGTCTCTTCATTTTTTGTTGATTTTCTTAATTCCGATTGCCAGGGTCCTCTTTGCCCTTGTATGCAATGTCGCACTCCTGCGGAAGGAATTCCGGCCAGGAACTGATATTCTTGCTGTTCCACGGGCAGGCATTCATACAGCAGTCACACCCGAAGAGCCAACCGTTTACCGGAATGGCATTTCCCTCCTTGAGCAGTTCCATTCGGTTATAGCGCCGTTGTTGACGGAGGTAGTGGTTTTCAGTAATATGAGCCTCCAGACCGCCGGCCTGCTGCTGTTCAATCTGCCGTTGCCCGGCCTGCTGCTGTTCAACCTGATGCTGGATATGCCGCTTTTCAATTGTGAGATATGATGTGCACTTGTTGGCATTTAGCACAAAGGGGGCCTCCAGCGCTCCGGTGGGGCAGGCATCCAGGCAGCGGCGGCACGCTCCGCAGGAGGGAAGTCCCTGCGTCCTCTCTCTCCTATCTGCGGCATTGGCAGTGGCTGTGATACCTGTGCAGGCAGTGGTGGCATTGGCAGAGGCAGTGACATCCGCAGAGGCATTGGCAGCGGCATCGGGAGGAGGGAGTTCTACGTTAAGGAAGAGCGAGCAGATAAAGTTGCGTATGCCGCATTTGGGGCTTATGAGAAAATTGTTCTTTCCTATGAAGCCCAGACCTGCGCGCATTGCCCAGTAGCGCTCAAGTACAGGCGCCGAGTCAACAAAGGGGCGACCGGAGATTTCGGGAAAATGCTCTTTTAAGGCTGCCAGGATGGTGAAGAGCCTCTCTTTTATTACTTTGTGGTAATCTTTGCCGCGGGCGTATTGTGCTATGTAGGGCGGGTTGCCCATCTCCATCTCCTGACCAAAGGGGACAAGGAAGAGTACAATGCTCTTGGTTCCCTCCACAAGTAGGGCAGGGTTGAAGCGTTTGCTGCACTTGCGTTTGAGGTAATCAAGTTCTGCAAAATAACCTGCAGCCTCCCGGGCATTGTAATAGCACTTCTGCTCCGTAGAGACCTCTTCTGCCGCAACTGCGCCCCAGTCTGCAAACCCGGCCTCTAGGGCAAGCCGGCAGATAAGCTCCCATATCTCTTTGTTCTGCTCTGTACTCTTCTCTGTGTGCTTCTCTTTTTTCACTCTACAAAGATAATAATAGTTTAATTTCTCTTGAAAGAATAGATATTTTTATAATTTTGTAAGCAATATTATAGATTCTACTAATGAAACGTATATTAATAGTTGGCGCGGGCGGCCAAATTGGAACCGAACTAGTGCCTCATCTGCAGAAAAACTACGGAGAGGATAATGTTATTGCGGCAGACCTTAAGCCCCAAATGGTTGAAAAACTCTCCAGAATTGCAATTGCAGAGAGCGTAGATGCCCTTAATGCAGAGGGCTACGCTGCGCTGGTTAAGAAATATAAGATAGATGCCATTTACAATCTGGTGGCGCTGCTCTCTGCCACGGGAGAGAAGAACCCTCAGCTTGCCTGGCAGATAAATATGGGTGCATTGCTAAACTCTCTAAATATAGCCAAAGAGTTCAAATGCTCCCTCTTTACACCCAGTTCCATTGGAGCCTTTGGCCCAAATACACCACACTATAAGACTCCGCAGGATACGATAATGAGACCAAACACCATTTATGGAGTCTGCAAGGTTACAGGCGAATTGCTTAGCGACTACTACTTTACAAAGTTTGGTGTGGATACCAGAAGTGTGCGCTTTCCGGGCATTATCTCATACGGAGCTCTGCCGGGAGGGGGAACAACAGATTATGCCGTAGAGGTCTTCTACTATGCCAAGGCCGGCAGAGACTATACCTGCGAAGTGCCGCAGGATGCCTATATGGATATGATATATATGCCGGATGCGCTTGAGGCAACAACACAACTTATGGAGGCAGACCCATCCAAGCTGGTGCATCGCAACAGTTTCAACATAGCCTCTATGAGCTTCACTCCGGAGGAGATTTTTGCAGAGATTCGCAAGCGTTGTCCCGATTTTAAACACACCTACAACATAGACCCTGTAAAGGCTGCAATCTCCGCATCTTGGCCGGATTGCATGGATGACACCCCTGCAAGAGAGGAGTGGGGCTGGAATCCAAAGTGGAATCTGAGCAGAATGGTGGATGATATGCTTCTGCACGTGCTTCCCGATTCCCTCTTTAGAGCGCAATAAGCCCTGCTTGAGCGCAATGGCCCTGCTTGGAGCACGATAGACTCTGCTGGAAGCGCTACATCCCTGCCCGGAGCGCAATAGAGATTAGAGATTGATGGAGAATGGGGTTCCGTTCTCCATCATTCCCTCTGCGCAGATGCGTATCTCCTTTACATTGGCCGGAATCTTTACTTTGATGGAAGAGCTCTCTCCAGCAGGAAGTTTTATCTGCGGATGCCAGTAGAGGAGTTCCCTGTAATCGGGAAAATCCTCTCCAATCTCTTGACAGGTGAAGGCCATAGGGTATGAGCAGCCTTTGAACTGCACAACGCGGACGCCGTCGTTAAACTTTATCCCGGGCAGATTCTTCTTGTATGTGACAAAGTTTGCCATTCCGCAGAAGGAGCGCCAGCCGGTGTAATACTTGTACGGATAAACCACAACAGACTCTACTAGAAGAGGGTCGTACTCAATAACTTGCGAGTGGTCAAATACCGGAATTCCATCTACCATAATAAGGGAGTTGTTCTTGTCGAAGAGAGAGACTCTCTCCTCCAGATGCGTCTTAACCTTAAGTTGCTCCTTGCCGTCAACCTTTCTAACCTTAATTTCATTGATAAACTCTATGAAGAGCTCTCTCATTACAGGGAAGCGCTTGTAGTCGTCCAGTTTATACTCAATGGCATCGTAGGAGGGAATAAGAGGATTCTCTCTGATAGGCATAAGAGATGCAAGAGTATCTGCAGAGAAACTTCTGCACAACTGTACGGAGAGCCCCCTGCGCTGGAGATCCTCTTTTATGGAGGGAGCCATCTGGAGTGCCGGGATTCCCTTAAGTTTTGGTGAGACAAATGGAGAGATAAGCTCTATATGGCAGCGCGCCAGGTCATTGTTCTCAATTTCGCATACCATCTCCTTTGTGCCGTAGATATTGTTGGTAACAAACTTAATCATACCGTCATTATCTACAACGGAGGAGTAGAGGTCTGATTTTTCTGTAGGAACGGAGATGAATGCAGAGCGTCCCTTCAACCCCTCTATCTCATCTGTGGTTGCCCCTGCAATTCTGCCGCGGATAATCTCCCCTTCATACTCCGGCAGCTCTGCGGCTGTTGATACAGCTGCGGCTGGTGCGGATTCTGCTCCTGCAGATGCGCGTGCTGCTGCAGATGCTCCTGCTGCGGCGGCTGTTGCGGCTGTTGCGGATGCTGCTCGTGCGGATGCGCGTGCTGCTGCAGATTCTGCTCCTGCGGCTGCCTGTGCTGCAGATGCTGCTGCACCCATAAATGCGCCTATGGAGGTGTTGTCGGGAGGAATAATTCCATCTCTGTTTGAGAGGCTAAGCGAGAGGTCTGCCGGTGCTGCCGAGTTGTTGGTGAGCACCACCTCCAGATAGCCCTCTGCGTTCCGGTGGCAGGCTATTGAGAGTGCCCCCGCAGCGGTTTGCGTGCTTGCTGGGGTGCGGAGTGCATCGTACTCACTGTCGGAGAGTATCTTTACTCCATTCTTTACTCGCTCTTTTGTGGAGGTGTTAAAGATGGAGATGGTCTTGGAGATGTGCTCCTGGGGATTAAAGTCGGGGGCATTCTTGGTATATGCCGTGTAGGCTACAATTCTGTAGTTGCCTGTAGGGGCGGTTGCGGGTATCTCAATTGTGCCGGCTCCTCGCCCCTCCGAAAGGGCAATCTTGCCGCTCTCCAAGGTTCCATCCTCCGATACGATCTCTACGTATGCTATGGCGCTAAGAGATGAGGGACGCAGGCCGTTTGCCGCATCCACACAGAAGGCGGAGCACCAAATCTTATCTCCGCTTACATATATCTCCCTGTCTGTAGAGATGTATGTCTTCTCCACAACGGTTGTTTGTGCCCCTGCGCAGAGCGGGAGCAAGAGAAAAAAGAGAAGTAATCTGCTTTTCATACCTATACCCTCCTAAATATCCTGTGTAGGCCAGTCTGCAGGCCTGTTTTTATTTCCGCCCAATACAAGGCAGTTTACGCATCTTGATTGAGACCAATAGACGGTCTTGTTTCCGAATTCATCCTCTACTATTGTCAGAACATCGTATCCGGCAACATATCTGTCCAGATACTCGTCTGGCGTAAACTCAAATCTTTCGCAGCGCGGCTCAAGGCTGAAATCGTAGAAGTCTGTCTGGGAGTTGAAGACCTCTATTCTTGCCTTGGAGACGGTAGATGCGGTAACGAATCCTATAACCCTCTCCTCCGGATGTGTGAGGCAGGTTATGTTTCCTGTCATATCTGTAGGCATCTCTCCAAAGAGGCCTCCTGTCTGCTCCGAGTTCTTCTTTAGCGTCTCAAAATATGCAGAGGCCTGCCGGGAGATGGCAGTCTGGTAGAGGTCCATTCTGTAGATGTAGGAGATTCTCCTGTCATAGCAGCTCATCTTTGTAAAGATGTGATTCTTGAATCTGCCCTCCATAAGTTCTTTGGCGGAGCCAAGCATAAGCGAGGAGGATTTGGCGCTGTTCCAGCAGTAGTAACGGTCGTATGTTCCAACTACAATAGAGTGAGTGAGAGGGTCGAAGCGCTCCTTAACCATAAAGTTGGCGGTATATTCCCAAGTCTCGTCATAGTTCCATTTGCAATAGCCCTCAAAATTCTGATCGGGCTTGGTGGTAACCATAAAGTTCATTTGGGTCTTTGTCTCGTCTATGCTGTAGGTGAGATTCTCAATCTCCGGAGATTTGAGCACCTCAACCCAGTCTGAGAGGTATTCCACCTCCTCTATCTTGGCAGATTCGTTAGAAACAGCTTTGTCCGAACTGCTTTCTGGCAGAGGAGAGAGCGCCTTCATTACTCTTACGTAGAGTCTGCATCTCTCCCCAAGGCCCAGACTCTCCGTGGCAATGGAGTAATAGATGCCATTCTTGTCAATATTCATCACACCTGGTATCCTGGTGCCATCTTCGCACTCCAAATAAATCTCCCTTACATCTACTGCCGTAAGGGAAGAGGAGATGCTGGAGGAGTAGTTGATTCTTGCCACACTGCTCTCACCGGCCTGTATGGAGGCCTCAATGACCACAAATTTGGAACTCTCCTTTAACTCTACGTTAAAGGGATACTCACACGAGGCTACAAGTGCGCCCGCTGCAAATGCAATTGAGAGCCATCCCGCTATAGTTCTGTATAATCTCTTATTCATAGCAATACTCCCCCTCTAAAATTTGATGTTAAAATTGATATATGGTATCTGGGTGGCAAAGATAGAGAGCATAGTCCCTTGCGGGGTTGCCCCTCCGGTTGCGGTGTAGTAGACGGAGTATGCATTCTTTCTTCCTGTAACATTATAGACACCAAAGGTGATGGACATATGTGTAAGTCTCCTTAGGTAGTGCCCCGGTTCTATGATAAATGCCACATCCATACGGAAATAGTCCGGAATCCTGTATTTGTTTCTGTCCGAGTATAGCAGTCTGTATCCTCCGTCATACCAGAATGAGCCTATGGGAACTGTAACCGGCCTTCCGGTAGAGTAGTCCAGATTTATGGAGAAGCTGTATCTGTGGGTGAACTTGTAGTTTCCCATAAGCTTTACTTCGTGCGGCTTGTCGTATGATGCGTCATACCACTCGCCCCTGTTTACAGAGCCGTCCAGAGCTCTCAGCTGTGTCTTGCTGTAGGTGTAGGAGAACCAACCGTTAAGTTTTCCGGAGGGCTTCTTGGCCATAAATTCAATGCCGTAAGATTGTCCCTTTGTCTCTAACAGGTCATCTGCAAGATTCTCATTCATAGAGAGTGTGGCGCCGCTTCTGTAGTCGGGGTACTGGCTCATCCTCTTGTAGTATCCCTCAAGAGAGAGATCCACGGTATTGCCCGCAACGGTCCAGTAGAGACCGGCCGCCGCCTGCCAGCCAAGTTGCGGCTTTATGCGGCTGTCTGCAAGTTTCCAGGTATTTACCGGAGAGATTGCGGTAGTGTTTGATATCATATGGATATACTGCCTCATACTGTTAAAGCCTGCCTTTACGGAGAGGTTCTCCCTTATGGAGTACTTTCCGGAGAACCTTACCTCTGGCCCAAAGTAGAATTTGCTGTCATCTCCTGTAGCCGAGTATGAAGAGAGCCTTACACCCATATCAAGAATCAGTCTGTTATTAACCTTCCAGGTATCTCCAAAATAGATATCCGGTTGTATTGCCCTCTCTGTGTCAAGTTTTTTGTAGAGGATTACGGAATTCTCTCCAATCGGATTGCGGGTGCCTGGCGAGAGGGAGTACATTACCGCATCCAGACCGTATGTTATGGTATGGCTTGGACTGAGCGCATATTTGAAGTTAAACTTGGCGAATCCCTGACGGATTACCGTCTCCACTTTGCTTGCCTCAGACTCAGAGGAGAGATCGCTGATGCTGTGGCTGTACTGGTCATAGCCTGCGATAGCCTCCATATTGTACCTCTCTCCGGAGCTCCTGCGCCATTTGACGGAGGCGTTAAGGTTGTTGTATTTGAAGGACTCTTTGTTGGAAAAACTGAACTTGTCTGCAGAGTAGTAGGCATTTATGTGCAGAGAGTTCTTCTGGTTGAACTTGTGTGAAAGCCCCGCATTAAGATCGTAGAAATAGGCCTTGCCGTCCGAGAACTCGCTCTTGTCGCTTGGAATCAGATTGAGAATCCAGTTGGAGTAGGTTGTTCTTCCTCCAATGAGGAAGGTGGTCTTCTCCTTTTTGAGTGGTCCCTCCAGATGGAGGTGGCTCGTAAGCACTCCCACGCCAAGTGAGCCCTTGAGATTCTTTGGATTGCCATCTCTGCCCTTGACATCCAGCACGGAGGAGATTCTGCCTCCGTACTGCACAGGAACGGAACTCTTGAAGAGCTCCACATCATTTATTACATCCGAGTTGAATGCGGAGAGTATTCCAAACATATGGTTTGGATTGAAGATTGTGCCTCCGTTAAAGAGAATCAGGTTCTGATCTGAGGCGCCTCCTCTTACGTTGAAGCCGCTGGAGGCCTCTCCCACAGACTTCACACCCGGCAGGGTAAGGATGGCCTTTATCACATCCGCCTCTCCAAAGACCATCGGGATGCTCTTCAGTTCATTAATCCTTATCTTCTCCACTCCTATGGAGGCAGTCCTGTGGTTCCTTCTGCTCTCTGCTGTAACAATGGCAGCTTTGAGCGCAAAGACCCTCTCCTTCATAGGCACGTCCAGCGCGCCGTGGTCATACATCTCCACATTTAGGGTGAGGTCCTCCAAAGAGTAGCCGCTGTAGGTAATCTTGTGCTCACCCTGAGTTAGCATTATCTTATATTGCCCATATGCATCTGTCTGCGTATAGTTGCCGCTCTTCTCATCTACCACTGCCACGCCTGCAATAGGGTCTCCGCTCTTTACATCGCTCACCGTGCCGCTAAGATAGAAGCTGCCGCGCTTGCCCATACGCTTGTCGCCCACCTCATAAATCTTGTTCTGGAAGGTTAGCTGCTGCCTCTGCTGCTCAACCATTTCCGGCGCAGTGCTGCTCTCCTGCTTGGCCAAGTTGTCAAAATAGCCATCGGGAAGAGAGAGGGCAAAGGAGTGCCCCCTGAGAATAAACTTGGCCCCATCGTGCTCCAGCACCGTATAGCCGCGCTCTCTGAAGGCATTTATAATGCTCTTCCCGATGCCGGAGGCAGGCGCCTTTAGCGTATAAGTGTTCTTGTCCGAAGTGTCCCGCACATAATAGATTCTCTGCGAGAGGTCTCTCCGAAGATAGTTTATAAGGGAGTCTGCGCTAACCTGAAAGAGGTCTACCTCTGAAGAGGGAGGCTGAATTGCAGGAGAACTTTTGCGCGCAGCATAGGCCTCTGCGGAGACTGATACGGCAGTGCAGACAAGGGCTGCCGCTGCCACTGCAACAATTGGATGATGTTTCATTTCAAAGATTCCGCGTATGATGCTACCTCCACAATATAACGCTCAATATCTATTGTGGCATAATTGTACTTGTAATGCAGATAGTTTTTTATGGCTCTTCTCTCTTTTGGGTAGAAGGCGAGAATATGTCTTCCTCTCTTGAGCCTCTTTACCTCATTCCCGCTGAGATAGTAGTAGTAGGGGAGATATTTGTAGTAGGTTGCAAGGCCCATTTTGTAGTGGGGGTCATCATAGCCTATGCCATCTGTGCCGTTCATATTATCCACGCTGCTCATAAGCAGTTTGCGTACCCCCTTAAGCAGCACAACTTCTCCGCAGTAAAGCACCTCATAGTAACCCTGCGGAAGGAGAGTCTGCTCACTTCCCATATATATAAATGGGCGCTTGCCTATGCAGAATGCCTCCACCTTCTCAGGGTCAAGCACAAGACTTATATCTGTATTAGCAATTTTAATCTCCAGATTGCCCGCAAAGGCATCTATGTTCATATATACACTGTCGTAGTGCTTTTTGTTATACATTATGCTGCCCGGCATAAAACGCCCGTCGCTCCAATAGTTGGAGCCGTTGGCAACGGTGCTGTATTTTACAGCCTGCCTCCCTCTGTAGAGAATCTGTGAGCTCTGTATCCTGCTGGAATAGTCCGAAACCAGCGCGGAGATACCGGCGGTATCCCGCAGCCTTTTTAATTTAATCTCCACGGTTTGTGAGAGCGATGGCTCCTTGCTGTGGGATAAAATGGGCAGCAGCATTCCGCAAACAAGGATGCAGAATGCTGCCAGTTTATAGTATCTTTTCATATACTCTCCTGTTTGCTCAACGAAGGTAGATGTATTTTTCCATATAAGCAATACAGAGGGGGTATTATTACATTCCGCCCATACCGCCTGCGCTTATGCCACCGCCGGAGGAGTTGCCCACGCGCTGGGAGGTATTATCCCTTTTATTGTTTTTCCTGCCGCTCTGAACCTTTCCAAAGTTGTATTTTATGCCAAAGCTGATGCGCTGCTGGAACTGATGCTGATTAAGTATGTAGCGGTTGGTTGGAGTGATTGTCTCAATATTCATTTTAAATGTATTGAAGAGGTCGTTCATAGAGAGGGAGAGTGTAAGTCTCTTATCCATAAGCTCTTTCTTTACTCCAGCGTAGAAGTTGCAGATGTTGTCTACCTTCATTCCGCCGCTTCTTGCCCCGTTCATATAGTAGCCCACAAACTCCACCTTCCAATTGCGTGGAAGTAGTGTGGTAAGGGTAAAGTAATGTGTCATAAAGAAAGAGCTCTCCTTTTCATACAGATCCTCAATATTCTCTGCAGTGCAGTTTTCGAGTGAGGCAAAGAGGGAGTTGAGGCTAAAGTAAAAGAGATTCTTTACCAGCGGGTACTCCATTATGGAGAGAACACCTCCCGCTACAGTCTGACTGCCGTAATTGCCCCAGTAGAAGGTCTTGTCTCCGGTAACTGCGTCAAAGTTGGGAATCTGGGAGACAAGGTTTGAGGTGTGGCTGTAGATGGCAGAGATGTTGAAGTAGGATTTGTAACCTGCTACAAATGCAATGCTGTTGGTGTATGCCGGATTAATGTCCGGGTTGCCTGTTATGCTGCTGGTAGGGTCTATGTAGTATCTGAAGGGATTAAGCTGCGAGAAAGAGGGCCTGTTTATTCTTCTTGTGTAGGAGAGGGAGAACCTCCAGTTCTTTGGGCTATATCCCACATATATTGTCGGGAAGAGTTTGAAGTAATCTTTGTGACTCTTCGTCTCATCAGAGATCCAATCTCCGGTGCTCTTGGTATACTCCCCTCTAAGACCTGCCACTATGCTCCACTTTTTGTTTATCTGGTAGCTCAACGACCCGTAGAGCGCGCCGATTGTCTCTCTATATTTGAAGATGTTGCTTTGGTTGGGGTCTATGACATATGCTCCGCCAATACTGTCTCTTCTTATGGAGTTGTTGTCTGTCCAGGTTGTCTCAATCTTTGCGCCGGTCTCCAGCATTGCCTTTTTGAAGGGGCTGCACTTGTAGTCTGCTTTGAAGGCAAAGATATTTATGTATTGCGAGTTGTCGTTGGTAAAGGCCCCTCTCTTCTGCGAACCTCCGGCGGGAGTGGTGATGTTTCTCTGAAAACCATCGTTCTGCGTATCGTAGTAACCGTAGTCCGCATTAAGGGTAAGCTCCTTAACCCCGCTGAAATTCCTTATGTAATAGATATTTGCATCTATGCGGTCGAAGTGGTCCAGTTGGTCTATATAACTTATGGATTTGCTCTGCAGAATATTGTTGACATAGAGCGCGGAATTTGAGTATCCGTCTGTGTACTGGGTATTTCTGCTGGTGTTGTAATTTACAAGGAATCCAAAGGTGTTCTTCTGGTTGGGGTAGAAGTCTGTGCCTATCTTTGCAAAATGTCCCCTGTTGTAGCCCCTTATTCGGGAGTCACTGCTCTGTTTGTAGGAAAAGACTGGGCCAAACTCATTCTCCGAGTCCAAATCTATGCCATAGCTGTTGTTGTTAAAGGTGTAGGTGAGCATTGTATTTGCCCTCTTGGACCTGTAGTTAACAAGAAGCGAGGCATCTCCATTGTCGTAGCAGGTTAGCTTTGGCACCATAGAGTAGTTTATGCTGGCGCTTCCGTAGAGTCCCTTAACAAAGTTCCTCTTTGTCTTTATGTTAATGATTCCGCCGCTGCCGCTGGCATCAAATTTTGCAGAGGGGTGCTGCATTATCTCTATCTTGTCTATTGTGCTGCCATTTAGCGCTGTAAGCACTGTCTCAAGCTGGCTGCCGCTCAGTTTGGAAGGCCTGCCGTCTATCCAAATCTCCACACTCTGCCCATTCAGCTGAATATTGCCGTTAAGGTCTACCGTTACCCCGGGCGATTTTTTCAATAGCTCAAAGGCATTGCTTGTGGCAGCCACCACAGATTGCGATACATTTACTACAATCTTGTCCAGCTTTTGCTCTATAAGAGGCACCTTTGCTGTAACCACAGCTGCCTGCAGCGTCTGGCTCTGGGGCTCAACCTCAATTGTGCCCAAATCTATTGCCGCGCCATTGGCGGCACTCTGGGAGAGCCCTATTCTAATATCGTTGTAACCTATGAAGGAGATATGCAGTGTATCTCCTCCCGATAGCGCTGCGCTTAGCATAAACTCCCCATTCTCCTTTGAGGTAGTGCCGGTTACAATGCTCTTTTGGCTGTTGTAGAGTGTTACATTTGCAAAGGGGAGCGGCTCTGAATTCTTCTTATCCAGCAACTTGCCCTTTATTGTAACAGGTCCCTCTGCGGAAATGGCAGAAAATGAGGATGCTATGATGATTGCCATCAACAAGAGTGGCTTAAGGATTCTTTTCATATTAAACTATTCTATTCTTTAACATTCTCCATAATCTCCAGGAACTCCTCCTTGCTTATTCCAAGGAGCTTCATTTTGCGGATTATTGCAGGAGCCTCCTCCTTTATGAAGGCCTCCTTGTGTCTCTTTACAATCATCTCTTTGGCATTGGGAGCAACAAAGAATCCTATTCCGCGTCGGTTGAAGATGGTGCCGTTCTTCTCCAGACAGTCGTATACTCTGACTATTGTGTTGGGGTTAACGCCCAGTTGCACTCCAAGTTCCCTTACAGAGGGAATTCTGGCCTCTTCCTGCCACTCGCCGCTCAGAATCTTCTCTCCCAGGGCTTCCGCAATCTGTAAATATATTGGCGTATTCTGATTGAATTCCATACTCTCCGGTTTAATATTTTATCTTCTTTATTCTCAAATATGAGAGCACATAGACTCCTGCAAAAAAGAGGTAGTAGAGGAGATGAATTGTAAATCTAAAGGAGTTGTTGAATGCATTCTTAAATTGCATATAGTCCTCTATTACAAAGAGATTCTCTCCATTTACAACCTTTATTACATCCGGTATCTCCCTCTCCTGATTCTCCTCTTTGTACTCCTTAATGATTTTTATGGTGTTGCCATCCTTTGTGCTCACTACAGTTGTATCGTCCTGTATGGAGATAAGAGACTTGTTCAGTGAAACGGAGCCGGAATTTGAGAGATTTAAATTTATATTCACCACATCTTCGTCTTCATTGTTGTTGGTGCCAGACAACTCTTTCATAGTCATGTTGCTTACATCCTGCCCAGTTACCAGAGAGAATAATTCTGTAACTGTAGGATTAAAGAGGTTCTTTATCTTCATATTCATGACAATGGTTGCAAATCCCCAGGTTGCAATTATCATAAGTCCAACACAGGAGATTATGGTAAGCGCCGCCTTTGCCCTTCTGAAGAGCAAGTTGCCGCAGATGGCCAAGGATTGCATCAATGCGTAATTCTTGAAGAATCTTAAAAACTCCCCGTTGTCCAGCAATTTGTCAATTGCAGTACCCTCAATGAAATCTCCCGGAAGAAGGTAGAGTATATAGTCCAGAAGAAGAAGTGATATGAGGGTGATTATTGGAACTACAATGGTGCAGACAATTATCATAGAGAGCAACTTCTCCAGGGCAGATGCAGGTCTTAGGATAAACTCAACTCCCCTCTTTCTGTCATTTACGGTCTTGTAAATTATAAATGGCGCCATAAACATTGCCACAAAGAGCTGCACATTTATAAGGGTGAGCCTGCTGGATGGAGTAAAGGATTTGAATGCGTCAAAGATTCCGGTGTAGTGCAGAATCATAAGAATCGGGACCACTGCCAAAAGGGCAATTATGTTTGGGTATATGCGGGGCAGTTTGGTGAAGAGGTCGCTTTTGAGCAACTTGCCGAATCTCTTTATGTCAAATATATTCTTCATAACCGTATCTCCTTATTTGAATATCTCCTTTATTCTCTCCTTGTTTGACAGGCAGCAGTTGAAGAGTGCCTCCAGGTCTGGCTTTGTCTCCTCTCCATTAAGGTTCTCCTTTATTGTAAGGAATCCGTTGAACTGCTGTTGTGAGTAGAGCGCCTCTTTGCACTCGTTGGCCGAGAGGCTGAAGTGCAATTTCTCAGAAATCTCCTCTACGCTTCTGTTAAGCAGCACACCCTTGTGGTCCAAAATTATGATAGGGTCTATGATGCTCTCCAGATCCTTAACCTGATGGGTGGAGATTATTACGGTCTGCTCCTCTGTAATGTTCTCCGCTATGCTCTTGCGCAGAGCAATCTTGCTGGGAATATCCAGTCCGTTGCTTGGCTCATCCAAAAGCAGCACCTCTGTGCCCATAGAGAGGGCCATTGCAATAAAGGCCTTCTTCTGTTGTCCAAAGGAGAGCTTGTTGAATTTGCAATCCGTCTCAACTTTAAACTCATCTGCAATTCTGGCAAACTTCTCATAACTGAAGTTGGGATAGAATGAGCAGGTATTCTTAACATATGTCTCTATCTTTACCCCCGGAGCCACAACATCCTCCGGCAAATAAAATACCTTCTCCAAAAAATCCGGCCTTCTTCTGTGCGGAATCAGCCTTGCAGGCTGCGCTGCGCCACTCTGCGGAATTTCAATTGTGCAACTTCCCTCCTGTGGCTTAAGAAGGCCTGCCAAAAGCTTCAGCAGTGTGGTCTTGCCAACGCCGTTCTGCCCCAGCAATCCATAAATCATGCCTGGCTTAAGTTCTGTTGAGACTCCCTCAAAGATGCTTTTGCTGCCATAGCTGAACTTTAAATTCTCAATCTTAATCATAACAATAGTGTACTATCACATTAATACACTGCAAATGTAGGCATATTTTTTTTATCTGCAATAGTCTGCTCATTTTTTATTACATTTGTTCAACTAAATTGAAATCTATGAAAAAGAGTCAGGTTATTGTATTTTTGCTGGCAGCAGCACTTCTTCAGGCTTGTTGCGGCAAAGTAGTGGAGCAGAAATGCGCATTTGATTGTGGAATAGCCAAAGAGCTTGGCAAGATTGTCAAGGAGGCAGGCATTCCTCATATGCAACTCAATTATAAGGGTCCCGATGGCCAATTTGGCTTTGGCATCCAGAATCTCTATTTTGCAGATACAGCCGCAAGGGCAATTGTGGCAGTTAATGGAGATGACTCTACAGCCATCTTCCAGGGAGCATCTTTAAGCAAGGTCATCTTTAGTTACATTGTTATGAGAATGTATCAGGATGGAGAGATAGATTTGGATAAGCCCCTCTGCAACTATACAGATATAGACAGGTTTACCAACAAGGAGTATGCTTCCCTTATTACAGCAAGGATAGTTCTCTCCCACAGGACAGGGCTCTCCAACTGGGCTTACGGCCCATCTGCTCCGGAATGGCCTGTGAGTCCTATTGAGTTTAAGTTTCGTCCCGATTCTTGCTACGGCTACTCCGGCGAGGGCATTGCCTTCCTGCAAAGGGCAGTGGAGAGCATAAAGGGCAAGAGTATAGATGAGATTGCCAAGGAGATGGTCTTTGATCCGCTTGGAATGTCGCACACTGCCTATTGCTGGCTTCCTTGCTATGATTCGCTGGCTGTGCCGGGCTTCAATGGCAATGGTGAAAACAGGGGCCCAGGACGCCATCCAAGGTCCAATACCGCTTATACAATCAGAACCAATGCAAAGGAGTACGGCAAATTCCTAGACGAGCTCTTCTGGGGTGAATCTCTCTCGGCTCAAACCAGGGAACTCTTCTTTGCACCGGGCAAAGAGAGGGCTATAAGGTATGCAGGCGAACCGCGCCAGTGCGACTCCACAATGTATTGGGGTATGAGCATCGGGATAGAGATGAATCCAAAATATGGCAAAGTACTCTGGCATTGGGGCGACAACGGCAATTTTAAGGCGCTCTTTATGTATCTGCCGCAGCAGCAGAAGAGGTTTGTCTATTTCACCAACAGCGCTCACGGGCACGATATCATAAATAAGGTTACAGCTCTGCTCTTTGCAGCAGAAGAGCCATTTGCAATGGAGCGCTGGATTAACCAATAGCGCACTCTCGCTTTGGTTCCTGTCTCTTTGGGGGGGATGATTAATGGAAGATGATGAATGATTTTATTATTAATAACCTCTCTTATATAGAGTTGGCAGCCTCGCTCTTTGGACTTGTATATGTGGTCTTTGAGGTTTTGCAGAAGAATTTTATGTGGTACCTGTGGGTGCTTACCTCTATCACATTCGGGATAGTCTATTATTATAGTCATATCTATGCCTATATGGGCCTGCAGATCTACTATGTTGCAATGGGTATTTACGGCATCTACTCCTGGCGGCGCGCCAAAGCTCTTGCAAAAAGAGCTGCTGCACAGCCTGCCACTCAGCCTGGCGAGCCCCGCAGTGAAGACGCAGATATTCTTGTGGTACGCAAAATGAGCAGAGAGGTTGCAATTCTGTCCACGCTCTTTTCAATCATCGTCTTCTTTATCCTGACATATATACTCAAGTGCACAGAGGACCCGAACCCGTGGTTAGACTCTTTCTGCTCTGTTATCAGTATGCTGGCTACATTCTGGTTGAGCAGACAGTATCTCCAGAACTGGTATCTTTGGATAGTCTGCAACGTGGCAAGCACAATACTTTCACTCTCTGTAGCGCAGTATTACGCGGCCCTTTTGTATTTTATTATGATAGGAATGGCAGTATGGGGCCTGTGGCACTGGAATAAAAATGGAGTAAAGTGCTGATTTCTGCCATTTAGCCTCTTCCCGATGCTGCTCAGCACCTTCCCTTTGCCGCAGCATCGTCGCTCGCCCAGCGGCAAGCTCTTCCTCGATACTGCCGCATCGTCGCTCGCGGAGCGGCAACTTTTCCGTACAGACTGCCGCTTCGCTGCATCCCTCCGCAACGCTCCCACCAGCTGCTTCCGCTGGCTGCCCGTACCAGTAGCTCCGCCACAGCGCCCCGGCCAGTTGCTTTCGCCGGCTGCCCGTACCAGCAGCTCCGCCACGGCGCCCCCGCCAGCAACAAACCTCACCCGGCAGA
>SAMEA3663028__coassemble_418_pt1 | contig 16794 bp, 13 predicted proteins | sample SAMEA3663028__metabat2_low_PE_034 | metagenome-assembled genome bin SAMEA3663028 (sample SAMEA3663028) | pig gut metagenome | biome: pig gut; feature: pig-associated habitat; material: faeces | place: France | collected 2012
TTGCCGCTTGTCTCCCCCTTTGTCCAGAGAGTTGCCCTGCTGCGGCTATAAAATGTTACCTTGCCGCTCTGGAGCGTCTTCTCCAGCGACTCTCTGTTCATATAACCCAACATAAGCACCTTAAGTGTTACATCATCCTGGATTACAGCAGGGATAAGTCCATCCTTGCTCTTTGAAAAGTCCAACTCTTCTATCTTCAGATTCTTATAATTCTTTTCCATATTTTATATAATTTAAAATTCATTTTCTATCTCGCAACCGGCCGCAACTACAACCGCACATCTATGCCGCGGCGGCGGAGCAGAAGCTTAAGCTGCGGGATGGTAATCTCCCTGTAGTGGAAGATACTTGCCGCCAAGGCGGCATCCGCGCCTCCGTTGGAGAGCACCTCTGCAATATGCTCCGCATTGCCTGCTCCTCCCGATGCAATTATGGGAATGGAGAGCCTCTCCGAGAGAGCCTTATAGGTATGGCAGGGGGAGCCCTGCTTGGTGCCGTCGTGGTCCATAGAGGTGAAGAGCAACTCACCTGCGCCCCTCTCCTGCGCCTCGTAAGCCCAGCTGAAGAGCTCCTTATCCGTCATTCGCCGGCCGCCGTGCGTGGTGGCCATCCACCTGCCGTTGCACTGCTTTGCATCAATTGCAATAACCACAAACTGATTGCCGTATCGCCCCGCAATCTGCTCTATAAGAGGAGGATTGGCAATGGCTGCGCTATTGAGCGAAATCTTGTCTGCTCCTGCATCCAACAAACGCGCAGCATCGTCAAGAGAGGAGATGCCGCCGCCCACAGTAAAGGGGATATTAATTCTCTCTGCAATTCTGCTGACAAGTGTGCAGAAGGTCTTGCGACCCTCTTGAGTTGCGCTTATATCCAGATAGACCAGTTCATCGGCCCCTTCGGCCGCATAAGAGGCGCCCATCTCCACGGCGTCGCCCACATTGCGCAACCCCTCAAAGTTTATACCCTTAACCGTAACGCCATCCTTAACATCCAGACAAGGGATTATCCTCTTAGCTGCCATCTCTCTATCTCCTTTAAAGTAATTCTCTCCTCAAAGATTGCCTTGCCCACAATTGCCGCAGGCACCCCGGCAGCCTCCAGATTCTCCAAGTCTGCCATAGAGCCAACTCCGCCGCTTGCAGTAAGATGCATAGCTGGGAAGCGCTCCATAAGAGCACTATAGAGTTCCACTGCAGGCCCCTGCAACATTCCATCCTTAGAGATATCTGTGCAAATTACCCTTTTGAGCCCATCCTTAAGGAAGAGCTCTATCACCTCCTCAATAGTGGTTGAAGAGAGCTCCAGCCATCCCTTTGTTGCTATCTTTCCTCCCGATATATCAGCGCCAAGAATGATTCTCTCCTCTCCATACTCCTTAAGAAAGGCGCTGAAGAGCCTTGGCTCCTGCAGCGCAAGACTGCCGCAGATAACCCCGGCGGCACCCGCATTTAGCACGCTTGCTATAGACTCCCTGCTGCGGACTCCCCCGCCCCACTCCACCTGCAGAGAGGTGGCAGAGGCTATCTGCTCCAGATTCCTTAGGTTTTGCGGAATACCGGCACGGGCACCATCCAAATCTACAAGATGCAACCTGCGCACGCCAACATCCTCGTAGCGCTTTGCCATCTCCAGCGGAGAGGCATTATACTCTTTGCTCTTATTAAAATCTCCTTGGGAGAGCCTTACGCATCTCCCCTCAATCATATCTATTGCAGGAACTATCTCCATCATAAGTCAAGAAAATTTTTAAGAATGCGGGCACCCGCATCACCACTCTTTTCAGGATGAAACTGAGTGCCAAAAAAGTTATCTCTCCAGAGGGCGCTACTTATTGTAACACCATACTCTGTCTTTGCTGCAGCAAGCGGCGACTCCTCTGCATAGTAGGAGTGCACAAAGTAGAGATAACTCCCCTCCTCCAGCCCCTCAAAGAGAGGAGACTTTAATGAAGAGACTCTGCTCCAACCCATATGGGGTATTTTCAATCGGGAGCCATCCTCTCCTTTAAGCCCATCCGGGAAGCGTTTCACCTCCACATCAAAGAGCCCCATACAGGCAGTATTGCCCTCCTGCGAACTGTTGCACATAAGCTGCATACCCACACAAATTCCAAGGAGGGGAGCCTTAACGGCCTTAATAACCTCCACAAGTCCCTTCTCCCTAAGACGGCGCATAGCCTCTGCCGCATTGCCCACTCCGGGCAGAATGACGTGGTCTGCAGAGAGAATGCGGGCAGGATCTCCGCTAAGGCAATAGGTTGCGCCCAAACGCCTTAGCGCATTCTCCACGGAGCAGATATTGCCCACATTGTAATCTACAATAATTGTCTCACCCATAGCGCATTAGCCTTTATAGCAGCCCTTTGCTGCTTGGAATCTCATAGTTGAAAGGCTCCCTCCTTACGGCTGCCTTAAGCGCCCTTGCAAAGGCTTTAAAGATTGCCTCTGCAATATGGTGGTCGTTCTCTCCACGGGCGCTTATATGCAGATTGCAGTTCATTGCGCTGCAGAGAGACTGGAAGAAGTGGCGGAACATCTGCGTAGGCACATCGCCCACCCTCTCTCCATAGAAGGTCACCTCCCACTTAAAGTCTATTCTGCCGCCAAAGTCAAGGAGCACAATAGCCTCCGACTCATCCATCGGGAGTGCAAAACCATACCTCTCTATGCCCCTCTTCTCTCCAAGAGCCTTGGAGAGCGCCTGACCAAGGGTAATGGCAACATCCTCCATTGTATGGTGCTCATCCACCTCAAGGTCTCCTGAGGCATTTATGGTAAGCATTATGCCGCCGTGATGCACAATCTGCATAAGCATATGGTCCAGGAAGGAGAGTCCTGTAGAGATTCCGCCTGTGCCGCTATTGTCCAAATCTACACTTACACTCACAGAGGTCTCGTTTGTAGTGCGGATTACCCTTGCAGAACGCGACTCATACTCCTGCAGAAGCTCTCTCTCTGCCATAAGTCCGCCCTCTGCGCGGCTGCCATAACGCTTAATGTCATACTCCGCAATTGCCCTAAGCAGGCGCACATTCTCCTGCGGAGTGCCTATTGTAATTCTTAATGTATTATCACATAGCGGCATACGGCTCCTGTCGCGCACAATTATTCCCTCTCCAAGCAGATAGTTGTAGAGGTCTGCCGCATTGTCCACCTGCACAAGAAGGAAGTTGGCCTGCGAAGGATACACCCTCCAGACGCACTCCATTCCAGAGAGCTTCCGCTCCATAAAGGCACGCTGCTCCTTAATAAGTTTAACTCTATCGTCAACACCCGCCTTAAGCAATTTCTCAACAGCGGAGAGCGTAGCCACATTAATATTGTAGGGATATTTTACCTGAGCAAAGAGCCGCATAACATAGTTTGAAGCAAATGCCAAACCTGCGCGCAAGCCTGCCATACCCCAGGCCTTGGAGAGAGTCTGCAGAATAATAAGATTAGGCCAATTCTCCAAAGAGCGGAGCATACCCGGCTCATCTGCAAAATCTATATAAGCCTCATCCAGAACCACCATACCGTCAAACTCCTGCAGAATACGCTCTATCTCCTCCCTTGGGAATACATTCCCGGTAGGGTTGTTTGGAGAGCAGATAAAGAGCAATTTGGAATTATTGTCTGCCGCATCCAGCAACCTCTCCACAGGCAGGGAGAAATCGTCATTAAGCAGCACCTCCCTCATCTCCACATCATTTACGGCAGCACAGGTAGAGTACATACCATAACTTGGCGCAATTGCAATGGCATTATCAAGACCGGGATTGCAGAAGATTCTGAAGCAGAGGTCTATAGCCTCATCACTACCGTTACCTACAAAGATATTCTGCACATCCACCCCCTTAATCTCCGCAATCCTCCTCTTAAGCTTGGCCTGAGAGGGGTCCGGATAGCGATTATACCCATTGTCAAAAGGGCTCTCATTGGCATCCATAAAGACCTCTGCCACGCCCTTAAACTCATCCCTTGCAGTGGAGTATGGCACCATTGCCCTTATGTTGGGCCTTACAAGACTCTCTATTCTCTTCATATCTGATAAAAAATTAAATTCACCTATGCCTTAAGCCTAACCCTTACAGCATTGGCGTGAGCCTCAAGCCCCTCCGCCTCTGCCATAGTAACAATTGTATCTGCCAGCAGGCGCAATCCCTCCGGAGAGAGATCCTGCAGGGTAACCTTCCTGCAAAAGCTGTCAAGATTTACTCCGCTGCAGGATTTTGCCCATCCCGATGTTGGCAGAGTATGATTTGTTCCCGATGCATAATCCCCCGCGCTCTCAGGCGACCAGTTGCCAATAAAGATACTGCCAGCAGCCGTAATCTCATCCGCCACATCATAAGGATTCTCCATAGAGATAATCAGATGCTCTGCGGCGTAGAGATTTGCAAAGGCTATAATACTCTCCCTCTGCTCCTCTGCTGATACGCCCTCAAAAACAACAATGCGGCTGCCCTCAAGCGCTTTTGATATAGTCTCGTTGCGGGGCATAGAGGCCCTCTGACTCTCTATCTCTGCCAAGACCTGCTCTGCAAAACTTTGACTGCCGCAGACTAAAATTGCCTGACTGTCTGCCCCGTGCTCTGCCTGCGAGAGCAAATCTGCCGCAACAAAGGCAGGATTTGCGCTGCTGTCTGCCAAAACCATCACCTCGGAGGGGCCGGCAGGCATATCAATAGAGACCACCTTCCCGCCAACATACTGCTTTGCCGCAGTCACATACCTGTTGCCGGGGCCAAAAATCTTATCCACTGCAGGAATGCTCTCCGTACCATAGGCCATAGCTCCAATTGCACTTGCTCCGCCAACCTTAAAGATGGTATCCACACCGCAATAATGCGCAGCCCAGAGAGTCTGCGGATTGGCCCTACCCTCTGCGTTTGCCGGCGTACACATAACAATTCTGCGGCAACCTGCAACCTTGGCAGGAATGGCAAGCATAAGCACAGTGGAGAAGAGCGGAGCGCTGCCGCCAGGAATATAGATACCCACGCGCTCAATAGGAAGGGAGCGCTGCATACAGCAGACACCCGGAGCAGTCTCCACCTTAATCTCCTCAAAGCGCTGCGCCTTATGAAACTTCTCTATATTTGCAGCAGCCACCCTTATGGCCTCCTTAACAGAATCGGGAACCAACCTCTCACACTCCTCCAGCTCCTCCCGGGTAACGGCAAAAGAGGCCTCTGCAGGCAGAGCCTCAAGCCCTGCTATCTCTGCCTCAACAGCCAGAATCGCCCTATCTCCGCCATCTCTTACCCGCTCCACAATAGAGCGCGCACGCTGCTCAATAACCTCCCCTGAGTCTGTAACTCTAGAGCACAACTCTTTCCAAGAGTCCCTCTGCGGATTAACTGCCACCTTCATAATTACGCCCTTAATTTAATTACGCACTTAATAATAATGAAAACTACTTGATTATCTTATCTACAGAGAGCACCAGAATACCCTCTGCCCCTATGGCCTTCAACTGCTTTATCTTCTCCCACATATCTCCCGATTTAACCACAGAGTGCATAGAGCACCAGCCCTTTGCCGCCAGCGGCATAATTGTGGGACTTCTCATTGATGGCAAAATCCTTATTGCCTCCTCTGTTGCCTCTTCCGGCAAATTCATAAGCAGATATTTGAGATCCTTGCTCTCCTCAACAGCTTCGAAGCGGAAGAGCATCTCCTCCAGCAGAGAGGCCTTCTCCGCATTCTCCTTCAGGCCCGGAACGCCAATCAGCACAGCCTCGGAGAAGAAGACCTTCTCCACCTCCTTAAGACCATTGGAGATGAGAGTGCCTCCGGTAGAGACAATATCAAATATAACATCTGCCATTCCTGCAGCAGGCGCCATCTCCACCGAACCGGCCATAAAGACAATCTTGGCTTCAACTCCATTGCTCTCCAAAAAACGTTTAAGGATAGCAGGATAGGAGGTTGCTATACGCTTGCCATTAAGGTCTGCCGGAGAACTATACTCCATAGCCTTTGGCACTGCAATGGAGATTCTGCAATTGCCAAATCCCAACCTCTTTACAATATCCACCTTGCTGCCTCTCTCCTCCAACTCGTTCAGACCCACAATACCAAGATCTGCAACTCCCGTAGCAACTGCCTCCGGAATATCATCATCTCTAAGATAGAGCAGTTCTATTGGAAAATTCTTTGCAGGCAGCAACAACTTGCGCTTGTTCTCATCTATGTTTATATCAGACTCCCTCAGAAGATTTACACTCTCCTCGTTCAGTCTGCCCTTTGTCTGGATTGCAATTCGTAACATATTTCAACTATTAATGATTATCATAAAAAAATAAGGGCCTGCCTCAATTGGGCAGACCCTCATATATTATTGTAATAACTTTATACACATATAATTAGCCTGCCCTATCCTTTAGAGATATGGTGGTGCAAATGGACCAGGATAACTGAATGTGCAATTGTCATAATTGGTTTCTATCTTCAAATACAGTGCAAATATATAACAAATCTTAATATTCTATACTCCTCAATTTAAAAAAATAACTCTATTTGATCTCAACTTCTGGAGTGGTAGATGTAAACTCCTTCTTAAGGAATTCTTCTGCAATCGGAAGGTGCTCGGGACGGCCCACGTCAATGAGTGTGAGATTGTGGTCTATGTAGCCCTTAATTTGGTATCGGGAGGCGTTGGCAAGGTAGAAGTCCACTATCGGGAAGCGCTCCGGCCACTCCTGCATAAGTTGGAATACAGCAGGAGAGATGATGTGCGTGCCTGCAAAGGCATATTTTTTCAGCGAGTGCTCCTGCAGGAACTCCTCTATGGCCTCCGCCTGAAAGAGCGAGTCCGTGCCGTACTTTGCAAGGTCTGCTGCAAACTCCTCCTTGAGTTGCTCATAAGGGCTCCTGAAGAGCCCACTCTCCATATTAACCCAGCCGCAGAGGAGGTTATTGCTGTCAAATACAAAGTAGCGGCTTGTTTTGCGGTTGCTTACCAGCAAGGTTGCAAGCGGAGGGGTTGCCGCATCTTTATGCGCCTCCATAAAGGCCTGCAGATTAAGGTTGGAGAGAATATCCACATTATGCGCAAGAAAGGGCTCACCATTGTCCAGGAACTTTGCAGCGTGCTTTATGCCACCGCCTGTTTCCAGCGGCTGACTCTCTTCCAAAGAGATGGAGATATTTGCGCCAAAGTCATTATTGTGCAGATACTCAATCACTTTATCTGCAAAATGATGCACATTTACCACAATCTCCGTAAATCCTGCGCTCTTAAGTTTTGCTATAAGATGCCCCAGCAGAGGCTTGCCACCCACCTCTACAAGCGCCTTTGGAATAGTCTCCGTTATGGGCTTTAGCCTAGTGCCCAGCCCTGCGGCAAAAATCAATGCCCTCATAAAGCCTCAACTTCTAAAATATCTGCTCTATATCCTGCTCCCTATGATAAAGAATCACCTTAACATTAAACTTTTGCGCAATGTGCTCCGCCAGGTGCTGCGCGCAATAGACAGATCGGTGCTGCCCTCCGGTGCAACCGAAGGAGAACATAAGATTTGTAAACTTGCGCTGTATGTAGCGCTGCACGTGAGCATCCGCAAGGGCATATACATTATCCAAAAACTTAAGCACTCCGCCATCTGCCTCAAGAAAATCCACAACCTCCTTATCCGTGCCAATAAAGTGCTTGTAGTGGTCATATTTGCCTGGGTTCTCAATTGCCCTGCAATCAAATACATAGCCTCCTCCATTTCCCGATGTGTCCGAAGGGATGCCCTTCTTGTAGGCAAATGAGAAGATTCTTACCTCCAGCTGGCGCTCCTTTGCAATATCATTAAACTGGCGCATATTGGTAAGCTCTGTAAGCAATTCCTGCAAGTACGGATACTCATAGAAAGGTTTGCTCTTTATAAGCTTGCGCAGATTGTCTATTGCAAATGGCACACTCTGCAGGAAATGGGGCTTCTTCTCAAAATAGCCGCGGAATCCGTATGCTCCAAGCACCTGCATTGTGCGGAAGAGAACAAAGTGGCGCAACTTGTCATAAAAGAGCCCATCCTCTATGCTTATATAGTTCTTTAGCTCTTCCCGATATGTCTCTATAAGCACCCTCTTAAGTTCCTCCGAGTAGTTTGCCTTTGCCTGCCACACAAAAGAGGCAAGGTCGTAATAGATTGGCCCCTTTCTGCCACCCTGAAAATCTATGAAATAGGGCGCTCCATTATAAATCATCACATTCCTGGCCTGGAAATCTCTGTAGAGGAAGGTCTCCGAGCGGCTCTCCTCCAGCAGGTTGGCAGAGAGTTTCTGAAAATCATCGTGCAATTTTATCTCGCTGAATTCCAACCCTGTAGCCTTAAGGAAACAATACTTGAAATAGTTAAGGTCAAAAGAGACCATACGCTCATCAAAAGAGGGCTGAGGGAAACAGATGGAGTAGTCCAGCCCCTCTCCTCCAACAAACTGCAAGTGCGGCAACTCCTTTATGGCACTCTTTAGCAATTCCACCTCCTCTGCCGAGTAGCTGCCTGCCTCTCTTCCCTTTGCAACAGCATTAAAGAGAGTTAAATCTCCAAGGTCCTGCTGAAGATAGAAACGCTTGTCTTCACTTACTGCATACACCTCCGGAACATTCAGTCCCTTTCTCTTAAAGTCCCTGTCTATCTCTATAAATGCAATATTCTCATCTACAGATGTTCCTGCAGCTCCAATCAGAGAGGTCTCTCCGCTCTTAACCCTAAAGTAGCGTCTGTTGCTTCCGCTGGATGGCAACTCCTCTATACTCTCCGGCCTCTCTCCGGTATATTTTAAAAATAGATCTGCTATCTGTTTCATTACGCTAAATTTCTTCATCTACAAAGATAATGCTTTTCCAATAACTGAAAATCACTACCTTTGTATATTTATAAAAAAGTTGTCATGAACCTGAAAACAAGTTACTGTTCCGACAAATATCAATATACAATGGGCAAATCCTTCTACGATTATGGTATGAAGGATAAGATTTCCGTCTTCAACCTCTTCTTCAGAAAGGCACCGGACAACAACAACTGGTCTGTGGTCTCAGGAGTGCAGGAGGTTTTGGAGATGATAGAGTCGCTTGGAAGCGAGCCGGAGAGCTTCTATGAGAAATTTATTCCGGGAGAGGAGTATCGGGAGTTCCGCAAATACCTCAGCACAATGAAATTCACCGGCAATGTCTATGCTATGAGGGAGGGCGAGATTGCCTTTCCAAAGGAGCCTATCATTACTGTGGAGGCCCCAATCATTGAGGCTCAGGTGTTGGAGACTCCAATGCTCTGCATAATGAACCACCAGATGGCAATTGCCACAAAGGCCAGCAGGGTAACAAGGAGCACCTCAAAACCGGTAAGCGAGTTTGGTTCCAGAAGGGCGCACGGGCCTTGGGCTGCCACAATGGGCGGCAAGGCTGCAGTGATTGGCGGCTGCGCAAATACCTCCAATATCCTTACCGCAGCAATGTTCAACACCACCTGCACCGGTACAATGGCCCACAGCTATGTAACCTCCTTCGGCTGCTCCATCAATGGGGAGAGGGAGGCCTTCAAAACCTATATCTCTACCCACAAGGGAGAGCCTATGATTCTGCTTATAGATACTTACGACACCCTCAACTGCGGACTTCCAAATGCAATTGCAGCGTTTAAGGAGTGCGGCGTAGATGACAACTATCCACAGGGGTACGGCATAAGGCTGGATAGCGGAGACCTTGCATACCTAAGCAGGCAGTGCCGCAGCATCTTGGACCAGAACGGCCTCAAAAAGTGCAAAATCTTTGCAACAAACTCCCTGGATGAGTACCTCATTACAGAACTGGAGCGGCAGGATGCGCAGATAGACTCTTACGGAGTGGGCGATGCAATTGCAACCAGCAAGCACAATCCTTGCTTTGGCAATGTTTACAAGCTGGTTCAGATAGATGGAGAGCCGGTTCTCAAGAGGTCGGAAGATAAGGTAAAACTCATAAACCCAGGCTTCCAGATAACCTACAGAATAATCTACAAAGATGCGTTTGAAGCAGATGTAACCTGCCTTAGGGGAGATGCAACCAGCAGACGCATAGAGAATTGCGAGGAGCTCTACCTGCAGGACGAGTACGACGAAACCAAGAACCGCACCTATCCTGCCGGCAGCTACAAATGGAAGATTCTGCAGGAGGAGGTTATGAAGGAGGGCAAGATTATTGCAAAGGAGAGAACTTTGGAGCAAAAGAGGGCATACTATTTTGAGAACCTCTACAGCTTTAACGAGACAGAGAGGAGAATAATAAATCCGCACTACTATAAGGTGGATATCTCAGACGAGCTCTATGACCTTAAGCTCAATCTAATAAACAAGATAATCGGAGAGATTAAAGAACTAAAAAGAAGATAACTATGCTTAAAAAGAGAACCACCCACATAATTGTGGATATGCTTTACGATTTCATAGACGGCTCGCTTGCCTGCTCCAATGCGGAGGCTGCAGTGGAGAATGCGGTGAAATATATAAATGAGCATCCCGATGACAAAGTGCTCTATGTCTGCGATTCTCATCCTGCAGAGCACAGCTCCTTTAAGGATAATGGCGGGCAATGGCCCGCACACTGCGTTGCGGGAACTCGCGGAGCGGCAATCCACAAGGCATTCTACCAGATTGAGAATCCAAAGAACAGACCCAACGAGGAGAATACCTTCCGCAAGGGCGAGAGCTTTAACGTAGAGCAGTATTCCGGTTATGCCGGCAAGAATGCAGAGAATGAGTATCTCTTTGAGTGCGCAACCAAGGAGGTAGTAATAAGCGGCATCGCAACAGAGTTTTGCGTAAAGAATACCGCTATGGAGTTCCTCAACGACAACTTTGACGTAACGGTGCTTAAGGATAACCTGGGCTATGTGGATGCCAAGGGACACGAGAAGGCTCTTGAGGAGATGAAAGCGGCAGGAATTAAGATTTAACACCATATTACCATATGCAAAGAGGCAAGCACTACCGGTCATACTCTATTCTCTTAATCTCTCTCTTGCTGCTCATCAGCTCTGCAGGAGGGCGCCTCTGCGCCGCGGAGAGGCTGCTGGGCAAAGCAGATACAACGCAGCTTGGAACTGCGCAGGCAGATTCCACAGCGCAGGCAGATTCCACAGCGCAGGCGGGCTTCACAGCAGTTGCAGACTCCGCAGCAGTTGCAGACTCTGCAGCAGTTGCTGATTCCACAGCGCTGCTTACCGGCAGGGAGCTGAAGAGATATGAGCGGGAGAAGAGGGCTGCTGCCAGAATGGCGGAGAAGTCCAGAAAGCTTGCCATAAAGGATAGCATATTCAACTATCGGGACAGCGTAATAAGGCATACTCCAAGGGTGCTCACCTCCAACATCTTTCCAAAGGAGGTGAAGTATCAGCGCATCTTCTCTTGGCAGACGGATACCCGTTTCAACAACTACAAGGTTGTTCCTATAGATAGCTCCTTCAACCAATACTATACAGAGAATCCCCTCTACAAGAATGATGTTGGAGGAGTATCGCTGGGAGTTGAGGGAACGGCATCGGAATATTTCAACTTCTTCAAGCGGGAGGAGCTGCCGCTCTTTCCATTTATGAAGTGGAACCTTCCATATACCTATACTCCATCTACAATGCCATTCTACAATACCAAGACTCCCTACACAGAGCTGGCCTATTGGGGAACCCTCTTTGCAGACAGGCAGAAGGAGGAGACCAACATTAAGTTTCTGCATACGCAGAACCTCTCTCCCTCCCTTAACATAAGCATTCTGTACCAGAGGTTTGGAGGGGCAGGTATGCTCCAAAACGAGAAGAGCGACGACAGAACTCTTGCTCTTACCTTCAACTATATTGGAGACCGCTATTTAGCCCAAGGCGGCTATATCTACAACAAAGTGGAGAGAAAAGAGAATGGCGGCATTTCAGACCTCTTTATGTATAAGGATACCATTGTGGATGTTAGAACCATACCGGTCTATCTTTCAGATGCCTCCAGCATAATGAAGAGAAGCACCTTCTTTCTCTCTCACTCTCTGGGAGTGCCTCTGAACTTTTTGCGCAAAAGAGACAGTCTGGATTTTGGAGAGGGTACAATGGTCTGGTTCGGGCACTATGGGGAGTATACAACTTACAGCAGACATTACTACGACGCCATAAGTCTTTCGGATACACAGGCAAGGGAGTTATACCACAACAACTTCTTTATAAACCCCACCCAGAGCAACGAGACCTATAAGGTGGAGAGTTTCGACAACAGATTGTTTGTCAGGCTTCAGCCTTGGGCACCAGATGCCATTGTCTCCCAGATTAATGCAGGCATAGGCTATCAGATGGTGGGCTATCTCACCTTCCGGCCGGAGTTCTATATAAGCGGCAACAAATACAGGCACCAGAACAATCCCTATCTCCACTTTGGAGCATCGGGACTATTCAGAAAATATTTCAAATGGGATGCAATTGCAAAGTATAATATAGGGGGTTACTACAGCAATGATTTTGAGCTTGATGCAAATATTCGGTTCTCGCTCTACCCTATTGAGGAGGGCATTCATCTTGCAGGCAGGCTCTTTGTAAGCAGCATAACTTCCAATCCTTTCTTTTACAGTTACTTCTCCAACCACTATAAATGGGAGAACGATTTTGCCAAAGAGACTCAGACAAGGGTAGAGGCAAAACTCTCCATTCCGCGCTGGAAATTGGAGGGCTTCTTTGGTTATGCTATGCTTAAGGATAGGGTATATATGGACCAGAGCGCCCTGCCGCAGCAGAATGGAGATGCCGTGAATGTGGTTACAGCCTATGTTCAGAAGGATTTCAGATTGTGGCGACTCCATTTCAACAACAGGATTCTCTTCCAGAACTCTTCCAATCAGGAGATTCTTCCTCTGCCAAAGTTTGCGGTAAACCTCAGATATTTTCTGGAGTTTGATGTTGTGAAGAATGTAATGAAGGCTCAGTTGGGCGCAGACCTTACTCTGCACTCCAAGTACTATATGCCGGGGTATGATCCCGCTTTGGGAATGTTTTATAATCAGAGAGAGATGGAGGTGGGCGGCAGACCATATCTGGACCTCTTCCTTAACCTTCAGTGGAAGAGAGCCTGCATCTTTGTTAAGGGTGGAAACATTGGTCAGAACAGCCTCTCCAAGGAGTATTTCTCCGCATACAGATATACAAGGCCGCAGACTCACCTTAAGTTCGGGCTCTTTTGGCCATTCTATATTAAGTAAATTCAATGTTTAGTAAATGATTGTTAATGGGTGTTAACCTCCGCAAAGGGCAGATAAGAGTATTACTGGCACTTATAGTGCTTACAACGCTCTCGTGTCTCTTCATAGAGAATGAGTATCGGGAGGAGAGCTCCTATCAGGCCATTGAGGAGGAGAATCTTAACTTTACCATACTTATTCAGGAGGGCGCCTCAAAGAGAGCAGGCGTTCGCTCGTCGCTTATCTATTACATACTGGACGATTTTGAGAAGAGGCACAACTGCAAGGTGAATCTCTCCATAAGGGAAGATGAGCTGGAGCGTTGGCAGGAACTTATGAAGGGTGAGGTAAACGCGCTCATTATTAACGGTCAAGAGGATACCGTGCCTGCTTCCTTCCAGGAGAGCGTTGTCTCCACCATTGCAATCAATGAAAATGAGGATCTCTTTGTGCTACCAAGAGAATCCTACACACTAATGCAATCTCTCAACTTCTGGATCTCCTATTATAAGCAGACTTCGGAATACAAGAGGTTAAGCCGCAGATACAAGGGCACCACCAAAGGCTTTGCGCCTGCCATCTCCCCCTACGACCCAATTATCCGCAAGTACAGCAAAGAGCTTGGTTGGGACTGGAGACTGCTTGCGGCGCTCATCTACACAGAGTCCAAGTTTCAGGGGGGAGTGAGTTCCTCCCGAGGTGCCATTGGCCTTATGCAGATTAAGGAGCACATAGCAAAAGAGTTTGGCATAGATGACATATATGAACCGGAGAATAATATAAAAGCAGGAGTGCTCTATATCAAGCGGCTTATGAAGATGTACAGGAGAATGGGCGTGGACAGCACAAATGTTGTCCCGATAACGCTTGCTGCCTATAACTGCGGAGAGGGACGTATGGAGGACTGTATGAATGTTGCGCGCACGGAGGGCAAGGACCCCCTTGTCTGGGAGAATATCAAGGAGATTATTCCGCTGATGTCCGGGAAGGAGTTCAGCCGCAGGGAGGATGTAAAATTGGGTGCATTCCGTGGTAAGGAGACAATTCTGCATGTTGAAAAAATATTTGAAAAATTTGAAGCATATAAGGTAACTGTTCGGGAGTAATTGCGTCTTTAAATTATGAGCTTTTACTTGCTTGCCTAAAAAAAATCATTACTTTGCAATAGAATTAATATAATTTATATGAGACTCCACATTATTACCTTCCTGCTTCTTTTTGCTTTTACAGCATCTCTGCATGCACAGAACAGTTTGACTATTTCCGGTCGCATTATTGACAAGGAGAAAAAGGCAATAGAATTTGCCTCAATCTCTCTCTCCAACAATGCAACAAAGAAGATTGTAGGTACTACGGCTTCAGCAGACGGCACTTTTCTGCTTAAGGCCGCCAAGGGAGAATACACCCTGGAGGTCTCTATGATAGGCTACGACAAATATACACTTGCGCTCAATCTCCAAGAGGACTCCCCTCTTGGAGATATTCTCCTTGCTGAGAGCCATGGCAGACTCAAGGAGGTTAGAGTAACTGCCAACCGTGTGGAGTACAATATTAACGGTTATGAATACAACGTGGGGCAGTTGCAGTCTCTCAAGAAGGTGGAACTCACGGAGGTCTTAAGAAGTGCGCCGGGAATTATGGTGGGAGACAAGGTAACCCTCTACGGAGCCCCAATAACCAATATCTATGTTGACAGAAGAAGAGTCCGTATGGATGGACATGACCTCACCTCTTATCTGAATATGTTCAAGGGTGAGAATATTGAGAGGATAGAGGTAATCTCAGACCCGGATATCTCCGAGAGGTATGGCGGTACAGCCATACGAATAATAACCAAGAAGGAGGAGGCAGGCTTTCTCTCCGCATCCGCAAGGGTAATGGGCGGAGAGAGCAAAATAGTGACCAATCCCAACTTCAACCTCAATTACAGAAAGGGAGCATTTGCATTCTACACAAGCGCTGCATATACATTTATGAGGAATACAAATGAGCAGGAACTTCTCTCGGAATGGAAGGATGGTTCTGCAACTAAGAGCCAGATTACAACAGACAAGTTCAAACTCCCCCTCTCCGCACAGGGCACAGTGGGCTTCAGTTATGATCTCTCCAAGAATGATTACCTCTCTGCTGAGGTCTCATACTCGGAGTTTCACAGGAAGACAGAGAGGGAGATAGTCTTTGAAAATACCGGAGCTGCAGGGGCTCTCTCCGGCAGTTATCTCTCCTCATTTGACGCCGTGTCTAAGAAACCTGCTGCTACTCTTATCTACAGCCACAAATTCAAAGATGCCTCCGAACTTACCCTTACTGCAGATTATGTTGGCAGTTACAACTCCAATCAATACAATACGGAGGATGGCAGCATAGGGAGCAACACAGAGAACAATACCAGCGCCTTTACAGGATACTCAAAATATTCAAAGAGATTCAAGAAGAGGCACTCCCTGAATGTTGGAATACAGTACTCATATATAAACAATGAGGCTATCAGCACAGATTCTAAACTTGTATATGACGAGAAGGAGACCAAGCCCTTCCTCTCTTATAGCTTCAATGGCAATAAGATAGGTCTCTCTACAGGCTTGAGGGCCTATCTGGCAAGCATAGGCGGCAAGAGTTTCAACGATGCCGTTCCCAATGCCTCGTTGAGTTATTATATTGACCGCAGGAAGGGGCATATCCTAAGGACAGAATACTATATGGCTGTACATAGGCCCTCCATTTCCCAGATTAATCCCAACGCTGTCTTCTCGGATAGGGAGATTTACATAATGGTAGGTAATCCGGATTTGGACTCCTATACCTCAAATAATTTTAGCCTCTCAATGAACATGTTCAACAAGTTCATGTTAAGCGCCAACTACTCCAGAGCGGACAAGGCTATCTCCTCACTGATTTATCCGGATGATAAGGGAAAGTTGTACCAGACCTTTGTGAACAATGCCAAGAAGCAGAATGTAACTCTGGTATTCAATACAAATCTCTATCTCTGGAACAAGCTCTCCGTAAATGCAAATTTTACATATCTTTACTCAGAGGAGCGGATAGAGGGAGAGAGCAGCAGGAACAATGTCTTAAACTTCTCGCTCGTGTCAAATCTTATGCTGCCCAAGGGGTATTCTGTGAACCTCATTCTCTATGGAGGGACAAAGAAGGTTGTGAGTTACAATGCAACCCAGAAGGAACCGCTATATATTAACTTTCAGGTTGCCAAGACAATAACCCAAAGATGGAGAATCTCCTTTAATGTCTTTGACATTCTCAATTCCAACAGAAGCAGGAGTACAAGTATAGATATGGGGGACTACATACAGAAGGTCTCATACAAGAAATCCTCCATTAATTTCCAATGCTCAGTTGCATACAACTTCCGTTGGGGCAAGATGGGAGCCAACAGGCGAATCGAATCCCAAAAGAAAGAGATGACCACCCGTTTAGGCGACTGATGAGATAATTAGGTTTTGCGCTCGAGGAGCCGGAGGTGGCTTCAGCAATCGGTGCAGATGGGCTGCACAATTTGCGTCTGTTTGAGCAGACGCGAGGGGATACATCAACCCGAAAATCACCGTCCACGCAAGGTGCCGCCACACGCACCTCTGGCAATGGGTAGCGTGGATGGTGCGACCAAAATGG
>SAMEA3663028__coassemble_435_pt1 | contig 16504 bp, 14 predicted proteins | sample SAMEA3663028__metabat2_low_PE_034 | metagenome-assembled genome bin SAMEA3663028 (sample SAMEA3663028) | pig gut metagenome | biome: pig gut; feature: pig-associated habitat; material: faeces | place: France | collected 2012
GTTAATTATTTGGTTATGAGGTATTTGCATTTTGGAAGCCTGCGCGGTGATTTGCTGGAAGGCAACGGTTGCGCTTCCCGGTGCAAATCCCAGTATTCCCGAGCACAAAAACGCGGTTTTTATGCGCGTTTGGCTCTTGGAATAGGGTTGCAGCAACAGCACTCTCTCTTTATGGTTCCCGCTATGGGTGTGAGTCAGCTACCTTGGATGCTGATGAAGCCTATCTGCCATTATAGCAATATGTTGCTTTACGGAAACCAGAGTTTGATGGGAGATGCTAAAATAAATAGAGGATGACTTTTGGTCACCCTCTATTTATTGTTTCAAATTTCGTTTCCTGATTATCTCAACTGGAATATTACAGGGAATACGAATGTAACCTTTGCAGGCTTATCGCGCTGTCTGCCTGGCTCCCATTTTGGAGAGCTTGAAACAACTCTTACAGCCTCTTTATCCAAAGATGAATCCACGCCTCTAAGAACCTTTACATTCTTAACGCTACCATCTTTATCTACAGTAAACTGGAGGATTACTCTTCCCTGAACACCATTCTCCTTTGCAATTTCTGGATAAACAATGTTGTTGAATACCCATTTTGTAAAGTCATTCTGGTCACCGCCCTGGAATTTAGGTTTGTGCTCCACAATTGCAAATGGAACCTCCTCTTCAATCTCCTCCTCAACGTATGTGCTCTCAGCTACATAATCTTTAACAGTTATGGCCAATCCCTCATCCTCTGTAGAGAGAAGAAGTGTGTTATCCACCTTAATGTCATCATCTACGATATCGATAATATCGGAGACTACAGGCTCTTTTGGTGCCTCTGGTGGTGGTGGTGGAACATCTGTTGTAATTGGAACCATCTCTTCCTCAACAACAACAAAGTTGTCTGCCTGAAGTGTCTCAGTAGACTTCTCCTTGCTGCTCCACTGGAAGGCTCCCAGAACTACTAGTAAAGCTACTACAAGGCCAATCTCCCTTAGCAGTAACTTCTTGTCCTCAAGGTTTGCTTTTGCTGATTTTTTTACTTCCATATCTTTTAAATTATTAATTGCCTATTTGCAGTGTGTAAAGTTAATAACTTTCTTTAATATTCTAAAAAAAAATCTATTTTTTCTCGCGTCTAATGTATTTTTGCAGAAAAGATTTGGCTATGATAAGATTCTTCTCAAATGAAATTGATTTTAAGATTGCTTCCCCAAGCAAAGTTAAGCAATGGATTCTTAATGTAATCAATAACTATGGCTATAAGGCTGGTAATCTAAATGTTATCTTCTGCTCAGATGACTATTTGCTACAGATTAACAAAGAGTTTCTGCAGCACGATTACTATACAGATATCATAACATTTGATTACACAGAAGGTGATTTGCTTTCAGGAGAGTTATATATAAGTATACACTCTGTTCTTGCCAACGCGCAAGAGTATAATCAACCACAGGCTAGAGAATTAATGAGAGTTGTAATTCACGGTTTCTTACATCTTATGGGTTTTGACGACCATACTGAAGAGGAACAACAGATTATGCATGCCAAGGAGGACCAGGCGCTAGAACTCTTTGATTTCAATACCTTCAAGCAATCTTTTAATATTTAAATTCAGATGAGAACTCAATATGATATTATAGTAATAGGAGCGGGGCACGCTGGATGCGAGGCAGCCAGAGCATCTGCAAAGATGGGCAGGAGAGTCCTTCTTATTACTATGGATATGAACAAAATAGCCCAGATGAGCTGTAACCCTGCAATCGGCGGAATTGCAAAGGGACAAATTGTAAGGGAGATAGATGCCTTGGGTGGAGCAACAGGGCTTGTAACAGATGCAAGCACCATTCAGTTCAGGATGCTCAACAGATCTAAAGGCCCGGCAATGTGGAGTCCAAGAGCGCAGTGCGACAGAGTTCATTTTTCTTACAACTGGCGTTGGCTTTTGGAAAATACAGAGAACCTTGATATTTGGCAAGACGTTGTAAACCAGCTTGTTATAAACAATTCGAAGGTTTTGGGTGTAAAAACTCAACTGGGAGCCCAGTTCTCTTCAAAATCTGTGATTCTCACAAACGGAACTTTTTTAAACGGAAAACTCTTTATTGGAAATGTTGAGGTTACTGGCGGCAGGATAGGGGAGCCCTCCTCTTATGGTATTACAGAGCAGTTGCTCTCCTTAGGCATAGAGTCGGATAGAATGAAGACAGGCACACCTCCACGATTAGATGCCAAATCTATAGATTTTGAAAGATTGGAGGTGCAAAGAGGCGACGACAACCCTGAGCGCTTCTCTTATCTTCCTCTCTCTTCTTCCATTCAAAGACTAAATTACCAACGTTGCTGTTATATGGTTCATACCAACCAAACGGTACACGATATCCTAAGGTCAGGGTTTGAGCTTTCGCCGCTCTTTTCAGGCAAGATTAAAGGCAAAGGTCCAAGATACTGTCCAAGCATAGAGGATAAGATAAGAACTTTTGAAGGTAAGGAGTCTCATCAACTCTTTTTGGAACCAGAAGGCTGGCATACAAATGAGTACTACCTTCAAGGATTCTCCTCTTCCCTTCCTTTACATATCCAGACAGAAGCAATAAGAAACATTCCTGGATTGGAGAATGCTCAACTCTTCAGACCGGCCTATGCCGTAGAGTATGATTATTTCCCGCCTACTCAACTTAAACAGACTCTGGAATCCAAGACAATTGAGGGACTCTATTTTGCAGGCCAGGTAAATGGCACTACAGGTTATGAGGAGGCAGCAGCTCAAGGCCTCTTAGCTGGCATTAATGCTTCTCTACAGATAGGGGATAAAGCTCCTCTAGTTCTTAGGCGCGATGAATCGATGATTGGTGTACTTATAGACGACCTTGTAACAAAAGGTGTGGATGAACCATATAGAATGTTTACCTCCAGAGCAGAGTATAGAATACTGCTAAGACAAGATAATGCAGACAGGCGACTTACGGAATATGGATACAATGTAGGTCTTGCTTCAAAGGAGCGACACGATTACACATCGCATAAGTATAGTAATGTAGATGCTATTATCTCCTTCTGTGATGCCGAAACTGTAAAGCCGGAAGCAATTAATAACTACTTACATTCTCTTAATGAACCAGAGATTACAGAGGGTAAAAGAGCGTCTCTTCTTTTACAAAGACCGAACCTTCATTTAAAAGAAGTTTTAAATAATGTTCCACAAGGAACAATTCTTTTGCAAAGAGTCTCTGAAACCAACACAACATCACTCAATAATTTGAAGAGTACAGAGGAATTTAAACAACTAGAGGAGTTCCCATATAGAGTACAAAGAGAAGAGGTGAAGTCCAATATAACAGACTATGCTTTTGACAAGATAGTCGAAGCTGCAGAGATAAGCATAAAATATAGAGGTTATATATCCAGAGAAGAGCGCATAGCAGAAAAACTGAAGAGATTGGAAAGCCTAAAGATACCGGCAGATTTTGATTTCTCTAAATTAACTGCGCTCTCTATAGAATCCAGGCAAAAGTTAAATAGACTTAGGCCTACAACTATAGCTCAGGCCTCTAGAATACCTGGTGTCTCTCCTGCGGATGTTTCCGTCATATTAGTCTATTTTGGACGCTGAAAACCAATTTATTAAATCACGCTATTTTAAGGTTTGATTCTTAATAATCCCTTTTGGTGAAATTGATTGTGCCACGTGGAACAAAATGGGGGGGGGGAGCCAAAGAGAGCAGTCTGCACTTTAGGGTATTATAGCATAAAAAGAGAATTATAACATAAAAAGAGAGTGACCTCTAAGCCATCTTAGGCTTGTTAGTCACTCTCTTAAATTCTCTTATACTGTGGCTTATTTGCAAATGCCCTCGTATGCAGCGGCATCCATGAGGCTATCTACCTCTGACGGATTGCTCATCTCAACTTTAATCATCCAACCTGCTCCGTATGGATCTGAGTTAACGCTCTCAGGTGCACCTTCAAGGTCTGCATTAACTTCAATAACTTTTCCGGATACAGGCATAAGAGCATCGGCAACGGTCTTTACTGCCTCAATGGCGCCAAAAGCATCGCCGGCATTAAGCTCTTCACCCTCTGTCTGAATGTCAACAAATACAATATCACCCAACTCGCTTTGAGCAAAGTCTGTGATTCCAATAACTGCAATATTGCCTTCTACTCTAACCCACTCGTGGTCTGCAGAGTATTTGAGATTAGCTGGTATATTCATAATTGCTATTTAATAATATTATTATTTATTTAAATGCTATGGCAAATGTAAACCATTATTTCATATTCTCAAAGTCTTTTTAAAGAGTGCTTTATCAACTCTTCTATGGTGCTTCCAGGCTTCTCTTTAAGTATGGAGTCTATGGCCTTTTCTGAGGCTGCCTTGCTGAAGCCCAACATCACAAGAGCTGCCAGAGCCTCCTCTTTAATCTGTGATGCCGCTCCAAATTCTGCCAATGATAAGGCGCTCTTGCCATCGCCCTTTCCAACTCTCTCCTTAAGGTCTATAATTACCCTTTGTGCTGTCTTCAGACCTATTCCCTTTACACCCTTTATCTTATTAACATCGCCTGTGAGAATTGCATTTGTAAGTTCCTGGCAGGAGAGGGAAGAGAGCATCATTCTGGCTGTGTTGGGGCCTATTCCATTTACACCTATGAGCAAAAGAAAGAGAGATCTCTCCTCTTTGCTGTAGAAACCAAAAAAGAGCTCTGTATCCTCTCTAAGGTGGTGGTATATATAGAGGCGAACATCTTTGCACCCCTGAATTGCAGTATAGGTTTGAAGAGAAATCTGCAGGCTGTAGCCAATGCCATTATTCTCTATAACTGCCTCTGTGGGTGTGGATTCTTCCAAAGTGCCTTTAATGTAATCGTACATATCTCTCTTCTATTAGTTACACTACAAATTTACATCTTTTTAGATATAAAATTCAAAAACCTATTCTTACTTTTGTATTAAAAGATTGTTATATAGTTTTAGAGTTAATTTATTGAATATTAGATATGTGTGCATTGCAAAAAGAGAATTTGGATAGGATAAGGGCAGATTTTCCCGCCCTAGCCCAACAATTTTGGGGCAAGCAGCTGGTCTATTTGGACAATGCTGCCACATCGCAAAAACCAAAGAGTGTTCTGGAGCTGCTCAATAGAATGAATAGTTTAACCAATGCAAATGTGCACAGGGCAATGTACACCCTAAGCGACCGTGCCACAGAGCTTTATGAGGCAGCCCGCACCGTAGCGGCATCCTTTATAAATGCGTCGGAGAGGGAGTGCGTAATATTCACATCGGGAACAACAGCCTCTATTAATCTTGTAGCAAGCTCTTTTTCAAGAAGATACATAGGTAAGGGAGATAAGATTCTAATAACGGCAGATTCGCATCACTCCAACATTGTGCCTTGGCAGCTGGCCGCCTCTGCCTGTGGCGCAGAGATAGTAGTGCTTCCCATTAAGGATAATGGGGAGTGGGAGATGGAGGCGCTGCCCACTCTGCTATGCAAAGAGGTTAAGATTGTTGCTGCAACTCATATCTCCAATGTGCTTGGAATAGTGAATCCTGTAGAGGAGCTTATAGAGGCCGCGCACAACTGCAATATTCCGGTGCTTTTGGACGGCGCGCAGGGAATTGTGCATCAGAAGGTAGATGTGCAGGCGCTTGATTGTGACTTTTATGCCTTCTCTGCGCATAAAATCTATGGAGAGACTGGTTCCGGCGTGCTATACGGCAAACGCAAGTGGCTGGAAGAGATGCCGCCATATATGGGAGGTGGAGATATGGTTGGAACTGTAACATTCCAAAAGACCACTTATGCTCCGCTGCCGCTCAAGTTTGAGGCAGGCACGCCAAATTTCATTGCCAATGCCGCACTTGCGCCTGCGCTGGAATATGCATCATTGCTGCGCAAGGGGGAGATGGGCAGAGATGTGGCAGAGAGCGAGCGTGCAATTGTGGAATATCTGCTGGAGGCACTTCCAAAAATTAATGGAGTGCGTCTTTATGGTATTCCCGCAGAGATAAGCAGGAAGATTCCGCTCTTCTCCATAAATGTACAGGGGTGCAATTCTGGTGATATAGCGCAAATACTTGATAAACTGGGAATTGCGGCAAGAAGTGGAATGATGTGTGCAGAGCCTGTAATGTCCCGATATGGCATTACCGGTATGCTGCGTGCCTCTTTTGCTCCATATAATACCCTGCAGGAGGCGGAATTATATGTAGAGGGGCTTAAGAGAGCGCTCGCAATGTTACTTTAATGTTTTATTATTAAGTTTTTTATATATCTTTGCACGCCAAGAAAAGTATGCCTAGTTAACTCAATGGTAGAGTGCAAACTTCGTAAGTTTGAGGTTGGTGGTTCGAGTCCACTACTAGGCTCTATAAAGAAGAGAGACTTATGACTATACAACAGGAGGAGCAGGCGATAATAGATGAGTTCGCACTCTTTACGGATTGGATGGACAAGTATGAGTATATCATAGACCTTGGAAAGAATCTTCCCCTTGCAGACGAATCTGCCAAGAGAGATGAGAATCTTATAAAGGGTTGCCAGAGCAGGGTCTGGCTGCAATGTACTCTGGAGGATGGAAAGCTCAGATTTAAAGCAGACAGCGATGCCATTATAACCAAAGGTATAATCTCTCTTCTGATTAGGGTTTATGACGGCCATACACCGGAGGAGATACTCGCCTCCAATCTCTCATTTATAGAAAAGATAGGTTTGCAGGAGAACCTCTCTCCAACAAGAGCAAACGGACTGCTCTCTATGGTTAATCAGATTAAGGCTTATGCAATGGTTTTCAGCAAGAAGGAGGCATAAAATGAATGCAGAGGAGAAACTGGAGCTTACAAAAAAGGTAGTAAGGTCTCTCAGGCAAGTCTATGACCCGGAGATTCCTATTAATATCTACGATTTAGGTCTTATCTATGAACTTACAATAGATGACTCTGCTAAGGTCTTTATAAAGATGACCTTTACTGCGCCAAATTGTCCAATGGCAGATGAGGTTATAGAGCAGGTTAATGAGGTTGTAAAGGATACGCCAGGAGTAAAGGATGTGGCAATAGAGCTGGTCTTTGAACCTGCCTGGACAAAGGAGAGAATGAGTGAGGAGGCAAGGTTGGAGCTGGATATGATGTAATATTATATTATGTATGCTCAACAGGGTCTATCTGCTGCTTGGCAGCAATATGGGAAATCGGGAGGCGCTTATTGCAGATGCCGCCAAACTGCTGGCAAATGAGCTCCTACCATCCATCTCTGCCGCGTTGGAGGCAATACGCAAGCAAGATGCTCTCAATGGCGCTGCAACCGCTTCCTGCAAGGAAGGCTCACCGGAGGAGGCTGCACAGCTGATGCCGCTCTATGTGCTCTCCGATGTTGCAGAGACAGAGCCTTGGGGCTTTGAGGCAGAGACAAAATTTTTGAATATGGTCCTCTCTGTCAAGACGCTTAAAGAGCCATTGGAGATTTTGGATATATGCCAAAACATAGAGCGCGTTTTGGGCAGGGATAGAGCTGCAGAGGGCCCAAGATATGATAATGAGGGGAGAAGGATATACCACTCCCGATTGATAGATATAGATTTGCTCTATTGCGAGGAGGCGCTTGGCAGAGGCAGATGGAGAGAGATAAGGATGGAGCACCCAAGGTTGCAGTTGCCTCACCCCAAATTGCCAGAAAGGGCTTTTGCGCAGGAGCTTTTGCGTAATGTAATTGTTAAAGAGAACCATAAATTTGTATTGAGATGACACAGGAAGAACTATTCAAGAACCTGATTTCCCATACTAAGGAGTATGGATTTATTTTTCCGAGCAGTGAAATTTATGATGGCCTGGGCGCTGTTTATGATTATGGACAGTTGGGCTCGGAGCTTAAGAATAATATAAAGAAGTACTGGTGGGACGCTATGGTACGTCTGCATACCAACATTGTGGGTATAGACTCCGCTATCTTTATGCATCCGAAGATTTGGGAGGCATCTGGTCACGTTGGAGCGTTCAACGACCCGCTGATAGACAATAAGGATTCTAAAAAACGCTACAGGGCAGATGTGCTTCTGGAGGATTACATTGCCAAGCTGGAGGAGAAGAACAACAAAGAGGTTGAGAAGGGCAGAAAGAAGTTTGGAGCAGACTTTGACGAGGCAAAGTTCAGAGAGACCAATCCTAACTGCAAACGCAACAACGAGAAGATAGAGAGTTGCAGAAGCAGAATGGTGGCGGCGCTTAATGCAAATGACCTGGCAGCGCTCCGTCAGCTTATTCTGGATTGTGATATAGTATGTCCAATATCGGGAACAAAGAACTGGACAGAGGTACGTCAGTTCAACCTTATGTTCAGCACAAAGATAGGCAGCCTCTCGGAGGAGAGTGACATTCTCTACTTGCGTCCGGAGACAGCGCAGGGTATCTTTGTAAACTTCCTTAATGTGCAGAAGACAGGAAGAATGAAGATTCCTTTTGGAATTGCGCAGATTGGAAAGGCCTTCAGAAATGAGATTGTGGCTCGTCAGTTCATCTTCCGTATGAGGGAGTTTGAGCAGATGGAGATGCAGTTCTTTGTAAGGCCTGGCTCAGAGTTGGAGTGGTTCCCAAAATGGAAGCAGTTGCGTCTAGCCTGGCATAAGGCAATAGGTCTTGGAGATGACAAATACAGATTCCACGACCACGACAAGCTTGCGCACTATGCAAATGCGGCAACAGATATAGAGTTTGCATTCCCGTTCGGCTTCAAGGAGTTGGAGGGTATCCATTCCAGAACAAACTTCGACCTTAGCCGCCATCAGCAGTTCTCAGGCAAGAAGCTTCAGTATTTCGACCCGGAGACCAACGAGAGTTATGTTCCTTATGTTATAGAGACCTCCATAGGTTTGGACCGAACAGTGCTTGCTGTACTCTCTGCGGCATACAATGAGGAGAAGCTTGAGAATGGTGAGGAGAGAGTCGTAATGAAGTTCCACCCGGCTCTTGCCCCTGTAAAGGTTGCCATACTTCCTCTGCTCAAGAAGGACGGACTGCCAGAGGTTGCGCAGGAGATTCTCAACACCCTCAAATATGACTATAATTGCCAGTACGACGAGAAGGACAGCATAGGAAAACGTTACCGCCGTCAGGATGCCATTGGTACTCCGTTCTGCGTTACCGTAGATCATCAGACTTTGGAAGACAGGACTGTAACTCTCAGAGATAGAGATACAATGGAGCAGGTAAGAGTGCATATAGAGGAGTTGCCTTCTATAGTTGAAAAGAGAGTAAGTTTCAAAACCTTATTGCAGAAAATCAAGTAATTGGTATTGTATCAATAATTTAACAAATATTTGAATTTGTATTACTATATTTGCAACCATAAAAAATACACATTAACCTTATAATTATTTATGAAACAAGCATTTAAATTATTCTTGGCCACTTTGGCTACACTTTTCGTGTTTGTCTCCTCTTATGCTCAGGTTACTACCTCCAGCCTTGAGGGACGAGTTTCCGATAAGGATAACGAGGCTCTTATCGGTGCTTCTGTAGTAGCAGTACACGTTCCTACAGGAACAAAGTATGTTGCTATTGCCAACGACGAAGGTCGTTTCGTTATCAACGGTATGCGTGCCGGTGGTCCTTATAAAATTGAAGTTTCGTATATTGGAATGTCAACTCTGGAGTATGACAACATTATACTCAAACTTGGTGACCCTTATGAGATTAACGCAGTAATGCAGACAGCAAACGAACTGGCTGCAGTTACAGTTGTAAGCGAGAAATCTTTCAATGCAAGCAAAACCGGTGCAGGTGCAAGTTTCAACAGATCTACCGTTGAGAATATGCCTACAATAGATAGAAGCATCTATGATGTTGTAAAACTCACCCCGCAAGCTAATGTAAATAAGAGTGGAGGTATCTCTATTGCCGGTGCAAACAACCGTTACAACAGTTTCCAGATAGATGGTGCTGTTGCAAATGATACATTCGGTCTTGCTGCTTCCGGTACAAACGGCGGTCAGACCGGTACAAACCCAATCTCTATGGATGCCATTGAGGAGGTTCAGGTTGTAATTGCTCCATTTGATGTCCGTCAGTCCGGTTTTACCGGCGGTGCCATCAATGCCATTACAAAATCAGGTACTAACCAGGTTAAGGGAACCTTCTACACACACTTCTTTAACCAGGATATGATTGGTACAACAGCAGGTCCTAAGGGAACCAACAGAACCAAATACTCAGAGGAGCTCTCCACAACCTATGGTATTACATTTGGTGCGCCTATAGTTAAGGATAAGGCCTTCATCTTTGTAAGCGGCGAGTACTACAAGAAGGAGTACCCTAACGTATATAACCCTATTGCAGGTTCTTATACAGGAAAGACTCTTAAGAAAGAGGTCTTTGATGAGGCTGGTAACTCCCTTGGAAATATCTTTGACACCAATATGGCAAATGCCATGATTAAACATTACGAGAAGTATTATAGTCCATCTGACGGATTCAACGAGTCTTACGGTGAGCACATTGTTGGCACAGAGGCATTCAACTTCCTCACCAGATTTGACTGGAACATCAGCGACAAGCATAAACTTATGGTCCGTTACCAGTTTGCAAAAGCAGACAAAGACCAATATGGTTCTGGAGCTAAAACCTATTATTTCAATAATTCAAGTTACAAACAGGCAAACAAGACCAATACCATTGTTGCAGAGTTGAACTCCCGCTTCTCAGACAAGATTTCCAACACCTTCCGTGCTACAGCAGTTTTTGTCAGAGATAGAAGAACTACTCCATATCAGGGAGCCAATATCTATATCACAGATAACTATACTATCAATATGGGTACTGAGTACTCTTCTGGTGCAAACAGCATGAACTCCGATACCTATACTATAGAGGATAACCTCTCCATCATTAAGGGTAACCACAATATTACAATTGGTACTCATAATGAGATTTACAAATTTGACAACCTCTTCCAGCAGTATGCATTCGGTGGCTATACTTTCAATTCTGTAGCGGACTTTATGGCTACAACACATACTTCTTCAAGTATTTATCAGTTCAACTACCGTTATACAGACCCTACTCTTACCGGAGGTGAGCCGCTTTGGGCTGCAAAGACATACGCTGCTCAGTTCGGCATCTATGCGCAGGATGAGTGGAAACCAAACAGAAACTTTTCTCTTACCTACGGTCTCCGTGTTGATCTTCCTGCACTGCTTAATAATCCTACCAGCAATGATGTCTTTAATAGCAGAACAGGTATGACACCAACCCTCGCTCAGAGATTGGACGAGTATGAGTCATACGTAGGCAAGGTTCCTAACGTTACTCCTCTCTTCTCTCCAAGAGTAGGTTTCCGCTGGTTCCTTAACGACAACCATAAGACACTTCTCAGAGGTGGTGCAGGTCTCTTTACCGGACGCGTCCCATTTGTGTGGCTTTCAAATGCATACAATAACACTGGTATGGAGGCTAAGTCCATCACAGTTAATAGCCCATCTACAGCAGCAGGCTTCCCTCTTACAAGCAATCCGTTTGAGAAGATTGTAGAGACAGGTCTCGCAGCAGCAGGCGGTACAGCAACAATCAACACTATCTCCAAGAAGTTCAAATACCCTCAGGTATTCCGTCTGAACCTTGGTTTGGACCACGAGTTTGACAATGGCCTCAAACTTACATTCGATGCTCTCTACTCTAAGGGTATTAACAATGTATATTTCAAGAACCTTGCTATTGAGTCCAACAGCAAAGTATATGCTGTAAATTCAGCAGTTGCAGCAAGTAACCCTAATGCAGAGACAACGTATTATTCAGTAGATAGACAATACTATGCAATTGTTGACCTTGCAAATACCAACAAGGGTTATTCTTACTCCTTGAGTTTGATGGCTCAGAAGAGCTTTGCATTTGGTCTGGATCTCATGGCATCATACACATACGGACATTCATACTCTGTAAATGACGGTACATCTTCTATTGCATACTCCAACTGGAAATACAACTATGGTGTAGATACAAATGAGCCTGAACTCTCTTACGCCCTCTTTGATATCCCTCACAAGATTATGGCAATGGTCTCTTACAAGACCCCAATGTACCTTGGTGGTCTCCAGACATCATTCACACTCACCTATACTGGACAGTCCGGTCAGAGATACTCATACACTATGAATGAGTCAAAAGACTTTAACGGTGACGGTCAAAGAGGTAACTCGCTTATGTATATACCTACTGCGGATGAACTCCAGCAAATGAACTTTGTAGATCCAAATGACCGAAGCAAGTTTGAGTCATTCATCCAGAATGATAGTTACCTTAATAGAAACAGAGGCGGATGGTCTGCAAAATATGCTGGTAAGGCACCATTTGAGCATCACTTCGACCTCCACATTGCTCAAGACTTCTTCTATGACAAGAAGAGCGGCCGTAAGTTGCAGTTCATTGTTGACCTTATCAACTTCAGCAATATGCTCAACAGAAACTGGGGTATTTATAATACAGGATCATACAATCTCCAAATTCTTGGGGTATCACAACTCACAAAAGATTCCAATGGTAATATGACACCTACTTACAAATTTGATCCTCAAGACCTAGAACCACATGATTTTAACTCTAGGTGGAGATGCCAGCTTGGATTTAGACTTGTATTCTAAATAGTTATAAATAACTCAACAATTTATGAGGGTGACTATCAGTCTTACGACTTTTAGTCACTCTTTTTTCTTAATTATTCGTGCTACTGTTGTATAATTGGAATATTTATTCTACCTTCAAATTAGGTAAAATCTAAATTATAAATTATGCTTATGCTTAGAAAATTTCAATTATTTGCTTTAGCATCTTTGGTATGCTCAATTATTTCTTGTGAAAAGGTTCATATCCGTCAAGGAGAGAGTACCAGTACTGAGAATAAAGAGCCAATAATCGAGGCTTATACTCCTAAAGGAGCAGTAGAGGAGGTTCTGTTGCCAAATGGCAATACTATTTATTTGGACCTTGCTGATAGCACATACTTCTTCTCAGATATGATTTTTTCTAAAGATTATGTTCGCTCATTAGATACTCTCAAGACCAAGAGTGCTTGTGCCCACGGCTTGGTATATTATTGGCCTAATAATAATATAACATATTCATATTCGCAGAGTTTGAGCGTAGCAGACACAAATGCTATTTTTAACGGTCTTAAACTCATTTCAGATAATTCTCCTCTGACTTTCACTTATACAACTAATGTATCTCATGCAGATCTTAGATTTGTTGCGTCATCATCTAATTCATCACCTGTTGGGAAGCAAACATCCGGTAATGATATTAATATCTACAATTTTGATCCTGGCATAATAGCTCACGAAGTTTTACATAGTCTTGGTTTTTTTCATGAACAAAGTAGGACAGATAGAGATGATTATATAGTAATTAATACAAATAATATTATACCTGGCAAGGAACATAATTTCACTATTTTTACAGATAATGGTTACCAAGGATTTGACAGAGGGGAGTATGATTATAATTCTATTATGCATTATGGTCCTACTGCTTTTGCCAAGAGCCCTGGCTTGATTACAATATCAAGAAAAGACGGTGGTTACCTGAGCGGACAACGTTATTATTTAACTCAAGGTGATATAGCTGGTCTTAACTTTATATATGGTCCTAAACCAATCCTTTCTGAGGAATCAACGTACTACGACGATATTGGACCAGATTATGTTGAATTTACTACAAGACACACATATACAGTTAGTTTTAAGAATTCAGATGGCACACCACTGACGCTTCAGTACCCTAAATTGGTATTGGCTGAAATTGAAAGCACATTAACTAATGATTATTCCCATGGTACATCTACTGCTGTATATCAGCGCTATTATATTGTTCCTGCTGGTGTCAGTTCATATACAATAGAGCAAACTCACGACTTGTACCAAGCTGATATGGGAATTGTAAGGGAGAATAGTACAGAAGAGCTTATATTAAAGTGGTAAATACAAAATTCGGAGCATGACCACCCAGTCAGAAGGCCAAGAATGCAGTGATTATTTCGGAGCATGTACACCTGTACCCTTCCCTCTGTAAATGACGGTACCTCTTCTGTTGCATACTCCAACTGGAAATGTGAACTTCCCCTAGATATGGTGGTAAGACACCATTTGAGCACCACTTCGACCTCCATATTGCTCAGGACTTCTTCTATGACAAGAAGAGCGGCCGCAAGTTGCAGTTCATTGTTGACCTTATCAACTTTGGTAATATGATTAACAGAAATTGGGGTATCTACAATTCTAGCACATACAACTTGCAGATTCTTCAGGTTACCAAACTTACCAAGGGTGCAGATGGCAATATGACTCCTACTTACAAATTCAATCCTCAGGAGATTAGTATGAATGACTTCAACTCCAGATGGAGATGTCAGCTTGGATTCAGACTTGTCTTCTAATCTAGTTGCAATTTGTTAGATAAATTGGGATGACCTTTTCGGGTCATCCCTTTTTATTTATTTCGTAAAAATCTGCAAATCTGTATGTTATAACATGAGAGTGTAAATTTTTTATAGAAATATACACTTTTTTTACATTTTATTTTTTTATTTTTTGTTCATTTTATACTTTTGTACCACAAGAAACTTGTATTATGCAACAGGATAAAATGAAATTAGTGCTTTTGGATGATCACCGTCTCTTTCGCATTGGCTTGAAAATGGTGCTCAATTCATCCAATTTCCCGATTGACGTTGTAGGAGAGGCTGCAACAGCTAAGGATTTGTTTAACCTTTTACAAGAGGTATCCGCAGATATTCTTCTGTTGGATATCAATTTGCCAGATATGCACGGACGAGATGTGGCTAAAGAGGTTAAAGCATTATATCCTAACATTCGTATTCTTGTTTTATCGGCAGATGTAAATCCACACACCATTTATGAGATGAGCAAAGCCGGCATCTCTGGTTACATAAGCAAGAATGCATCCAACAATGAGTTGATTACAGCTATTGAGTATGTTGCCGAGAATGGTGAGTATTATGGAAGAGACATATCAGATGTCTTGAAGAAATATGCAGAGAACAGGAAGGCAGTAAGCGATGATGGTTTTACAAAGCGTGAGATAGAGATTATTACTCTAAGCTCCAAAGGATTCCCTGCAAAGAAGATTGCAGAACAACTTGGAATATCTCTAAAGACTGTCTTTGCTCACAAATATAATATATTTAAGAAGATAGGTATCAACAATTCTGTAGAGTTAACCAATTACGCTTTTAAGAATGGGCTTATTAAGCCATAATTAAAAATTGGCAAATTCTGCAAAGTTTTTTTTGTGGTATAAAAAAAATCAATTACCTTTGCATCCGCTTTTGAGCAATTCGGGGTGTGGCGCAGTTGGTTAGCGCATCTGCTTTGGGAGCAGAGGGTCCTCCGTTCGAGTCGGAGTACCCCGACAATAGAGATGACAGAGAGTTTTAAGACCCTCTGTCATTTTTTTATGCACATAATCGAATGTGCAGCCATAAATGCTTATCCAAACCTTTATAAATTCAGAGCAGGGTATCTGTTGGACTTGGCAACACGTATAAGAATGGTTCTCGTTGCGTCCGTATCCGTGTCACATATGCGGGTGACAGAATAGACTTACACACGAAGTTATCCGTAACTGAAAAGCAGTGGGATAGCAAGAAACAGCGTTTCAAACAAGGGTGTGTCATCGATGGAGTTCAGTTTAATATCCTCAATGCCACGATTGATACTTATATTGGGTTTGTAGATGATTATTTCAACAAGGCGTCACTACGTGAGGCAATACCGACACTTCAAGACTTGAAACAGCAGTTCAACTATACTTACAAGCAGTCGGGTAAAAGTCAGACAGACGAGTTTTTCTTCGTGTTCCAATGTTTTACGGCACTGCGTTATTCCGATATTAAGCGGTTAAAGCACGATAATATCAGAGAGATTGGAGATGGCAAGTATGAGATAGACATCCTTACGAAGAAGGATAAGGATAGGATACCTTTCCCGTTAGCAAAGACAGCAACCCGCATCTACAAGAAGTATAAAGACAATTTGTACGACAATGGAGTTGTGTTCCCTATTATCAGCAATCAGAAATACAACAACCATTTGAAAAAGTTGGGTAAGTTGGCGGAACTAAAAGGCGAATGGATAGACTATCAATACAAGTTGGATAAGGTTGAAGAAGTTAAGACGCCAAAAATAGAGTTGACCTCACACACAGCCCGCAGAACATTCGTGGTGACAGCCCTTAATGAAGGAGTAGAACTTGATTTAATAGCACAGATTACCTTGCATTCCGACTTTGACAATATGCGTCCATACATAGCCTCAACCCGTAAAGGTAAACAGAAGGTGATTGATGCATTAGATAGTGCGACAGAGGCGTAATGTAAAAAATGTATTGCCGGATGGCTATACATTTTCTCTATAAATCAAACTCCTTTTTAATCCTCTGAACAGAACTTACTGATACTGTAAGCAGTAATTTTGTTTCGGCAGATTTCAGAAAAATGAGAACCGACAGTTTT
>SAMEA3663028__coassemble_437_pt1 | contig 16470 bp, 15 predicted proteins | sample SAMEA3663028__metabat2_low_PE_034 | metagenome-assembled genome bin SAMEA3663028 (sample SAMEA3663028) | pig gut metagenome | biome: pig gut; feature: pig-associated habitat; material: faeces | place: France | collected 2012
AAACCAACGATTAAAAACAACCCTCCTTCCGCCACGCCAAACCACCCTTCGGTGCCGGTGTTATTAATGGGGGGATTAATGACGGGCGGATGGTCGGTTCAATCACTACCACATACCGGCACCCAACACCTACACCCGGTCATGCGGCAGTCCAATCACTACCAGATGCCTGCACCCGGTTGCCTATACGTCCGCAAGCGCACAAAAACCCCAATTTTGTGCTCGTGGCTGGCAAAGCTGTGCTGGAAGAAGATGACGGGGCATCGGGAAGCGTAAAATTGTCTTCGTGCAAATCACCTGGCGGCACTTAAAAATACAACTATCTGATAATAAGTATAGTACATTTTTAGGAGCCGCTTGGTGCCACCAAATTGAGGCCACCGCGCGGGCCAATGTGCCCTACAGGTGCCTACAACGCAGATTGGCTCGCGCGGTGTTTGGCAGGAAGCCAGTGAAGCCGATGTTTGGCACGAGACCAACTAAGCCGATAAAAATACATAGCAACTAGAAATAGTTTGGGGAATTGCTGTATTCCATACCAACAGTTAATTCAAGGTACTTGACATATTCTATGTTTTCTAGAACCTCAGCTTGTTCAGATAATACAGTGGCTGGTAGATAAACGTGGAACAGGAGATGGAGAAGAATTCTTCAATTCCTTTGCAGGGATAAATATTTATCCCTAATTTTGCATTGGATTTGATACTAGATACTATGCCGACACTAGATGATATAATTGAAAAATGGACTGAATATCATGGATAAGATAAGTAAAGTATGGTTTGACTCAAGACGAGTCTATATAGAGACGGATGCTGCAAAGGTGTATTCAAGGCCTTTAGAGGCATTTCCCATTCTATTTGAAGCCAGTGAGGAAGATCGTCTTGATTATAAGATAGGTCGCTTCGGTGACGATATTCGTTGGCCGTCTTTGGATGAGGATATCCACATCTCCAGTTTTCTGGAGGAGACTGCGGAGCCGGATTATACCAATGATATTGCTTTGATTTTCGCACGGTTTCCTCAACTGAATGTTTCCGAGGTTGCCCGAAGCATCGGTATCAACAAGAGCCTTCTATCAAAGTATATCTATGGGATAAAGAAGCCGAGCGAGAAACGCAAGCAAGAGATTGTCTCTTTCCTGCATAGTCTGGGACAGGAATTGATTACAATCTGAATTAGTTTATTATAAGGAGAATGCAAGAACATGCATTTGCTGCACACATTGCATCAATGTTTTAAGAATAGACATCTTCTTCAACCGTATTCATAGTGAAGCACTCCTTGCGTAGTATCTCAAAAGAGCCTCTCTCCAAGCGCTTCTGATATAGGACTATAATGGGATAGCATATTATATAGACAGCATTTCCAGCTTGTTACAACACTCGAATATAAGAAACTTTGCAATGTGGGAGAGCAGTGAAACAATTAATGGCGATGAGCACATGGCTTATCTGGATGCTGTGGCTCGTCTAAAGACTGCATATCTTGCAAGAATTAATTGGTTGGATAGTGCTATAGAGAACTTTGTGCTACCACCAAACTTTGAATCATTTGACAATAAAGATGGTTCGTCTGATCAATTTACAGAGAGACCCGAAGAATCTTGTGAATAGCAATAACAAGGGTTGGAAGTTAGAAGTTTCCAACCCTTGTTAAATTCAACCCTCCTTCCGCCACGTCAAACCGCCCTTCGGCGCCGGTGTTATTAATGGGGGGATTAATGACCGGTGGCAGTCCAATCACAACCACATACCGGCACCCAACAACTACACCCGGCCAGGCGGCACCCCCCGCCGACAGCCTCACCCGCCACCTACCACCAAAAACCTACCGCCTACCCCTACCAAAACAACAGAGGCCGACTAACAATTGTCAGTCGGCCTCCTAATGTAGCCCCACGCGGACTCGAACCGCGATTTAAAGTTTAGGAAACTTCCGTTCTATCCCTTGAACTATAGGGCCAGCAAAACTACCAGCGGCAAAACTACCAGCGGTAGTAGATTGAGCCCCAGGTGAAACCTGCGCCAAATGCAGAGAAGATAAGTTTGTCTCCTTTGTTGAACCTCTTCTTAAAGTCCCAGAGAGCCAAAGCAATTGAGGTACCTCCCGTATTTCCATATTTCTCTATATCTATGAGAACCTTATCGGTAGAGAGTCCCATTCTTCTTGCTGTGGCATCTATGATTCTAAGATTGGCCTGATGAGGGATAAGATACGCAATATCTTCTGCCTTCAGGTTGTTTCTCTCCATAATCTCTGCTGAGACATCTGCCATATTGGAGACAGCATACTTGAAGACATGCTGACCATCCTGATGGATAAAGTGCTTGCGTGCCTTTACAGTCTCTTCTGTAGCAGGATAGAGAGAGCCTCCGGCTGTCTGGTAAAGATATTTTCTACCTACACCATCCACGTGGAGGATTGCATCCTGTACACCCTCATTAGGGTCTGTGGTTGGCTCAAGAAGCATTGCAACTGCCGCATCTCCAAAGAGCGGGCAGGTTGTTCTGTCTGTGTAGTCGGTAATGCCAGACAATCTCTCCGCGCATACAAGGATTACCTTTTTATATAGACCGCTCGCAATAAAGTGATTTACAGTCTGAAGGCCAAAAAGAAATCCGCTGCAACCTGCGCTCAAATCAAATCCCCAAGCGTTAAGAATACCGCATTTGTCTGAAATGACGTGCGCCGTGGCAGGAAACTGCATATCCGGAGTAACTGTATGACAAAGGAGCAGATCCACCTCTTCCGGTTTAGTCCCTGTAGACTCAAGCACCTTGTTTACAGCCTGATAAGCCAGGTGTGATGTGCCAAGTCCATCCTCCTTGAGAATTCTCCTCTCCTTGATTCCTACTCTGGACATAATCCACTCGTCGGAAGTATCAACAAGGTGAGTCAACTCTTCATTTGTAAGGACATAATCCGGGAGACAAGCCTCTATTCCTCTGATTACCGCTCTTAAGTCAGCCATAAAACAATTCCTCTTCTATTTACTCTTTAACACTCTTGCTCTTGTCTATAATAAGGCGGCCACGATAGTATCCGCACTCAGGGCATACGTGATGATACATTACAGCAGCACCACAGTTTGAGCAGATTGAGAGTGTAGGCATTGCTACCTTGTCGTGAGTTCTACGTTTATCTCTGCGCTGTTTTGACAGTTTGTGTTTAGGATGTGCCATCTTTATATAATTTTTTAGTTTGTTTGTCTATCATTTTCCCTTTCGGGTGGAAAATCTCTTTACAAGTGCCTCTAACGATTCTTCGCTCACCTCTCCCTGCAGTTGTGGGGCATCCGCCTCCTCATTCTTCTTCTCATTCTCCCTCAAATTCTCCTTCACTTCCTCACAAGAATCTTCCCTGCTCTCTCTCCTCTCTGCTCCCGATGAGATTCCATTCAGAATTCTCATAACTTCTGCATTACACTCTCCCTCACTGTGAACTCTCTGAAGCGGAAGATTTATGCAGACATAATCATATATGTACTGCTTTAAATCCAACTCGCCCTCCGAAGGGTCAATAATCACCATATCTTCTGAAGAGTCATCCACAATCTGCTCTCCAATTTCTCCCGTTCTGGCAAATTTAACCGAGAGGGTTGTACGGAAATCCATAGGTATCTCCAACTTCTCCAAGCATCTGTCACACTCTGTAACAACAATGCCGTTTACCAGAAAGTTCACCTCCATTCTGCCGCTGCTCTTCTCCACTTCTGCCAAGACTCGCAACGAGGCATCCAAAATAATGGAATTGCCAAACTCCGCAAAGAAAGAACCATCCAAATTGTACTCAAAGACCTGAGTACCATTCTTCAAGCTCCTTATTTTAATGATAAAGTCTGTAAACTCCATAGTTTAAGGGTTGCAAAGGTAATAATTTATTTTGTTCTTACAATAAACAAATTAATTCTGATTTCTCTGACTGCGACGTTTGCGCTCCGTTTCGTCCAAATAAATCTTTCTAATCCTGAGATGCTTTGGCGTAACCTCCACCAGCTCGTCATCCTGAATATACTCCAACATCTCCTCCAGAGAGAACTGCAGAGGCGGAGGAAGCATAGCCTTCTCATCTGTTCCCGAAGCTCTTACGTTTGTAAGTTTCTTGGTCTTGCAGACATTTATATTAAGGTCTCCCGGGCGTGTGTGCTCGCCAATCACCTGACCTGCATAAACCTCCTCTCCCGGGAAGATTATGAACTTGCCCCTATCCTGCAACTTATCCATGGCGTAGGCCACCGCAACTCCTGTCTCTATTGCCACAAGAGAACCATTGATTCTTGTCTCAATCTCACCCTTGAAAGGCTCATAACCCTTAAATCTGTGCGCCATAACAGCCTCACCCTGCGTACCTGTAAGGAGGTTGCTCCTAAGACCTATAATGCCTCTGGAAGGAATGTCAAAATCCAGATGGATTCTGTCTCCCCTATGCTCCATATGGAGCAGATTGCCCTTTCTTCTGGTTGTAAGCTCTATAGCCTTGCCAACCATCTCCTCCGGAACATCTATGGTAAGATGCTCCACAGGCTCGCACCTAACACCATTAATATTCTTGTCAAGAACCTTAGGCTGCCCTACGGCAAGCTCAAAGCCCTCTCTTCTCATTGTCTCGATAAGTACAGAGAGATGCAGCACACCCCTTCCATAAACCACAAAGGTATCTGAATTTATTCCATCCTTTACCCTAAGCGCAAGATTCTTCTCCAACTCCTTGTCCAGACGCTCCTTGATATGCCTGCTGGTAACATACTTGCCATCCTGACCAAAGAAGGGAGAATCATTAATGCAGAAGAGCATACTCATTGTAGGCTCATCTATTGCAATTGGCGGAAGCGCTTCGGGATGCTCATAATCTGCAATGGTATCGCCTATCTCAAAGCCCTCTATGCCCACAACTGCGCAGATATCTCCACACTCCACCTTATCTGCCTTAACCTTGCCCAAGCCGTCAAAGACCATAAGGTCCTTAATCTTGGATTTCTCCATAGAACCGTCTCTCTTGCAGAGGGTAATCTGCTCACCTGCGTAAAGGGTTCCTCTCTTTACCCTGCCAATTGCAATTCTGCCCACATAAGGGGAGTACTCCAGGGAGGAGATAAGCATCTGGCAAGTGCCCTCCTCAACAGCAGGCGCAGGAATGACATCTATTATGGTATCCAGCAGAGGTGTTATATCTGTGGTTGGCTTCTTCCAATCCAACGACATCCAGCCCTGCTTGGCGCTGCCATAGACAGTTGTGTAGTCCAGCTGGTCCTCTGTGGCATTAAGGGAGAACATAAGGTCGAAGACCTGCTCGTTAACCTCGTCGGGACGACAATTCTGCTTATCTACCTTATTTATTACCACAATAGGCTTCTTGCCAAGCTGTATAGCCTTCTCCAGCACAAATCTGGTCTGTGGCATTGTTCCCTCAAAGGCATCTACCAGCAGCAGCACTCCGTCTGCCATATTGAGCACGCGCTCCACCTCACCGCCAAAGTCGGCGTGGCCAGGGGTGTCAATTATATTAATCTTGTAACCTTTGTATGGCACACTCACATTCTTTGCAAGAATGGTAATGCCGCGCTCGCGCTCAAGGTCGTTGTTATCCAGGATAAGTTCGCCCAATTTCTCCGCATTGCGCATAAGATTTGCGTGGAGAATCATCTTGTCTACAAGAGTGGTCTTGCCGTGGTCTACGTGGGCGATAATGGCTATGTTTCTAATCTTTTGCATAATTCGGTCGCAAAATTAGGGAATTATTGGCTTAATTCTCTATTTTTGTGAAAAATTTGCACAGCCATCAGATTATGGAGAAGATAATCATTTTTGACTTCGGTTCCCAGTTTACCCAAATCATAGGCAGACGCCTCAGGGAACTGAATGTATATTGCGAAATTCACCCCTTTAACCACCCTCCGCAGCTGGACGGAAATGTTAAGGGAGTAATTCTTAGCGGAAGCCCCTGCTCTGTAAGGGACCAGGGTGCTCCGGAGTTGGACCTGCAAGGCATTAAGGGAGAGATTCCAATACTTGCAATATGCTATGGAGCGCAGTACATTGCCTACACCTACGGAGGCGCCGTAGAGGGATGCTCCAAGGGTTGTAACAATGCCGGAGCCACACCGCAAAAAGCCTCTAGGGAGTACGGCAGGGCCATTCTGGAGATAAAGGAGAGCGACTCTCCGCTCTTTAAAGGCATTCCGCAGAAGAGCCAGGTCTGGATGAGCCACGGAGATACAATTACAAAATTGCCGGAGGGGGCGCGCATAATTGCCTCCACAGAGGATGTTGCAAATGCCGCATACGCCATAGAGGGAGAGCAGACCTACGCATTCCAATTCCATCCGGAGGTCTTCCACTCGCAGTGCGGCGGAGAGATGCTCCGCAACTTTGTATATGACATTTGCGGCTGCTCAGGCTCCTGGACTCCCGATTCCTTCATAGAGACCACAGTGGCAGACCTTAAGCAGAAGATTGGAGATGAGCACGTAATATTGGCGCTAAGCGGCGGCGTGGACTCCTCCGTGGCTGCCGTACTGCTAAACAAGGCCATCGGGAAGCAGTTGCATTGCATATTTGTAGATAATGGCCTGCTGCGCAAGGATGAGTTCCGCACAGTGCTGGAATCTTACGACAATATGGGCCTTAATGTAACCGGTGTGGATGCCTCCAACGAGTTCTTAAATGCGCTGGAGGGAGTCTCAGACCCGGAGAAGAAGAGAAAGATAATTGGCCGCACCTTTGTGGAGGTCTTTGACAGGGAGGCCAAGAAGGTTACAAATGCCCGCTGGCTTGCTCAAGGCACCATTTATCCCGATGTTATAGAGAGCAGCGCAGTGAAGGGCCCATCTGCAACCATAAAATCCCACCACAATGTAGGCGGATTGCCAAAGGAGATGAACCTTAAGATTGTAGAGCCTCTCCGAAGCCTCTTTAAGGATGAGGTGCGCAGGGTGGGCATAGCGCTGGGCATTAAGAGAGAGCTTATTGCCAGACACCCATTCCCTGGTCCGGGCCTTGCAATAAGGCTCCTGGGAGAGATAACTCGTGAGAAGTTGGAGATTCTTAAGGAGGCGGACAAAATCTACATAGACTCTCTCTGCAGTTATATGACAGATATGCCGGCGGCATCAAACGGCTTCTCAAGCGCAAGCAATGCTGCCGCAGCAGGAAAGGAGAATCTTATAAGACTCTACGATGCCATCTGGCAGGCAGGCACCATTCTTCTGCCTGTAAAGAGCGTGGGAGTAATGGGCGACGAGAGAACATACGAGTATACCATAGCGCTGCGCGCCGTCACCTCCAACGACGGTATGACAGCAGACTGGGTACATCTCCCGTACGACTTCCTTGCCAAGGTCTCCAACGACATAATCAACAAGGTAAAGGGCGTAAACAGAGTAGTTTACGACATCTCCTCAAAACCGCCTGCAACAATAGAGTGGGAATAGGCCCACGCAGAGGGCCGGGTACTGTTAACGGCAGGGCATTATTTCAGGGGCGAGTGGAGCAGAATATCGTTCATCCAGGTGGCGGATGAGACGTGGGTGTATATCTCTGTGGTGAGAATGCTGGCGTGCCCCAGCATCTCCTGCACCGCCCTTAGGTCTGCTCCATTCTCTATAAGATGTGTTGCAAAGGAGTGCCTGAAGGTGTGCGGAGAGATACTCTTCTCTATGCCTGCAGCCTCAGCGGCCTCCTTTACAATTATGAAGACCATCTCCCTTGTAAGTCTTCCTCCGTTGCGGTTAAGGAAGAGCACCTCCTCGTCTGCCCTTCTCTTTGCACCTCTTCTCTCCTGTATAAGTTGCCATCTCTGAGGCAGATAATACTCTATCTGCTCAATTGCGGCATCGCATATCGGGACAAGCCTCTCTTTGTTGCCCTTGCCCACAACCCTTATGAAATGCTCCTTAAAGAAGAGGTCCTTTATCCTTAAGTTAACCAGTTCGCTTACACGCAAGCCGCAGGAGTAGAGCAGCTCTATGATTGCCCTGTTCCTTGTTCCGTTGGCCTCTCCCCTATTTATGGAGTTGAGTATCCTGAAGACCTCCTCCACAGAGAGCACCTCCGGCAGGTACCTTCCCGGCTTGGGCGACTCTATAGAGGTGAGAGGATTCTCCTGAATGTAACCCTCCATCTTTAAGAAGCGCATAAAGGCGCGGTAGCTGCTCAGAGCTCTTGCCTGACTTCTCTTGGAGATGTTATTCTGCACTCCCCTGGCAAGGGCGCTCTCTATAAGCTCCTTTGTAATGCACTCCAGCTGCAGCTCCTGCAAGAGGGAGTCTGCATTGGAATCAGTGCCTGCCGCAAAAGAGGCAAGCTGCATAAGATCTGATTTATAGGCAGATACAGTATTAGCAGAGAGCGAGCGCTCTATTCTGAGATAGCTGCAGAAATCCTCTATGGCTTGAAGCAAATACATTTCGGGAAGAATAAAAAACTCTATTTCTCTTTAACGCCCCTTTTGAGGCACCATTGCGCAATGCCACACCCAGCACATTTTGGCGCTCGTGCAACGCAGACATAGCGCCCGTGCAAAATCAGCCAGTGATGGGCCTCTCCGCGCTCCTGCAATTTAATGTAACCATTCAAATCCCTCTCCACGCCAAGCGGAGTGGAAGAGTTTGAGAATCCTATTCTGCGCGATACCCTGAAGACGTGTGTATCTACGGCAATTACCTGAGCCCCATAGATTATAGAGGCCACCACATTTGCTGTCTTGTGGCCGCATCCGGGCAACTGCTCAATCTCCTCTACCGTAGGGGGCACAATGCCGTTGTGCTGCTCCACCAGCATCTTTGCCATTGCCGCAAGATTGCGCGCCTTGTTGTTGGGGAAGGAGATGGACTTAATTATCTCAAAGAGCTCCTGCGGGGTGGCCTTGGCCATCTTCTCAGGAGTGGGATAGGCAGCAAAGAGCGCAGGCGTTACCATATTCACCCTCTTGTCTGTGCACTGCGCAGAGAGAAGCACAGCGCAGAGCAGTTGAAAGGGAGAGTTGTAGTCCAGCTCGCTCTTTGCACCGCTCATATTGGTGCGGAACCACTGCAGGATTGCCTCCGCGCTCTTCTTGGAAATTTTTCTTCCCGATATTTTCATCTCTCTCTCCATAGGCAATCAGTTCTCACGGAAGAGGTCCGAAAATTCCAGTTCAAATGTATCATTCTGGATATAGGGCTTGCACTCTCCATTCTCGCAGAGGTAGATTGGAGCAGGATATTTCTCAAAGAGGTTTCTGTTGTGGGTAACCATAACCACAGCCGTACCGTTCTCTTTATGAAGCCGATAAATAAGGTCCATAACCTCGTACGAGGTCTCTGTATCCAGATTGCCGGTTGGCTCATCCGCAAGAATTACAGAAGGATTGTTAAGCAGAGCCCTTGCTATTGCCGCGCGCTGCTGCTCGCCGCCCGAGAGCTGGAAGGGCATCCTCTTTAATTTGTCCGAGAGATTGACCATCTCCAGGACCTCCCCCACCCTCTCCTTCATCTGCTTTAGGGAGCGCCATCCGGTGGCCTCAAGAACAAAGAGCAGGTTCTCCTCTATGGTTCTCTCCATAAGGAGCTGAAAATCCTGAAAGACCACGCCCACGCTCCTGCGAAGATGAGGAATCATACGCCTCTTCATCTTTACAAGATTAAAATCACCCACGCGGGCAATGCCGCTCTTTATTGGCCACTCTGCAATAAGGCTCTTTATGATTGTACTCTTTCCGCTGCCAACCTTGCCTACAATGTAGATAAAACCGCCTCTCTCCACAGAGAGGGAGAGGTCTCTTATTACAACACCGTCGTCGTTGGCAATATTTACACCCTCCAGAAAAATAATGGGCTCACTTGGATTTTCCATCTCCTGCACTTGTTTTTCCACTCTACAAATATAGGTATTTTTATGAATATTTACTATCTTTGTTCGTTTTAATAATTGATGTAAAATGAGCGAACAAGAGAGAGAAGCAATTGAGCAGAGCAACAGTTATTCTGCAGACAGCATACAGGTGCTAGAGGGGTTGGAGGCCGTACGCAAACGTCCGTCCATGTACATAGGAGATGTTGGAGAGAGAGGTTTGCACCATCTTGTGTATGAAGTTGTAGATAACTCCATAGATGAGGCTCTTGCTGGTTATTGTACAGATATAGAGGTATTTATAAATGCAGATAATTCCATAACCGTAAAGGACAATGGTCGAGGCATCCCAACCGGAATGCACGAGAAGGAGAAGAGGAGCGCCCTGGAGGTTGTTCTTACAGTTCTTCACGCCGGCGGAAAGTTCAGCAAAAACAGTTACAAGGTCTCCGGAGGTCTGCACGGAGTGGGTGTCTCCTGCGTAAACGCTCTCTCCATTTACCTTAAGGCAGAGGTTCAGAGAGAGGGCAAGATATTTGAGCAGGAGTACTCAAAGGGAGTGCCGCTCTACCCGGTTAGGGTTGTTGGAGAGTCCGACAAGACAGGCACAACAATAACCTTCAAACCAGATAAGGAGATCTTCTACCAGACCACAACCTACAGTTACGACATCCTCTCTGCAAGGCTGCGTGAACTTGCCTTCCTGAACAAGGGCATAAGCCTTACTCTCACAGATTTGCGGGAGAGACTTACAGACGAAAACGGCGAGCCTACAGATTCATACAAATCGGAGCGTTTCTACTCGGAGAAGGGTCTGCTTGAGTTTGTAAGCTACCTGGATGGCACAAGGGAGAAGCTCACAGACCAGCCAATCTATCTGGAGACAGACAAGACCGGCATTCCAATAGAGATAGCAATGCAGTACAACAACGGCTTCTCTGAGAATGTACACTCTTATGTAAACAACATAAACACCATAGAGGGCGGAACACACCTGAGCGGTTTCAGAAGGGGACTCACCACTACCCTTAAGAACTATGCAGATAAGAATGGAATGCTCTCAAAACTTAAGTTCGACATAGACCCTGCAGACTTCCGCGAGGGCCTCACAGCCGTAATTTCCGTTAAGGTTGCAGAGCCGCAGTTTGAGGGACAGACCAAGACAAAACTTGGTAATCAGGAGGTTATGTCTGCCGTAAGTCAGGCTGTGAGCCAAGCGCTGGATAATTATCTGGAGGAGAATCCAAAGGATGCCAGACAGATTATAGATAAGGTTATCCTTGCAGCCCAGGCGCGCCACGCTGCCAGAAAGGCAAGGGAACTGGTTCAGCGCAAGACAGTTATGAGCGGCGCAGGCCTGCCGGGCAAATTGGCAGACTGCTCCAACAGAGACCCTGAGAAGTGCGAGCTCTATCTGGTAGAGGGAGATTCCGCAGGCGGTACTGCCAAAACCGGCAGAAACAGAGAATTTCAGGCAATCCTGCCTTTGAGAGGTAAGATTCTCAATGTGGAGAAGGCAATGGAGCATAAGGTCTTTGAGAGCGAATCTATCCGCAACATCTACACTGCCCTTGGTGTCACCATCGGGACAGAAGAGGACAGCAAGGCGCTGAACCTCTCCAAGTTGCGCTACCACAAGGTTATCATTATGACCGATGCCGATGTGGATGGCGCCCACATTACCACACTTATCCTCACCTTCTTCTTCCGCTATATGCCGGATCTTATTAAGAACGGCTATGTCTATTGCGCCACCCCTCCGCTCTATCTCATTAAGAAGGGAAAGGTAGAAAAGTATTGCTGGACAGATGAGGAGAGGGCAGCAATTACAATGGAGCTCACCGGAGGCAGCGACAAGGGTCTCTTCATTCAGCGCTACAAAGGTCTTGGAGAGATGGATGCCGAGCAGCTTTGGGATACCACAATGGACCCTGAGAAGAGGCTCCTGCGCCAAGTTACCATAGAGAACGCCGCAGAGGCAGACAGAATCTTCTCTATGCTTATGGGCGATGAGGTGGAACCTCGCAGGGAGTTCATAGAACAGCACGCAAAATATGCTAATATTGACGCATAAAGCAGAGCGCCCATGAGATTGAAATCCAAGGAATCAGAGAGTAAAGTATTATGGCTGCACAGGGCCTGCATCTGTGCTATTGTCTCTTTTGCAATCTCTTTTGCCTTGCTTCTTCTCCCAATCCGGAGCAGTGCTGCCAATGCGGACAAATCTCCTGCCACAATCGCAGCGGGCATTCTGCCCTCTTCGGAGAGTTTTGTTGTGCCGCTGGATACAACAATATGGAGAATGCGCCCGCTTATTGCGCCTGTGTACGAGGAGCGCTTTTTTGAGGAGGAGGAGCTTCCCGATTTGTGGGAGTCCTTTGACAAAAATGGCAAAGTGGATGCATACAAGACGTCCATATCGGATATTACAGATACCACAATCATAGATTTGAGAGGCTATGCACACCCTTGGTTTGGCAAGGTGACCTCCAACTTTGGAATGCGCAGATGGCGTATGCACAACGGAATAGACCTTAAACTCTACAAGGGAGACTCTGTACGTTGTGCCTTCGACGGCATTGTTCGCATCTCCAAATCTATGAGGGGCGGCTATGGAAGGTATATTGTCATAAGGCATTTCAACGGGCTTGAGACTATATATGGGCACCTCTCCAAACTAATTGCAAAGGTGGGAGATACCCTGCGCGCGGGAGAGATTCTGGGACTTGGCGGCAACACCGGCAGATCTACGGGCTCTCACCTCCATTTTGAGCTTAGATACCTTGGCCTTCCCCTCAACCCCAACGATTTGATTGACTTTGAAACCGGAAAGATAAAAAACTCCTTCTACAGCCTCTGTGCAGCCTCGTTCCAATACAAGATAGATGCAGAGAAGAATCTTGCCAAATATTGGAAGGTTAAGAAGGGCGATACACTTGGCCGCATAGCAATGAAGACGGGTGTCTCCGTAAGCAGGCTCTGCAGGCTCAACAAGATTAAGAAGACAAAGATTCTTCGCATAGGCGAGAGAATCAAACTGATGGAATAGCATATAAAACCTATATACAAATGGATATATTTGAGAGAATAGTTGCCAGCGAGGGTGGACCCCTTGGGCAGTACAGAAAGAGAGCTCACGGCTACTACACATTCCCTAAACTGGAGGGAGAGATTCAGCCTTATATGACCTTTAACGGCAAAAAGGTGCTTGCGTGGACATTCAACAACTACCTTGGTCTTGCCAACGACCCTGAGGTTAGAAAAACAGATGCAGAGGCTGCTGCAAAGTGGGGTCTCGCCTACCCTATGGGAGCCAGAATGATGTCTGGCCACACCTCGCTCCACGAGCAGTTGGAGAGGGAACTTGCAGAGTTTGAGCATAAGGAGGATGCATATCTGCTTAACTTCGGCTATCAGGGAATGATCTCCATTTTGGACAGCCTTCTTACCAGAAGAGATGTTGTAGTTTACGACGAGGAGTGCCACGCCTGCATTATGGATGGTCTTCGCCTACATATGGGCATAAGAATGAAATATGCCCACAACGACATTGTTGATTGCGAGAAGGTTATGGCCCGCGCAACCAAGAAGGCAGAGGAGCAGGGCGGCGGTGTGCTGCTTGTAACAGAGGGCGTATATGGAATGACCGGCGCTCTTGGAATATTGGACCAGCTGGTTGCACTTAAGCAGAAATACAACTTCCGCATACTTATAGATGATGCTCACGGTTTTGGAGTAATGGGCGAGCACGGTGCCGGCACCTCAGAGCACTTTGGCGTAATGGACGGCATAGACCTCTACTTTGGCGCCTATGCAAAATCTATGGCATCCATCGGAGGCTTCATTGCAGGTCCTGCGCCAATCATAGGCTTCCTCAGATATAATATGAGAAGCCAGATTTATGCAAAATCACTCCCGATGGCATTTGTAGAGGGCAACCTCAAGAGACTTGATATGATTCGCAAGGGTGACGACAGAAGAAAGCACCTCTTCAAGATTGCTCGTGCGCTGCAGAACGGCCTCAGAGAGAGAGGCTTTGACATTGGTCCTGCAGAGGCTTGCATCACACCTGTCTTTGTTCACGGAACAGTTCCTGAGGCTACCAATATACTTATAGACCTTAGAGAGAATTACAAGATCTTCTGCTCTGTAGTAATCTACCCTGTTGTTCCTAAAGATGTGATTATGTTCAGACTTATCTGTACAGCAATGCACCAGATGGAGCACGTGGAGTACACCCTCAAGGCATTTGAAGAGATAAAGAAGAAACTTGAGGCCGGAGCATACAAGGGCGACGCCGTTCAGGACAAGGCTCTTGGAAAGACAGAATAAATAGGAAGATGCAATGAAGAGCATAATTATTACAGGAGCCAGTTCGGGAATAGGTCTTGCCACCGCCCGTGAGTTTGCAAAACAGGGCTACAATGTTGCCCTGGCAGCACGCAACACCTCCAAGCTAGAGGAGGTAGAGAGAGAACTTGAGCAGGCCTACAGTTCAAAGGGGCAGCGCTTTATCTCCATTCCCACAGATGTCTGCAAGGAGGAGGATTGCCGCAACCTTATAGAGAAGACAGTGGAGGCCTTTGGCGGCATAGATGTTCTGGTAAATAATGCCGGCATCTCTATGAGGGCTATGTTCAAAGATCTGGACCTCTCTGTAATAAAGAGTCTTATGGATGTAAACTTTTGGGGTACCGTCTATTGCACAAAATATGCATTGCCCTACCTGCTCAAGAGCCACGGTTCTGTTGTTGGAGTAATCTCCATTGCAGGCTTTAAAGGTCTTCCGGCACGTACGGGTTACTCGGCCTCCAAGTTTGCTATCTACGGCTTTTTGGATACTCTGCGCGTAGAGCATCTGCACGACAATCTTCACGTGATGATCTTTGCTCCCGGCTTCACAGCCTCCAACATAAGAAACACAGCGCTTGTTGCAGATGGAAGCCAGCAGGGCAAGACTCCTAGGGATGAGGGAAAGATGATGACCGCAGAGACCGTAGCTCACAAGCTCTTCAAAGGTGTAAAGAGACGCAAGAGAGTTGTGGTGCTTACCCCTGTGGGTAAGGCCACAGTCTTTCTTAACAAGATTTGTCCAAGCCTATTGGACTATATGGAATACAACTATATGAAGAGGGAGCCGGACTCCCCTTTCAAATAGTCAAGCTTACATTTAATACAGGACAGTATGAAAGAACTTAAGATAGTCTTTTTGGACGCCGGAACCGTAACTCTGGAAGATAATATAGAGGAACTCTCCTCCATAGGCACGCTAAAACTATATAAATCCACTCCTCAGGACCTTGTAATTGAGAGAGCCGCAGGTTGTGACGTACTCATAACCAATAAGGTAAAGATTACAAAAGAGGTAATAGACGCCCTGCCGTCACTAAAAATGATCTGCGAAGCGGCTACCGGTACAGACAATATAGATGTGGAATATGCAACCGGCAAAGGGATTCCTGTACACAATGTAAAGGGGTACTCTACAGATAGCGTGGTACAACTTACCTTTACAATGCTGTTGGCCATCTCCACACATATCCAATACTTCGACAATGCAGTAAAGAGCGGCTCTTACGGCAAGAGCGGATGCTTTACAGATATAACCAGAAGTTATATGGAACTTGCAGGAAAGAGATATGGAATAATTGGATTGGGCAACATTGGAAGTAAAGTGGCAGAGGTGGCAACAGCCTTTGGAATGGAGGTGCTATACTACCCTACCAGCGGCAAACCTCACACAGACAAATACCCGGCAGTCTATCTGGACGAGCTTATGAAGAACTGCGATTTTATCTCCGTTCACGCCCCAATGAACAATCGCACACGCAACCTCATAACCTACGAGAAACTCTCCCTTATGAAACCCAGCGCCTACATCTTTAATCTTGGCAGAGGGGGAATCATAAATGAGGCAGACCTTGTGAGAGCACTTAACGAAGGCAAACTTGCCGGCGCAGGCATAGATGTCTTCACAAGCGAGCCCCTACCTGCAGACTCGCCATATCACAATCTCATAGACAAAGAGAAGATTATCCTTACCCCACACATAGGATGGGCTAGCAAAGAGGCACGTCAGAGACTAATTGAGGGCATCGCAAAGAATATAAAGAACATTCTCTAATTAGCGGAAGACTAACCCCAAGAACCAGCTCAGCTGCAAACTGAGGCCCAACCTGAGTCCCAACGTGAGTCCCAAGCACAAAAATGCCATTTTTGTGCTTTTTTTTTAGTTTCGTACCCCCGTTTTCGGGCTTTTCGAGCACGAAATTGAGGTTTTTGTGCTTATTTAGGGTTCGGCCCACCCGATTTCGGCCCTTTCGAGCACAAAATCGGCATTTTTGTGCTCTTTTGGGGTCTGGAACCCCCATTTTCCGGCCTTTCAAGCACAAAATCAGCATTTTTGTGCTCTTTTGGGGTCTGGAACCCCATTTTCCGGCCTTTCAAGCACAAAATCAGCATTTTTGTGCTCTGGAAGTCGGGGATTGGCACCAGGGAAAGAGGAAATTAGCTTCGGGAAGCATAACAATGGGCTTCCTGCAAATCACCGCGCACGTTTCAAAAACTCAAATGTCTCATAACCAGATAATTAACTTTTAGCAAGGCGCTCGGTGAGCACAAATCGAGGCCACCGCGCGGG
>SAMEA3663028__coassemble_455_pt1 | contig 15990 bp, 13 predicted proteins | sample SAMEA3663028__metabat2_low_PE_034 | metagenome-assembled genome bin SAMEA3663028 (sample SAMEA3663028) | pig gut metagenome | biome: pig gut; feature: pig-associated habitat; material: faeces | place: France | collected 2012
TCATCAGACCGCAACCTCTGCTCAAGGTAATGGAGGATATCTCTCTATGTCAAAGGCACTTGAATGTGCAAAACTCACCCCGGCAGAGATAGACTACATAAATGCGCACGGCACTGCAACACCAAACAACGACTCCAGCGAGGCAAATGCCATAAAGCGCCTCTTTGGAGAGCAAGTTCCCCTCTTCTCCTCAACAAAATCATTGACAGGCCACACTACAAGCGCCTCCGGCAGCATAGAGATGGTAATCTCGCTTCTGGCAATGCAGCACTCCTTTGTACCTGCCAACCACAACTGGAGCAAGGGAATGGATGAGGGCTTAACCCCTGTAGCTAAGGGAATGGAGGGCGTAGAACTTAACCATATACTATGCAACTCCTTTGGCTTTGGAGGAAATGATACAACATTAATTTTAAGTAAGTTCAACAACTCTACCTCAACAAAAGATTCATATACTTACAAAAGGTTGGAGCAGATAAGGGCACATATAGTCTGCGCTGTAGATTACAACTCCATTGCACCGGAAGAGATGCCTGCAATACCTCCTATGGCGGCAAGGAGAATGAAGGGAATGCTCAAAAGAGCCCTTGTAACCTCTCTGGTTGCGCTTAACCGCGCCGGCAATCCTCTTCCCGATGCCATAATTACCGGAACCGGCCTGGGATGCGTGGAGGAGACTCTTGCCTTTCTGAACGAAATCTACCACAACGGAGAGCAGCTGCTAAAGCCAACCTGCTTTATGAACTCCACCCACAACACAATAGGCAGCCTTATTGCCATACATACCGGCAACCACGGCTACAACAACACCTATTCCCAAGGAAGAGATTCGCTCTACAGCGCGCTTCTGGATGCGCTTCTGCAGATCTCTCTTGGAGAGATTGAGAGCGCGCTTGTAGGATGGCACGAGAGTGCGGGAGAGCGTTCCGTGGCGCTCTTTGTTACAAAGTGTGGCAGAGATGGAGGGGAAGAGCTAAGAATGGATAATATAAAAGAGATATGTGGAAGGTATTGCCTATAGCATTGCTGCAGTCTGCGCTTCTAGCGCTTGGCCAGGCGCTGCTTAAATATTCGTTAGAGGAGCTTGGCAGCTTCTCCTGGAGCCGCGCATTCTTTAAATCACTCTTTACCAATTGGCACTTTGCCCTATGCGGGCTCTCTTTTGGATTAGCATCGCTTCTCTGGTTCTGGCTTCTCAAGCATTTTCCGCTTAGCGTTGTCTATCCTCTCTTAAGTATGAGTTATGTTATGGGAATGCTTGCAGCCAATCTAATTTTTCACGAGTCCATTCCGCTTAACAGATGGATAGGACTCCTCCTTATAATGGCCGGTGTCATACTTGTTGTACAAAAATAGAATTATGAAACTACACACTCTTATACAACTTGCAATAGGATTCATCCTCTTTGCGGCCCCTCTGGGGGCAAAAGAGGGGCTTAAGCCACTCTCCGCGGAGGAGGCAAAGAGGGCAACCCAAGAGATAGAGAATGCGGCAAAGGGGCTTAAGAGCCTAAGCTGCACCTTTACGCAGGAGAAGAGACTCAAGTTAATGCAGAAGAGCCTCATCTCCAAAGGCACACTGCTCTACCAGGCTCCCTCTTTTCTCCGTTGGGAGTATAAGGAGCCATACAGCTACACCTTTGAGATAAAGGAGAATATTGTAACAACCATCTACAAGAATAAGGTAACCCGGATAGATGCCGCCAAAAACAGTCTCTTCAGAGAGATTGTGAAAGTTATGCTGGAGAGTGTGACAGGAGAGTGCATAAGCGGCTCAGGAAGCTTTTCCAGCACTCTATTTACAAATGTAAACGGAGAGATTACAGCTCATCTCATCCCAACCAGAAGGGAGCTGAAGCAGGTCTTCAGGGAACTCTATATAACATTTGACAAAATGGAGCACCTGCCCTTGGAGGTAGTTATGATGGAAGAGGGAGGAGATACCACAACCATAACCCTAAAAAAGAACTGATTATGAAGAGAGAGTTACTGCTGGCATTTGCATTGACGCTCATTTTGGGAGCATTCCGGCCGGCCAACGCCCAAGTGCGTATTTTCAGTTACGAGAGTGAGATAACCCTTAAAGAGGCAACACTCTCCGGCATCTGCACTCTTAAAGAGAGCGGTGAGAAGATTTGCGGAACAATGCTTAACGAATTTGGCATAACCCTCTTCTCATTTGATTACAACAGAGCCAACAAAAAGGTAAAACTGCTTAATATCAACAACTTGTTAGACAAATGGTATCTCCGCAAGACTCTTCGCAGAGACCTTAAGGCCCTTCTCCCAGAGCTATCCAACTGGGAAAACCCCATCTTTGGAGATGTGGAGTACACAAATCAGAGTAGAGGAATAGTCTATAGTTTCAAATTGCTGAACAAAGAGAATGAGACTGGAGAATAGTTTATACAGCATAAAATCTGCTGCCGTAGAGGAGGGCAAAGCTCTCTTCCGCATAGCCCTTAACGGAGAGCACTTTATCTACAAAGCGCACTTTCCGGGTTCTCCAATCACCCCCGGAGTATGTCTTTGCCAGATAGTATGCGAACTTGCAGAAAAAATTAAAGCAAGGGAACTTAAACTGCATAAAGTCAAGAATATAAAATTTCTTGTACCTGTCTCTCCAAGAGAAGTAACAGAGCTTGATGCAGAGCTTGAATGCAGAGATTCTGGAGAATTTACAAGCCTTAAGGCCACCCTCTCCGCCAATGGAGAGAGATATACAAAACTCTCAATAATCCTAAAATAGAGAAGTTCTATGAACTGCCGCATCTGCATAATAGTCCCAACCTACCAGAATGGAGCCACACTAAGAGGTGTAGTGGAGTTGCTTTTGCCCTACAGAATCCCCCTCATTATTGTAAATGACGGCTCTACAGATGGCACAGAGGAGATATTGGCAGAACTCTCAGCAAGAGAGAGCATTGTGGAGAGCATAACCCATCCGCGCAATATGGGCAAGGGAAGAGCCCTCTGCAGCGGCTTCAGAAGGGCTTTGGAAGAGGGATTCGACTATGCCATAACCATAGATGCGGACGGACAGCACAATGCAGCGGATATACCGCTCTTTCTAAAGGCAATAGAGCAGGAGCGCGGAGCAATAGTTGTAGGCAACCGCTTCCACAGCAAGAACTTCAACCCCGAGCGCGGGGGCAATATGAATGCCAAGAGCAAGTTTGCCAACAGATTCAGCAATTTCTGGTTCCTTATTCAGACCGGCATTGCCATTCCCGATACCCAGACGGGCTACCGCGCCTATCCGCTGGCAAAGCTGCGCGGGCTCAGCATCATAACAGCCAGATATGAATCGGAATTGGAGCTGCTGGTATATGCCGCCTGGGGAGGAGTGAGAATAAAGAGCATAGATGTGGATGTCTATTACCCTCCAAAGGAGGAGCGAGTCTCACACTTCAGGCCTGCGGCCGATTTTGCAAGAATCTCCCTGCTGAACACCCTCCTTACAACAGTGGCAATAATCTATGCCTGGCCAAAGAGAGTACTTAATGCAATACTTCAAGTAACCATCTTCATAGTGCTCTTTCTGTTAATGATAGTTGGGCAATTCTGCATAGCAATATACTTCTCTCTCTTCAAGGGCACACCGGAGAGGAAACTACGCTACCACAAGCTTATACAGAGCATCTCCCGATGGCTTATAACACATATACCCGGAGTAAAATTCAACTTTGCAAACCCTTCTGGAGAGACTTTTGAGACACCCTCTGTAATAATCTGCAACCACCAGAGCCATCTGGACCTTCTCTGCGTAATGATGGTCTCTCCAAAGATTGTGATAGTAACCAAGCAGTGGGTCTGGAGAAACCCCTTATACGGCGTTGCCATAAGGTATGCGGACTTTATAAACTCTAACGGCAACTATGCGCAGATGGAGAGCAGGATAGATGCTGCTCTGCAGAGTGGCTACTCCATCCTTATCTTCCCGGAGGGAACCCGCTCTGCAAGTATGGAGGTTCTGCGCTTTCACAAGGGGGCATTTCAGATTGCCTGCACAAAGCATCTGCCAATTATCCCGCTGGTTATAAGGGGTGCCGGAGAGGTGCTCAACAAGCGCTCGCTCTTTATTAAGAGAGGCGCCATCACCCTGGAGGCAAAGCCGCGCTATATGGGGGCGGCAGATGGAACCGGCGGCAGTGCAAGGGAGATGGCAAAGAGTATGCGCAGCAGATACAGGGAGTGGGTATAATGCAGATAAAGGCTTTATGAAGAGGGCTATTATAATAGGAAGCGGTCTTGGAGGACTCTCAACTGCGGTTATTCTGTCAAAGTACGGCTACAGAGTCACCCTGCTGGAGCAGTCTGCACAAATAGGAGGCGCGCTGCAGTGTTTCAGACGCGCAGGGGTGAGCTTTGAGACCGGAATGCACTATATTGGCAGCGCGGGCAGGGGAGAGATTATAGATAGCCTCTTCAAATTTATGGGCATATCGGAGAGCATCTCCCTGCAGGAACTTGACCCATCCGGATATGACATCATTGCCCTTGGAGGCAGCAGGAGTTCTTCCCGATACCCCTTTGCAAAGGGGCGTGAGGGGTTTGTAGAGCGCCTCTGCTCCTTCAACCGCTCCTGGAGGGATTCGCTGATGCGGTATATGCAGGCTGTGGAGAGCGTTGCAGCCTCATCCTCTATAAGAAACATTGCAGGAGAGGGAGCTTTTGTAGAATCGGGAGTAAAATATCAGACGCTCTCTATGGATAGTGTGCTTGAAGAGCTTGTGGATGACCCCCTGCTGCGAGATATTCTGGCAGGCACGCAATCTCTCTACTCTGCTGTTGCGGGGCGCACGCCCTTTGCGCTGCATGCCTTCATAATGGATTTCTACAACAAGGGGGCCTACAGGATAAAGGGTGGCAGCAGCACCATTGCAACTGCTCTTGCAGAGAGGCTTAAGGATATGGGCGGGGAGATTGTAACCTCTGCAAAGGCGCAGAAGATTCTCTTCAACAGCAGCGGGGCAGAGGGGGTGATATGCGGCAATGGGGAGCGCTACTATGGAGACCTTATCATCTCCACAATACATCCCGCAGCATTTGCTGAACTTATAGATGAGTGCCAGCTGCTAAGACCAATCTACAAGAGCAGATTAAGGAGCTTCAGAAATACATCGGGAGGATTTACGCTCTATCTCAAATTCAAGAGGGGCAGAATGCCCTATATGAACCACAATCTCTTTGGCTATGCGGGGGAGTCTCCTTGGGGATGCCAGTTCTACAATAGCTCCAACTGGCCGCTGGGCTACCTCTATACGCACTCCGTTCCTGCCAATGGCGGAGGGTATGCGGAATCGGGAGAGATAATTACCTATATGAACTTTGCAGATGTGGAGCGCTGGCAGGGGCTCCCTATTGGCAGAAGGGGTGCAGAGTATGAGGATTTTAAACGCAGATGCGCAGAGAGGCTCATTGCAGCAGTGGAGAGGGATGTGCCGGGGTTGGCAGATTGCATAGAGGCTTACTGGAGCTCCACACCGCTTACCTATCTGGACTATACTTCAACCGAAGAGGGCTCTATGTACGGAGTGGCAAAGGAGATTGACTCCACAGCTTCCCGAGTCTCTTTCCGCACAAAGGTTCCAAACCTGCTACTGGCCGGGCAGAGCGTTAATTCGCACGGTCTGCTAGGGGTGTTGGTGGGCACGCTCATAACCTGCTCGCACATTGTTGGCAACAATAGGATTTACAACAACCTTAAAGAGTATATGGAGGAGTAAGAGCCTATGGATAAATCTGTTCTGATAATTGGAGGGGGGCTTGGAGGCCTTATGACAGGCGCTCTTCTTGCAAAGGAGGGGTACAGTATTACAGTGCTGGAGAAGAATGCAATAATTGGCGGAGGGCTGCAGAACTTCTGCAGGGATGGGGTCTCCTTTGATACCGGAATGCATATGCTGGGAGGCTTCCGCAAGGGAGGGTCGCTCTACAGAATCTGCACTCATCTTGGCATTATGAAGAAGCTGCATATAAGGGAGGTTGATGCGGATTGTATGGATAGCCTCCATTATCTCTCAGATGGCAGGGAGTATAGGATAGCTATGGGAAGGGAGGGCTTTATTGAGAGCCTAGCGAAACATTTTCCAAATTGCAGAGAGCAGCTGGAGGAGTATGCAGATGCCCTCTTCCGCATTGCAGACCAGTTCAGCCTCTTTAATCTGAAGCCCTCCGGAGAGGGTATCCAGCAGCACTCGCCGGAATTTATGCTGCCTGCAGATGAGTTTATTGCAAAGTATATAAAAGATGAGAGGCTGCGGAGAGTGGTTGCCTATACGACACCGCTCTACAGCGGCATTGCCGGTGAGACCCCAGCCTATATCCATTGCCTTATCAACACCCTCTACATTAAGGGCACAAGCCGTTTTGAAGGGGGAAGCCAACACTTTGCGGATGCCCTGGCGGAAGTTATAAGGGAGAATGGCGGAAGGGTGCTCAGCAACCGTACCGTAAGCAGGATAAAGCTCTCCGAGAGATATGTGGAGTCTGTTGTCACCTCCAATGGAGAGAGTTACAGCGCAGAGAACTACATCTGTGCAACAGATATCTCGCACCTTCTGGAGATTATAGATTCGGGAGGCTTTTCAAAGGCCTTCAGGGAGAGAATAGCCTCCATTCCAAGGTCCTACTCTGTCTTTACCCTCTACATTTCATTAAAGGAGAACTCCTTCCAATATATAAACCATACAGGGTATATAATAGATGATTACAGCTCCATCTGGGATGTTACCGGGAAGGGGGGAAGATGGCCCCGCGGGCTTATGTATATGACCCCTCCGGAGCGTTTGCAAGGAGAGTATGCAGAGAAGATAATCATAAACTGCCCAATGGAGTATTCAGAGGTTGAGAGGTGGAGCGGGAGCCGCACCGGAGCAAGACCGGAGGAGTACTATGAGTGGAAGAGGGGCAGAGAGGAGGCCATCCTGGATATTATGGAGAGGCGCTTTCCCCGCTTCAGAGAGTGCATAAAGAGAAGATACAGCGCATCGCCCCTTACTATCAGAGACTTCTACAACAACAGATTTGGAGGGATGTACGGTTTAAGAAGGGATTGCAAGAATATGATAAACTCCCAGATTCCGCCCGCAACCAAGATAAAAAATCTCTATCTTACCGGTCAGAATATTGGTTTACATGGAATTTGTGGTGTACCTTTGTCTGCAATTATCACCAGCGAGCTCTTTCTTGGAAGGGATTATCTGCTGGAAAAGATGAATAAAGAATGAAAAGCACCCTTCATTGTCTGGCAACCGCATTGCAATTTGCGCTTTTGGCATCTCTTCTCTCCCAAAGCCTCCGCGCAGAGGCCGGAGAGCGGTATGGAGAGGCATCAAAAGGGAGCAAATACATAGATATTTGGAGTGGCAGCAGAAGCAGTGAGCCGGAGGTATTGCTCCAGCCCTTTCTGGTAAAGAGGGAGGCAGGAGACTCTGCAGTTGGCGGAAGGGCAACCATAATAATCTGTTCGGGAGGAAGTTACCTCTGGCACGACAAATATGCAGAGGGGGTTAAGGTGGCAGAGTGGCTGAACAGCAGGGGAATAGATGCCTTTATTCTCCACTACAGAACAGAGGGCTTTGTTGCGGCATACAGCAGCTTCAAGAGGCAGCGCCAATATGGCTACCCCGGCGTGCTTATGGACCTTAAACGAGCCATCTACCTGCTGCGCGCCGGAGCGGATGATTTTGGAATAAACGGCAAGAGGATTGGGGTTATGGGCTTCTCTGCAGGCGGGCACCTTGCGCTTATGGCCGCACACTTCCAGAGAGAGGAGGGTGCAGTTGCGCCGGAGGATTCCGCTATCTCCCTTAAGCCGGATTTTGTTGCAGCAATATACCCTGTGGTTACAATGGCCAATGACAAACTTGCTCACCGCCGTTCCAGGAGGGTGCTCTTGCGCAACAGCAGCAGAAGTCGGGAGAGACTGGACTCCCTCTCAATGGAGAGGAACATTCCGGCAGACCACCCGCCGCTCTTTCTTGTAAACTGCCGCGACGACAATGTTGTGGATTACCGCAATTCGCAGTTGCTGGACTCTGCGCTTACCCGCAACGCCATTCCCCACAGATATCTGCTCTATGAGCACGGCGGACACGGTTTTGGAGCAGACCCCAATAGGCTTGGAGAGGAGACCGGCAAATGGATGGAAGAGTTTATAGATTGGTTGAACACAATATATTCTGGAGCAAATGAGAATGAATTTCGATTCTTGGAGGGAGAGATTCAAAGAGGATATTGAATACAAATCCCCTCAGGAGATTAAGGAGTTTCAGGAGAGTCTGCTCAGGGAGCAGCTCCAATACCTAAAGAGCAACTCCCGTTACTACAGCAGGCTCTTTGAGAGCAATGGCATTGATGTAGAGAGCATAAAGCATATAGAGGATCTTGCAAAGCTTCCATTTACAGAGAAGCGGGACCTTCAGCTCTGCAACAACGATTTCCTTTGCGTTCCAAAGGAGGAGATTATAGATTACATAACCACCTCCGGCACCCTTGGAGACCCTGTCACCTTTGGCTGCACAGATGGCGACCTCTCCAGACTTGCCTACAACGAGTCCAAATCCTTTGCCTGCGCCGGCCTTGGCAAGGGAAGCGTTTTGCAGCTTATGACCACAATGGACAAGCGCTTTATGGCCGGGCTTGCCTACTTCCTTGGCATAAGGGAGCTTGGAGCAGGCATAATAAGAGTTGGCAACGGCATACCGGAACTGCAGTGGGATACAATAAAGAGGCTCTCCCCGGATAGCATAATGTGCGTACCCTCCTTCATATTAAGGCTTATTGAGTACGCAGAGGAGCACGGAATAGACTACCGCAAGAGCAGTGTAAAGAAGATAATAGGAATAGGCGAGGGGCTGCGCAACCAGAATCTGGAGCTTAACCTGCTTGGTTCCAGAATCCACCAGAAGTGGCCGGAGGTGGAGCTCTATGCCACCTACTCCAGCACAGAGATGGGCGCCACCTTCTCCGAGTGCCAATATGGCGCCGGAGGTCACGTGCATCCGGAGCTCATAATTGTAGAGATAATTGGAGAGAACAACACTCCTCTTCCCGATGGTGAGACAGGCGAGGTGGTAATAACCACACTTGGCGTAGAGGGAATGCCTCTGCTGCGCTTCCGCACCGGAGACATTGCTGCCAAGATTACAGAGAGGTGCCGCTGCGGCAGATACTCCTACAGGCTTAAGCCGCTGCTGGGTCGCAAGAACAATATGATAAAACTTAAGGGAACCACCCTCTACCCGCCTGCCATAAACGATGTGCTGGACAACACGCCTTTTGTAGAGAACTATGTAGTAATTGTGCGCGACTCCAGCGCCGGCACAGATGAGGTTGTGGTGCGTGTTGGCACCGAGAGCAACAATCCCAACCTTGTAAAGGAGCTTAAAGACCGCTTCCGCTCACGCCTCAGGGTGGCACCAATAGTGGAGCTCTCTACTCCCGATGAGATTCAGCGCATAAATTTCCCTGCAAAGAGCCGCAAACCTATAAAATTCATAGACGAACGCCAGAAAGAGTAAGCAATGTGGAGATTGGCAATGAGAATATATGAGTGGCTCTCTGCACGCCCTGCAGCAAAATGGTGGATACTCTCCGCCACATTGCTGCTGCTCATACTTCCCCTCATAAACTTACACTACAAGGAGAATATTGCCGAGTTCATTCCGCAGAGCGGCAACTATCTGGAGCGTATGGAGGTCTTCCAGCAGATGAGCTCTGCAGATAAGACCTTTGTACTCTTCTCCATAAAGAATGAAGCGCAGGAGCAGAAAGCACCGCTGCTTGCAGGGGAAGAGAATGCACCTCTTCTTGCAGAGGCAGTAGATCTCTTTGCGGAGCGGTTGGCCGCAGCAGACTCCTCGCACCTTGTAAAGGAGATAGTGAAAGAGGTTGACTATGAGCGCTACAAGGCACTTATACCCTTCATATACAGCCACATACCATATCTGCTCAGTGCAGAAGAGATTGCCAAAACAGATTCGCTGCTCTCAACTCCCGGATTCATAGAGGAGAGACTAATGGAGAGAAGTGCGGAACTTATGCTTCCCACAGGCTCCTTCTTATCCTCCAGTTTTGAGTGGGACCCGCTTGGACTCTTCTCCTCCGTTACAGAGACCCTGCTCTCTGCAAGTTCTACACCTAACTGCGCCCTCTACAACGGACACATCTTTACACCGGACTGGAGATATGCCCTCTGCATAATAGCCTCGGAGGGTGACCCAAACGAGAGTTCCACAAACAAAAGACTCATAAATCTTATAGAGCAGGCCGCAAAGATAGATGGCATTACAGCAGAGCATATTGGAGCTCCCTCCATTGCCGTGGGCAATGCCACAAGAATAAAGAGAGACAGCATACTTGCACTCTCCCTTGCGCTTTTGCTCATAACCATACTGCTCCACTTTACACTAAAGAGCCTCAGAGACCTACTTCTCATTGTTGCCACGCTTGCATTCGGATGGCTATGCGGTCTCTCTGCAGTTGCCCTTGCAGAGCAGAGCGTCTCTATGATTGTTGTGGGCATAGCCTCAATCATACTGGGCATTGCGGCAAACTATCCGCTGCATCTGATAACCCATACATACCACTGCAGGGGCAGGGTAGGAGAGTCGCTCCACCAGGTTGTCTCTCCCCTCATTACCGGCAACATCACCACCGTAGGCGCCTTCTGCGCGCTTATTCCGCTCAACTCGCCTGCACTTAGAGATTTGGGCATCTTTGCCGCTGCAATGCTAGTAGGCACAATACTCTTCACTATTGTCATCCTTCCGCACCTGATAAAGCACAAAGCCTCCTCATCCGCGCCACAAACCTGCACACCAGACGCATCCGCGCCATATTCATCTGCACTAAATGCATCCGCGCCAGCATCGGGAATAACTGCAGCCTGCCGCAGAGCAAATGTTTGGAAGAGAGCGCAAACTCCCCTCATTATTGCCGCAACTCTTGCCACACTTGTATTGGGCTATTTTGGAGCCTCCACCAGATTCAACCCCAATCTGCAGGAGATAAACTATATGACGCAAAGGCAGAGGGAACTTATGCAACAGCTAAGTTCTCTGGCAGATTTGCCATCGGGAAGAGAGACCCTCTATATCTACAATAGCAACGCAGCAGAAGAGCCAGCAGAAGAGCTAGCAGGAACGCCAGCGCGCGAGGCAGCAGTGCCAGCGCAAATGCCCGCAGACACAAATGAGAGTCTGCTGCAGGGCGCAGAGAGCATTTATAAGGCGCTTATAGGTATGCCGGAACTGCGCAATGCCGGCGCAGAGGTCTCTTCCATTGCCCAAATAGTGCCATCTAAGAGAAGTCAGCAGCAGCGGCTTAAGGCGTGGGAAAGGCTTATGGAGCGGCACAGACAAACTCTTGCAGAGAGACTTCCCAAAGCGGCAGAGAGTGCCGGGTTTGCAGGCAATGCCTTCAGCAACTTCTTCTCCGTAATTGAAAAGGAGTATGAGATTATTGAGCCAACCAGCTTTGCACAGCTGCTTGCAGGCAGAGGCGCCTCTATGTTCAAAGAGGGTGAGAGGTGCGTAACAACCGTTACTCTGCCACAAGAGGCCGGCGACAGCCTGCAGAGCCTTATCTCCTCCAAAGTTGCCGGGCTATTTGAAGGAAGCGGCCAAAGGGTCTCCCTCTTTAATGTGAAGGAGCTCTCAAGAGCCATATCAGAGAGCCTCTCCGCAGATTTCAACTACATTGGTCTTAGCTGCAGCCTTATAGTCTTCATATTCCTCTGGCTCAGTCTGCGCAGATTAAGCTATGCCATAATTGCCTTTATGCCAATGGTGGTCTCTTGGATATGGATACTTGGCATTATGAATCTCTTTGGAATAGAGTTCAATCTGGTGAATATCATACTTGCCACCTTTATTTTTGGTCAGGGCGACGACTACTCTATCTTTATAACGGAGGGTTTGATATACGAAGATAAATATGGCAAGAAGATTATCGGTTCGTTCAGGGAGAGCATCTATATCTCCGCAGCCATAATGTTTATTGGAATGGGAACGCTCATAGTGGCAAAACACCCTGCATTAAGCTCCCTTGGAGAGATAACCGTGCTTGGAATGGCCGCTGTGGTACTCTTCTCCTGCACGCTCCCGCCACTGCTCTTCAGGCTCTTCCGCAGGGTAGGAATTATTTGCAGTGCAGGAATTGTTAAAGGAGTTTAAAGAGAGGAATATCCGCCTCTCTGTTGCCGGTGCCAAAGTCATACTCATCATCTGCCACAAAGGATTGCCTCTCCTGCGGCATCTCTACAAAGCCCATACCTTTGTACCACTGCCTATTACGTTCATTTGACGGAATAAGCGCAACCATCCCGAAGCCCTCCTTGCGGCATTTCTCCAGCGCTTGGCCCATAAGCTTTGTGGCAAGTCCGCTGCCTCTCATTGATGCAGCGGTTGCAACAGCATAGATGTATGCAATATTTCCAAAGGGAATTATATGTAACATGCTTGCAAGCTTTGAGGGATTGTTGGGGTAGGGGATGGAGAGCATATTCTTATTGGAATAGTGGTTGAAGAGAAACTCCTCCGCATCTTGCGGAGTATCCTCCGGAAAGGCCTCCAGCCAGAGTTCCCTGACCGCCAACATATCTGGAGAGAGTTGGCTAGCAACATATCTGTGCTGCAAAGAGAGAGGATGGTAGGAGCTCTTTGAGAAACGGAGTCCGGGAAGGCCCATATCCTCCTCCCTGTCCAGATAGAGCACCTGCTGAGGAAGATGCTCAACAAAGAGTTTGTTGATGGCTGCAAAGATACCCTCATAAGAGGTGTCACACTTCTCTATATGCACGCAAAATGTATTGTTGCATAGAAGAGAGCCGTATGTAAATGCCACCATAGTGCCATTCACAAAGAGCGCACCCCCAATAAGCCCAAGCTCCTCAAAGTGGTTGAGCGCCTCACTTATTGCCTCTGCCTCCTCCTGCAGCTCCACCATCTGAAGTTCATTCTGCTGCACTCCATTTAAATGCTGCTCCCTATGCTCATTCTGCTGCTGCTCATTCTGCTGCTGCTCATGCTGCTGCCCGTTCTGCTTCTCCTGATTTATGCGCTCCAGGTATTCTCGCTGCCACTTGTGGTGCAACTCTATGCAGAGGGGTGCCATATTGGGAGTAAGCTCCTTGTACTCAAAATCATAGAGACTCTTGAACTTGTTGAAATGGTTGCGCTTCTGCTGGTATTTGTGCCCTTTAAGGCTACCGAGCTGCTCGGCAGAGAAGATATAGTCCGACCAGGCACGCTGGTGCCATATTCCAAAGTGGGGGAGAAGCTCCTTGTAGATTTGAAAATGGGAGGGTTTTATGCAGATAATATGCAACGGAGAGTCAAGACTGCGGGCATCCTCCATCAGGCAATCCAGCACCTCCTGCAGAGTCTGCCTCACATCAACCAATGCCGGCATTTGCGCACCCTGCTGCAGCTCTGCCACTCCGTGAATCTGCGCACCCTGCTGCGGCTCTTGTGCATCGGGAAGAAGAGGAAGATATCCATATCCCAATTGAGGAAGCCTGTAGCGCAGCACAGTAATGCCGCAAACCTGCGCAACCGCACTCTGCATTGAGCGGCGCCAGGTATATGCATTTACAAATGAGGTATCTCCGTGAGGGTAACCATAGTTGCCCAGAAGCTGCTCCAGATTGGCTCTTTGCTGTAATGTTATCTCTTTGAATTGCATTATATTACCAATAGAATAATTATGGTGCCAATAAGAAATAAGGATATGAATATTGCAAACTTGATTGCACTGAGTACCAGCATAAGAAGCAGGGACTTCCATATAGCTCTCCAAAACCTCAGATGATACAGCTGTCCTATAATAAGGGAGAGAAGTATAAGGGATAGAAGAAATCCGGCATCCGAGAAGCTGGAGAGATTTATTTTGCTCATAAATGGCACTGTAACTATAGAGATGAGCATAAGCTGGAGGGCGTAGTAGAGGAAGAGGGTGCAAGACTCCGTAAAGTTGCAGTAGCGTCTGGCCACAACTCTCTCTATGATGGCAGGCTCGTATAGACTCTTCTCGTCAATACGCCTTCTTCTTCTCCGCTCCAGTGCCCTGATTCTGCTCTTTGTCATAACCCACTTGAGCGCAATGGCGTACATGGGAATCATTATAAGAATTGAGAACTCTCTGTTATTCTCTATCTTCTCAATTATTGCATAAGCCAATCTGTGATTCTGTACCGCCTGCTTCAAATTGAGAATCTTGGTGAAGACAATCCTCATCTTCTCATCATCATTTGAAAGGTTGTCCGGGTTTACAACCTCTTCATTCTCCTTGTTGGAGATGTTGAATATAGAGGTGGAACTTATTTGCGGATTAAAGATATGAATCTCCAGCAAAAAGAAAGTAATGGCTATGAAGAGAAGCGCAAAGGGATTGCCGTAACGCTTGTGCTGCCCGCGCATTATATCTCTCATAAGGTATCCAGGCCTCCAGAAGAGGTCTATAAAGGTTCTCCAGAAGCCCTTGTCCAGATTGGTCAAGACAGCAAGCACCCTATCCAGCAGCAGCGCCATAGTAAGCTTTCTGCCACCCGAATGCTGTCCGCAGTTAGGGCAATACTTTCCGGTAAAGTCCGCCCCGCAGTTAAAGCATCTCTCAACCTTAAGGGCACCCTCCTCATCCCTGTACTGCTCCTGCCAATGCGGCTTAATCTCCCTGTTGTCAAATCTTCCGGAGAGAAGCACTCTTCTTCTTGCAGTCCTCTTCTCTGCAGAGAATAGAAAACGAAACCAATCTTTAATCATAACCTACAAATTTAGAGAAAATGTTATAATTATCTACATTTGCACCCGATTATTTGGGCAAGATGAGTCAGATGAGTCAAGAACTTCTCTACATATTCATTCTCTCCATTGGAGCAAGTTTTGTGCAATCCACCACAGGCTTTGGGTTTGGAATCTTCATAATGACTCTCCTCCCTTATCTCCTTCCATCATATGGAGAGGCCACCACACTCTCCGGGCTAATGGCCCTTAGCAACTCGCTCTACATAGCCGTAAAGATGCGAAAGCAAATAGACTGGCGTGCGCTTGCCCCCATACTCATAACCTTCATTGCCGTCTCTATGCCCACAGTCATACTTATCAAACATATAGACGAGCACTGGATGCGCAGAGTGCTTGGAGTAATGCTCATATTCATAAGCCTCTACTTCACCCTCTACGCAGAAAAGCTTAAAATCAAAGGCACACTGCCATTACAGATTACCGCCGGAAGCATCAGCGGAGTAATGGGCGGGCTCTTCGGAATGCAAGGACCGCCGGCGGTGCTCTACTTTGTCTCCTGCTCGCCAACAAAAGAGCACTATATGGCAATAGCGCAAGCCTACTTCCTCATCGGGAATATGGCAATGACGCTCTCCCGCGCCGGCAACGGCTTTCTCACCAAAGCAGTAGGGGAGGGCTACCTCTGGGGCATAGCTGGAGTCCTCATAGGCACCCTGCTAGGCGGCATTGTCTTTGAGCGGATTCCGCAAAGGCTCTTCAAAAAAATCATCTACCTCTACATAGGCATCAGCGGCCTTCTCATCCTCCTCACCGCCTAAGTTATTTCCTGCTTCCCGATGGTGGCGCTTTGCGGCTTCCAGATGGTGCTCTGCGGCTTCCCGATGGTGGCTCCTCGCATCTTCCCGATGGCAGTGCTTTGCGTCCTCCCGATGCTGGCACCTCGCATCTTCCCTATGCTGTCTCCTCTCATCTTCCCGATGGCGCTCCCTTCGCAGCGACTTCTTCGCTGCGGCATCCTCTTCCGTGCCGCGGTCTCCGGCGCTGCAGCAGATATGCTACTGGCAAAGCGCACAAAAATGCCGATTCTGTGCTCGGGAAGATGGGAAGGTGGCATCGGGAAGCGTAAAAGTGGCCTTCCTGCAAATCACCGCGCACGTTTCAAAAACTCAAATGCCTCATAACCAAATAATTAACTTTTAGCAAGGCGCTCGGTGAGCACAAATCGAGGCCACCGCGCGGG
>SAMEA3663028__coassemble_467_pt1 | contig 15763 bp, 14 predicted proteins | sample SAMEA3663028__metabat2_low_PE_034 | metagenome-assembled genome bin SAMEA3663028 (sample SAMEA3663028) | pig gut metagenome | biome: pig gut; feature: pig-associated habitat; material: faeces | place: France | collected 2012
ACATCGGCAGGATCCATCCAGTAGTCAAAGACCAGGATGCACCGAGCCGTTTCAATAAGGAAGCCACTATGGAAGATGTATCTGAGTGTCATCATTTCAAAGCCTTGCCGTCTGAGAATGCCTTTCCAATGGTCTTGCCAAGTTCGATGTAACCATGATGTATCGGGTCGAACACGATGAGTTCCATCTTCTCCATGTCGGGCTTGCCGTCCTCTGCCAGATAGTTCTCATCCACAAGGATGTTGACTATCTCTGCCACGATGTAATAGCCCTCTTCCGACTCGTCAATCTTTTCCTTGATGCGGCACTCCATGGTCATGGGGAAGTCGGTGAATACGGGTGCGTTGACATGCTCTGCCTTCTCGCATTTCCAACCTGCTTTCGCCATCTTGTCTGCATCGTTCTTGGCAGAGACAATGCCCACGAAATCAGCAGCCACCATGGTCTGCTTTGTAGCAAATGCTACGGTAAAATCAGGGCAACTGTTCAGGTTCTCTGTGGTGGCATGCGCACCCATGGAAATCATAATCTCCTTTGCGTCCCATTGACCGCCCCAAGCAGCATTCATAGCATTGGGTTTGCCGTTCTTGTCGTATGTGCCGATAATCAGTACCGGCTGTGGAAGCATCCACGATTTTTGTCCGAATGATTTCATTTTCTTCAGTTTATTGGGTTATTAATTCATTCAATTTATCTTCGCGTATTACCTTCGGCTGTGCTTTACCTGCCAGAACGAGAATCTTCTTCCTATTCCTGTAGATGTGCAACTGCCTGCTCCGTACCACAGCCGTCAAGGTCTCATCATCCTTCATGGCTTGCCATATCTTTGTGGATTTATTTTTCTTCTCGTCAAAGGTACTTTGGTTAACTCAAAGCAACCCTCCTGACGCCGCCTTCAACTGGCACTGGTTCAACGGCGGCATGTAGTACTTTAAAGTGATACAGATGGTACATATCAAAGTGATACGCTCTGTACATTTCAAGCTGTCACAAACGGTACATTTCATTCCGCTATGACTGGTACATTTCAATGTGACACGGGTGGTACATCCATTCCGCTGCTATCACGGTACCCATTTGACCGCTACAACCGGTACCTATTTGAGCGCTATGAGCGGTATCCTTTTAGCGATATATTCACTTGAGTGGTAAAATCATAATCACCAGATAGATTTTTGTATTTATCGATATGTAAAGATAGCAGTTTCATAGTTAGTAGTGTTTCGTTTTACAAAATACTCCTTAGTAACTCTTGACCTTTTGAGATGCACTCATCTAATACTCCAATAATATTGGTTAAATTCTTAGATAGTCTCTTCTTTGACTTATTGATAGTTTTTTCGGCCTTAGGTAATGTGTCAATAGCATCCCTAAACACAGTACAACCTGATTTTGCCTCAGATATTGATTTTAGAAGTGTGTTAATTGCATTACATTCTTCCTCCATACCCTCCTCACTATCAGGTGCTGTAAGAGACTTCATTTTGGTAGCATAGTCTACCATGTTAAAGAATGAAGACTGCAATAATGGGGTGTTATCTTCGAATATTACAGATAGTTGATCCATCCCCTTGGCTGTTGTCCTCATAATTCCTTTAGCTTGGGAAATGTTTGGATGAGTAGGATTGATACTCTGTAGCCTTTGAGCATTTGATTTAAGCATTTCATTATGCTTCAATATGGCATCTGTTAATGTAGAGCATATGTTGGTTACATTGACAGTTTCCTCATCTATATGCTCTCTGTAATCCAAAAATCCCCATTCTTCCACATCGTCTTCTGTAACCTCTACAACTTCTGGCTCAATAACAGAAGGTAGTAGTGTTGTTGAGAATTTTGAACAGTATGCAAGAAATGCGGCCTTGTTCCTATTCCATGCTGATGGCTTAATGCCTATATCTAGTTTGTCTGTGAATACTTCACATAGACCATCTATTGAGTCAGCATCATCTATTTTCAAGGCTTTATCCAATGAACATAACCAACCCAATTTATCAAATGATGTATTAGGTAGTAAAATCTGGATAATGTGCTTATTAAGTGCCCATGCTGCACCCATCTCATTTAAACATACCTCGCTATTTTTGTAGTTGTCGGAAATCATCAACAAAACAATGTCTGCGCACGCAATGTTGTCTTGGATAAATTGCGGGATACTTTCTCCTGCCGGTACACCAGTATCTTCACGAGAGGTATAGGCTATAATCTCAGAGCCCATACCCATTCCTAAAAGGAATATTGAATCCACAAATTCATCTATCAATTCTTTATCTTTAGATGCGTGGCTAATAAAAATTTTTTTCTTCGATGATGATGTCGATTGTTGTACTGATGCGATTACAGTTTGCGTATTCAAGCCAAAATCACCTCGTTCCAATTTATCTACCAGCACACAAAAATCCTTACGAATCTTTTGGTAATTACCGTTTAATACATAGCCATTTCCATTATTATCTACACAGGTAAAATTGCCATACTCTTTGCTAGAGTCATCAAAGTAATGGCTAAACACAACGCTCGATTCGTCATACCATGTGTGATACGCCTCGATAGTCCTACGGCTGTTGATATCCATAGCTAAAGCATCGTAATCAGCTCTTAGCCGTTTTATTCTTGCGACCTCAGTATGTATAGTTTCTCTGTCTGCCATATATTACTCAAAAATTTGGGTTTCGAAGTTTTTCAATGCATTTTGCCTATACTCGTTAGCCTTTTGTTCTAATACTACCAAGTGCTTTTTATTCGTCATGTAATAATCAACGATAGTAATTTGTTCAACTGGTAGTGGTACAAGAATAGATAAATTTAAAATTTTACTTTGGGAAATAGATGGTTGGGCTGAAATGCTTCTATACTGATTTAAATTCATATATTCCAATGCTATTGCCAAATACTCCCAAGATACTATGTCGGAAATTTTATCAACCTTAAATGCATTATCTGTAATCCAATACTTACCATCAACAATATGAATATTACCACAATATTCACCAACTCTTCCAATAACAATTTGTTTTCCCGAGAAACAACATGCATTGTGGTTTCCCGTAACTCCATTTTCTCCGAGTACAGGGTATTCTCCTTCTATTTGTTTATTATTGGGCAAAAACAAACCGCTATTCATCCTTATAAACTTGTACAACTTCTCCATTGGATATAAGGAACTAATCTGCTCGTATGCATTGTTCCAACAATCCCAACGAGCCATTTTAGACAAAGGGCAGAATGTGCAATGTTGATGGCAAGCAGAGTCTGACGGTTACCTGCAACTCCTGCTCCATTTGCGACAAGTCATAGCCAGAGTGATTCACCAAGCGACAAATATACTCTTGGCGCACACGCTCCTCTGGAGTTAAAACAAATTCTTTGTTTTTGAGTGGAGCAAATATCTTGTTACCGTTAATTTTGAGTTCCATATCTCGTTCTATTTATTTGCAATAATTTGTCATAAATATATGAAAGATTTTTGCTATAATCATGATATATAATAAAAAAAGACGGCTGAAGCCGCCTTAACAAAACGCTAATGAGTAATACGCAAACTGTTATCGTTGATTTCTATAACGCCAAGGGTCGGGCGATCAAAGTACAATCTGTTACCTTGGCGGATAAACGGAATGTCGTGACAGCTCACAGTTCCGTACACCGCAGATTTGGATTTACCAAGTAGCTTGCAAACATCCTCCACGCTCATCAGCTCTCCTTCGAGTGACTGTGGTTTTTGCTTCTCTCGAACTCTATTTTCAAGTGCTTAAATTCTCTCTACCAGATTTTGAATGAGCTCCGACATCTGCTCAAATGATACAACTTTCGTTTACATTTTGTTATTATTTTTTAGTGAATTCATATTAAGTATAGAAGGGCATTAGAGGGCGTGAGTCTTCTGGCCGGAGTTTTTATTGATTTGATTTGCTATCTTTGCCGATGGAATTAGAGAGCAATACATAATGAATAACTATATGCGGATAATATTGACTGTTGCCCTTATTGTTATATCCTATATTACAGCCTATTGCGAGACAGGTAAAAGCGATGTCCATAAGATACTTGATGAGGTGAATGAGTATCTTAATGAGAAGCCAGATAGTGCTTTTGCAGTATTGAATACATTGGATATTTCTGAATCTGAAGATGGAGAGACGCAGGCTCTGTATGCTATTTTGCACGCGAAGGCAGAATATGCAGTAACTGATACTATCAAGTCTGACTTGATGCTTCAACAAGCCATCAAGTATTATAACGGCGAAAGGTCCCGCAATTCTTCGCAAGCTTATTATTCTTTAGGATGCTACTATTTCGGAATCGATAAACATAAAGCATCCTATGCTTTTCAACGAGCTATAGATCTTATTCCCGACGGTAATGATGATCTGAAGGGACGTGCTTATCATGCTCTGGGCTCCTGCTATTATGCAAATGGAAATATCAAGGAAGGAAATAAAGCGTATAAGACAGCATTGACCTTATTGGATGAGAAAGCAGGTGAAGGTACTTGGAAACTATGCCAAAATATAAAGATGCAATTAAACAATGATGCGGCACAGCAAAGAGCCAATATTCACTTTACTTTGTTTGTAACATTTATAATGCTCCTGTTAGTTAGTTTGGGTGTGTCTGTTTACATTATGATAAGAAAAAAACATCCGGTCAATGAGGGTGAAATAGAATCATCAGATGATCCATTGGAACAAAAACTTAAGGAAGGTAAGCAGAAATTTGAAGATACGGCATCATATAAGATTCTGCTTGAAATACGCAGTCTTAATGAGAGTGAGCTTCAGGCAAGAACGGATATTGATGTAAAGGAAATAGAGGATACTGTACTTGCGTCATTTGATGAGGCCTATCACATACTTGCAGAAATGGAGAGCAAACTGAATCATCAGGATCTTCTCTTGTGTCTATATGGATATCTCAAAGTGCCTAATAATGTGATAGCATTCTGTATGAAATCTGTTCCTGGCACTATCCGACAGAGGAAATTGCGTTTACAAGGCAAACTTCCTGAAGATGTGCGTATTATGCTGTTCTCGTAGTCCTATGTAACGCAAATGTAACGCGGCTGTAACCCACATGTAACGTCGAAAACAGTCTCTCATAACCACCCGGATATATCTTTGTCATAAAAAATGATCATGACAAAGAAATTGTTTTTATTCACTATCATTTTATTGGGTTGCTGCTTTGAATCATTGATGGCCCAGAACATTTCGGGAAAGGTTGTTGACGAGAAGGATGTACCTCTAGCCGGTGCAAATGTACTTATATTGTCAAAGGCGGATTCCACATATCTTTCCGGTACAACTACAGACCAGAATGGCCATTTTATTCTCGAAGACAGAAGTGATGCCGGAGTTCTGATGTTTTCTTTTATCGGATACCATAATGCATATTATGCCATAGACGGGAAAACGGATTTAGGAACTGTAAAAATGCAGGTGGATGAAAAGCAGCTTAATGAAGTTATAGTTACAAGAAGCCGCATCATAAGTAATCCTCAAGGCTACAGTATACACCCTGCCGGTTCAGGATTGGAGAACTGTAATACATCACAGGAACTGTTTGCTTTCTTGCCGGGAATAAGTGTGTCAGAGAATAAGATCAATCTTCTGGACAAACTTCCGGTCATATATGTGAACGGAATTAAGATAAACTCTCAAGATGAACTTGCCGCCTTGCTTCCAAAGAATATAGAAAGCATTGAGGTGGATTACCTTGCCATCGGTGAAGGTGCAACAACCAAAGGCGGCGTGATCCGCATCAAGACTAAAAAGGAAAAGGATGGAGGATATTCTGGATATCTTGGTCTCAAGGCAGGAGCCATGGCAAGCTACGGCTACAACAGCAGCTCTCCAACTTTCGTCTTTGATGCCAGTGTCGGGAAATGGACTTTCAACTACTATGCGGTCAACCAGCATCAAAGACTGATTGAAGATGCAACTTACAATTATCTGTATGATTCCGGATTGAAGACAAATACTGCGTCTGAAACCCGCTCTTGGGCTAATAATTTTGGTAATCGATTGAATATAAGCTACGAGATAACTAATCGTTCTACCCTTGCCATTTCGGAATATGTCTGCAATGTAAATATCAAAAACCGACAGAATAGCTTTGTTGAAACTGTTTTAGGAGATGATCAGGATGCACAGGAAAGCAATACTCTGATTCACGGTCCTGAAAGTCAGTTTGTACAGCAAACGGTAGCAAAATATATCTTGACAACTGATGACAAAGGTTCGAAGTTGGAGGTGACAGCCGACTATTATCATCAGAACCATCATTTGACGCAGATAGAGGAGAAGGATGATGTGCGGACATACGAGAAGAGTACTTATGAAAAGACAAATATGTTCCAGTTCCACCCTAAGTACACGCATAAGTTCAATGGTGGAAAAGAGCTTGTTGCAGGTGCTGATTATCAGTTCATCGGTTACAATGACGAGACTGATGGCTTAAGAAATAACGCAGATGCTCATTCTGCCTCTGCCTATGCTAACTTTTCAGGAGTGGTAAAGATGGTGATGTATAGCGCTGGACTTACATTGCAATATGACAGGATGAGTATTCATACTGCAGAGGAGACTACACTATTTGATGATCTTCACCTGTGCCCACAGGCAAATCTGATGTGGATGATCAACCCTCAAAAAGGGAAGGATGCTCGGCTTTATGTATCAATGTACCGTCAGCGATATGCCATATAGTGTAATCAACGGATATAAGAATTTCTCTACACCATATCATTACACTACCGGAAATCCAGATATTCAGACTCCAATCAGCCATGAAGTGATGGCACGTTTTGCAGTAAACAACCATATATCGATGATGCTTATGTATGGACGTGAAATCAATCCTATTTATTATGAGCATGGAGTGGATGAACAGAATGGAGGCATTACATGGTCAAGACCTGAAAACGGAAAATTCAGAAGGTTCCTAGGGGCAAGAGTCGAGTTTACATATAACCCTACCAAATGGTGGAACACAAAGGTTCAGGCAGCTGCGATGCAGGATTATTTTGAATCTCAGACGGAGACTATGAAAGGCCAGTGGGGAGGGAAATTCTGGTGGAACAACAATTTCAATTTTACATCTACCTTCGGTGGATCTCTCAATGTCTATTGGGAAACCGCAACCAGTTTTGAGAATTATTATTGGCAACCTGTCGGATACTTAAATGCTTCTTTATGGAAATCATTCTATAATGACAGACTGCGTCTTACATTGCAATCAAACATATGGGCTAAGGGACGTAACAGCAGAACTGAAGGAGAAGGATATACTTCATTCCATCACAATGCGACAAGACCTACTTCGTTTACATTCTCTTTGACTTGGTCATTCTCTGGTGGCAAGAATGTCCGTCAGCGTATGGAAGCGACAGGTATCCAGCGATACAATAAGATTGAAGAAAAGAAGTAATGTAGCAATTTGTTAAACATAAATACGGTTCCGGTCAGAGGGCGTGAGTCTTCTGGCCGGAGTATTTATGCTTAATACTTAAGTTTGTAGCCTATACCCCTGACGCTTTCAATTTCGACGGTATTATCAGTCTTGAAATGGTTGCGCAGGCGGGTGATATAGACATTGAGGCTGCGGAGGTTGAAGTAATTATCGTCGCCCCAGAGTTCCTTCAGGAGAGTTGATGAGTTTACTGTCCTTCCGGCATCACGGCAAAGTCGGAGCAGGACTTCGGATTCTCTCGCTGGGAGGATAGTTTCGCAATTGTCTATTCTCAAGATCTTGCTTGCCGGGATAAATTCATATCTGCCGATAATATAGACTGTTTCTGCAGATTCCTGTGCCTGGAGTCTTCCGGCAAGTGCTTTGACTCTGACTATGAGTTCATCAATTGCAAACGGCTTCTTCAGAAAGTCGTTGCCGCCAGTCTCGAATCCCTTAACCACATCCTCTGTAGCTGAACGTGCTGTAAGGAACAGTATTGGCGTATTATATCCTTCTGACCTGAGCTTCTTTGCCAAAGAGTAGCCGTCAAGATTTGGCATCATTATGTCACTGACAATGACATTAAATGACTCCCTTTTGACAGCTTCCAGTGCTTGTTCTCCGTCATATGCAAGATGCACATCAAAGTTTCTGTCGGAGAGTGTGTCAGACAGAATTTCGGCAAGCATCTGCTCGTCCTCGACGATAAGTATCTTTATATTATTGCTCATTCCTCGGCAGTTTGATTGTTACCGTTGTGCCCTTACCGACACGGCTATTCATTGATATTGTGCCTTTATGCAGTTCTACGACCTGTTTTGCATAGTATAAGCCCAGCCCATAGCCTCTGACAGAATGTATATCTCCTGTCGGGACTCTATAGAACTTCTCAAATACGTGTGACAGATGTTCCTTTGCTATTCCGCAGCCATTGTCTTCAATTTCAATGGTCACGTTTCCAGACTCATCAGATACTCTGATATCCACGATTGGATCTGTAGAATATTTGACGGCATTATCAATGACAGTGGCAAGGAGATTCTTGATATGGAATTCATCAGCCAGGATCTTTATATCCTCGGCACAGCCTATATTGAACACAGCTGTGTTCGTCCCGACTCCTTGAGTGAGTCCTCTGATGATTTCGTGAAGATAGACGACAGTAGGATTATATTTGTATTCCCTGCCCTCTACAGAGAAAGAAAGGATGTGCTCTACCATAGTAGAGAGTTGCGTAAGCTGCGTTTCCACTATCTCAAGGTAACGGCTCCTTCTATCCGGATCTGCATCGGCCGAGAAATTCCTCAAAGCATCAGTCGCTGTCACGGCGACGGATATCGGGGTCTTCAGTTCGTGGGTTATGTTGTGCGTGAAGTCACGCCTCATCTCTTCAAGGGTCTTCTGACGGAACATTGTCCTGACAAGATATATAAGTACGCCCGCGAGAAGTATGATGATTGCGACCGACGATGCAATGAGCCCCCGCATCCTGCCGAGGAAGACCTTGAAGGGCATTTCTATTGAAACAAGAAGCGAATATGAACAATCATCATCTATAGGCACTATCGTAGTCATTGGATTGTTCAGAACCGGTCTCTCGCCATTGGTCATCACTACCCGCGATTTTCCGTCATCGTTGAAGAGCACTTCTGCATAATATGGCTGCAAAGCATCCAGTTCCATCAGGTTCGGTTCGAAATAGAGGCTGAAATCGTCGAGATTGATCCTGAAATACTTGGCGTCAGCAAGTCCCGGAATTGCATCCATAAGGAACGCCTTATATATACTCTTATATATAGCGGATTCCACTCTTCGCTTGAAGTCTGTTACGGAATCGCTATACATACGATACACCCATACTGATTGCACTACAGCAAGGGAAAGCAGGGATACAATCGCAAGGATTGATATGTTTCTGAAGTATTTTCGTGACATTTTCAATGGATATATTGCAAAAGTAGTTATAAATTTCGCTTTGCTGACAGAGTTAACATTAGTTAACATTAATTAACATACAGTTAACACAGAGTGCGGATTTATGTCTCTATATTTGCCATCGGAAAACCGGTTTCATTATTGTCGAATCTATTTAAGGAATGTAATTATGAAAAAGTGGATTTTAGTTTTCGCTATGGCTTTGGCCGGCACACTTGCATTTGCACAGACAAACGAAGGAAAGACTCTTTACGTCATTGACGGAGTTGTGTCATCAAAGGAGGCTGCTGATCAGTTGCCAAGCAATATGATCAAAAACATGAACGTAGTAAAAGGCGTGGAATCGGTTATTGTCATCACCACGCATGAGGGAAGAGAGATTTCCGGAAGAGTGGTAGATGTAGACGGAAAGCCTATGATTGGAGTTGCTGTAATGGTTCCCAAGACTAAGATAGGTGTCGTTACCGATGATAATGGATATTATAAGATTAACCTTCCTGCAGGTGAGGTATTTCTGAACTATATATATGTGGACTATCCTACAATAACCGTTCAAGTGGATAAAGCCAATATGGACGATGTGGTGATGGATAAGAACGCACCTCAGAACCGTGTGGTGATCAAAGATTTAAATGACAACGGTGTGGTTAGTGTCAGAGGTGTTAAGAAAGCAGGTGGCGATCCACTGTATGTAGTAAAGTCAGCTAATGGCAAGATTAAAAAGGTTGACAATCTGGAGTCCATCTCTCCGAACGACATCAAGACAATGCATGTCTATAAGGACGACAAATCTGCAGAGCAGTTCAAGAAGTACGGCGACACGACAAACGGTGTGGTTCTCGTTGAACTCAAGTAGCCATCAATGGTTTCTACATAATGAGAGCTATAGCTTTGACCTTATTGCTCCTTCTTCCCCTATATTCATCCGGTAAGAAAAAGGAGGCACATCCCAAAGCAGAAATTATGGTAAGTTATAATTACCATGAAACATTCGTGCGTGGAAGTGATGGTGTGGCAGAACGTGATTATGAGTTTATTCTTCTGTCAAATACCGAACAATCTAAATTTTATCCTCCAATCAGCGAATACCTTGACTCTCTTGACTCCACACCTGCAGGAAAGGCCCAGTACGAGCAAATGCTCAGTGCTGTCATGCCCGAGGTTGTCAGTGTATATGACTTCATCGGTCTTACTGAGTTTGGATGCTATACTGAACAGTTGGCAGAAATGCAGTGGGAAATTGGAGATTCAACTAAAACCATTTTGGGATATGATTGCATAAAGGCACATACGAACTACCACGGTAGAGATTGGACGGTATGGTTCACACCGGAAATACCTCTTCAGGAAGGTCCTTGGAAGCTTTGTGGTCTGCCTGGGTTGATCTTGGAGGCAACAGAAACTAGTGGACAGCATTCTTTCGTCGCTACTGGTCTGGAAATCACAGATAAGGAAATAGTGCCGATATACTCCCCTTCAAAATATGAAAAGTTGGAACGCAAGGAGTTATTGAGAAGACAACGATACAACCGAGATAATCAGGAAAATATAACTAATGCTGCTTACGACAACATTTTGGGAAGTGGAGGCAGTGCAAATGCCCGTATGCCTAAAGAAAGACTTGTAACTGAAGTGGACTTTCTTGAAACTGACTATCGCAAATGAAAAAGTTGATTATATCTTTCATTCTGATCATTGCTCCACTTTTAACAATGGCACAGACCAATGTGAGCGGCAATGTCGTGGATGCTGAGAGCAATGATCCCGTGGTTGGTGCATCCATTATCATAAAGGATGATAACGGGAAGATCATCAAATTTACCACAACAAAAGATGACGGAACATATTCCCTCCAGTTGTCTTCTGCTAAAGATAGATTTCTGGAAGTGGTAATGATGGGCTATAAAAAGCAGTCTGTTCAACTTGTTGGTGCCGTATTGCCTCTTACGGTATATTTGGAACCAGGGACAACTATCCTGAAGGAAGTTGTCGTAAAGGCCGACCGCATACGCGAGCAGGGCGACACCATCAGTTACCTGGTCAGCAGTTTCGCCCAGAAGCAGGATCGTTCCATCGGTGATGTACTGCGTCGAATGCCTGGTATTGATGTCTCTCAGAACGGTAAAATACAGTATCAAGGTGAAGACATCAACAAGTTCTACATCGAGGGCTCCGACCTTCTCGGTGGCAGATATGGCATTGCAACCGACGGAATAAGCCACGACGATATCGGGGCCATCGAGGTGATGGAAAATCATCAGCCTATGCAGGTGCTTTCGGGAATAACATTTTCCGATAAAGCGGCAATCAATCTCAAACTGAAAGATAAGGCGAAAGCAACTTGGGCTATACATGGAGATGTCGGAGGTGGCTGGTCGTGGCAGCCCGAGGGTGCCATTTGGGACGGAGAGCTATTCGCTATGGCAGTGATGCCTTCGTTTCAGAATATGACTACTTTCCGCACAAACAATACAGGCGAGAATCTATCATCGTCAGGCACCGACTTCTTCGCTTCACGGCGAGAAACGGGACAGAGCCGATATATTGATGTCGCTCTGCCTGGAGTGCCTTCCCTGGACGACAAGCGAACTCTTTTCAATCGTTCATTTCTCTTTTCCACAAATAATCTTTGGAAACTGAAGAACGGTGAACTCAAAGCCAATATAGACTATTCCTTCAATCACGTGACTGCTCAAGCCACCAATATCACCACATACTTTTTGGAAGATGGTAACCGCGTGATCACCGAGCAGCACGACGGCAGTGAGCGTACCCACTCGCTCAGCGGAAAGCTTATCTACGAACTTAACAAAAAGACCGCATTCATCAACAACACTCTGCAGACCGACATTGATTGGAACAATATCAACCTGCAGACTGCCGGGTCACTACTAAACACACAGAGTGCTGACCTACCAGACTATTACATCTGTAATAATTTTAAGCTGATAAAGCGTTTCAAGGGCAAGCATCTGGTGACATTCCAAAGCGTGAACGAATGGGAGTCACTGCCACAGGTGCTTAACATTGACAGGGATGGGCAACCATACCATCAGAGCATATCCGACCATGCTTTCTACACTCATGAAAGTGCCGCATATACATTCAATATAAAAAGAGTAACACTGAGCCTTGAAGGAGGTCTAAAGGGTCATGTTCGCTCAATGGAGTCACGGCTGACTAATATTCCGCAAGAATTACCCGGGCTTACAGATAATATAGTGAACACAAATTATCTGATATTGTATGCCACTCCGAAGTTTGAATATTGGGTAAACCGTGTCAACATCTCGCTCAACCTGCCATTAAGTTATGCTCATTACGGTTTTGACAAGGCGATAGCTAATCATAACGAAGGGTATTTCTCCCCGTCGCTTAGTTTCAATTGGAAACCAAACAACCGTTTTTCAGGAACGATTCGTGCTGGTCTTGGGCGCTCTCCGATGAGTCTCGATCTCATACACCCCGGATTAATTATGAGCAACTACCGCACGCTGAAAGCCGGATTAGAGCAGTTTTATAACTCATCATCGCAAAATGTTTCGGCTAACCTCAGCTACAAACATACCCGTTACGGCTTATTCGCCAACGGAATGGTATTGCACTCATGGACACACGTCCCTTATACGATGGTACAGCAACTCTACGGTGATTATGTGACTTACAGTTATGCCGACAGCCCAAACGATGGCAAAATGTTGTTGGTATTGGGTAACATCGGCAAGACACTCGATTTCATGCGCGGAAGCTGCAATGTCAATGGCTCTTTCAGACGCAATGAGTCACACTTGTTCTCTCAGTCGAAAGCAGTAAACTCTGTAAGCAATGGCTGGAGTGTTGGCGGCAAGATAAGCGGCAACCCTTGCAGTTGGTTCAGCTTCGACTATCGCATAGATTATTCAGACAATCTCCTGACGATGAACGGGCAAAGCAAATCGTGGCTTTCCACATTGGAGAACGAATTGAGTCTGATATTCGTTCCCCACAGCAAATGGCAGTGGACTGTCAGCGGCGATCATTACTGCAATGAACTTACTGAACACAATTTTAAGAATGTGGTGATGCTCGACACCAAACTGACTTATCAACTCAACAAGAGGATAGAATTTTCTACTAGCATTACCAACATACTTGATAAGCGGACCTACAACTATACGACATACTCAGAACTGACTTCTTTTGAAAGTCAAAGGCAACTCCGCGGCCGTCAGATCCTATTTTCAATAGTACTAAGAAAATAACAATATCAGATATGAAACATATATTCTCACTTATCTTTATCGCTTTTGCCATAACGGCATATGCACAGCAGCAAGCAGAAATAGAAGTCAGCTATACCGAATATCAGCCGAATATGCGTAATGGCCAAAAAGATGGTACTTCTCATCAATATATATTGCTTGCCAGGGGCGATAACTCAAAATTCTTTTCACCACGAACCGAATATCTAGACTCACTTAACTCTACTCTAGAGGGTAAGTCCACATATCAGGAAATGGCACGCTCTTCATACTTGGGAGGCAAGATAGAAGATATCCCTCGTGCAGATGGAAGCTATTACGTAGTAAGATCCGCTACAGACAACAAGCTTTATTATTACGATAAGGTTGGTACTGAAAGGTTTTGCTATGAAGAAGATATTCCACAACTGAACTGGGCAGTGGGCGACTCCACCAGAACAATTCTCGGATATGAATGTTTCTTGGCTTCTGCCGATTATCACGGAAGAAAATGGATTGTATGGTTTTCTCCTGAAATCCCAGTTGCCGCAGGTCCGTGGAAATTGCAAGGAGTTCCCGGGTTAATCTTAGAAGCAAGTACGGAGGATGGGCTATATCGTTTCGTGGCTGACGGCATACAGCAAACAGAAAAACTGATTTCCCCTATCTATCTTGCTAATGAATACGAGAAAACCGACCGAGTTAAATTCCTGAAAGCCAAGCGTGGATTTATGGATAATCCTGTTGGAGCTATTAATGCTCAATTCAGTGGATCCGGCGTAAATATCCGCAGTGTAAAATTGTCTGGTGATTCAGATTCTGGCAGCAAGATATTTATCTCACGCGAAACAGTTGACTTTATCGAAACCGATTATTGATAAATTCATACGAGCCAATTATGCTGCCTCAATAACTTCAATGTTCAAAATTATGAAAAGAAGCCTTTTAATACTTGTATCGTTATTTGCTTTTTCAGCTTTATTTGCACAGACAGCACAGCTGAAGGTTGGCTATGATTATTATTTTTTCGACCCACGAGGAATCGAAAAACATCATGACTTCATTCTTCTCGCTGGCAGGGATTGCTCGAAATTCTATAATAATCAGTCACAATGGCTTGATTCCTTGCGTTGTACAAAAGACGGTGAGAAATGGTATATTCAGCAAGGACTTATTATGATGGGCGTGTTGATGGACAAGACCCGAGAAGAAAGAGAAGCCATTCTCAATAGTTCCGCCATAGGCCATGAGGTCAATCTGTATGTCGTGCGTGACAATGACACATTCAAAGTATGGGATATGGTTTACCATGAATATCGCAAATATTCTGAACCCATTGAAGAACGCAATTGGAAAATTATGGGCGATACCACAAAGAATATTTTAGGTTACGAGTGCATAATGGCAACAGCGGACTACCACGGTCGACATTGGACCGTATGGTTTACACCTGAGATACCTGTTGATGCCGGTCCTTGGAAACTGCTGGGATTGCCGGGTGTGATACTTGAAGCATCTGATACTACAGGACACCATCATTTTACCGCCAACGGTATTCAATCTACCGATATGAACATTACGCAGGTATATGAGCCATACTCCTACGAGAAAACCTCAAGGAAGAAATTTCTAGAACTTTGCCGGTTCAGATATGATAATGTTCAAGGTATGAGTGACCTGCATTTTGGAGGAAACGGGCCACGGCTCACACCCGAAAAGATTACCTACGAAAAAGGCAAGGAAGGATATGATCTACTTGAAACTGATTATAGATAAAATGTTGCGATTATGAGAAAACTATTTCATTCGTAAAGTTATTATATGTGAACCCTCATTTGAGGCGGTTCAGTTAAACATTCAATATTTGTAGGCAGACAAAAGAATAGCAGGCGCCTGGGTGGAACTTGCGGCATAATACGCGTGCTCGTAGCAACAGTCATTGCCTCTCGGTCGTCTGGGCCAATTTCATTTACGGGCTTGGTGTCCCAGAAAAAGCCGGCCTCAGGATCATTTGCGCCTCTGGTCAACATATCCGCATCCAAGTTCGCAGTAAACGACCTGAACCTTCAAGAATGGTACACAATAGTAAGTAGCTCGTGCGCTGTGGCTACGATTACCTTCTTGTGTACATCCAGTCCGCAACACCTGTCAACGAC
>SAMEA3663028__coassemble_513_pt1 | contig 14973 bp, 12 predicted proteins | sample SAMEA3663028__metabat2_low_PE_034 | metagenome-assembled genome bin SAMEA3663028 (sample SAMEA3663028) | pig gut metagenome | biome: pig gut; feature: pig-associated habitat; material: faeces | place: France | collected 2012
GCCCATCTGCACCGATTGCCTACGCCACCTCCGTATCTCCGCCGAATGAGGCTGCCGCCTGGCCAGGATGCAGGTGTCCGATGGGTGATAAGGCTGTCGCCTGGCCGGGTGCGGCGTTCCAGCAAATCACCGCGCGCGCGAATCCTTGTTCTAGGCACCTCTGGGGCACATTAGCCCGCGCGGTGGCCTCGATTTGAGCTCACCGAGCGTATTGTTAAAAGTTAATTATCTGATTATGAGGTATTTGCATTTTATAAGCGTGCTCGGTGATTTGCAGGAAGGCCACGTTTACGGTAAGCGTCTCCGCGGTTACACTTTCCAATGCCATTCTCCGTCTGCCCGAGCACAAAAACCTCGATTTTGTGCTCGAAAGGCCTGAAAATGAGGGTTTCTGAGGGCAAAAGCGCACAAAAACCTCGATTTTGTGCTCGAAAGGGCTGAAAACGAGGGTTTTGAATGGCAAAAGCGCACAAAAATGCCGATTTTGTGCTCGGGGATGGTTGCCGCGAGCTCAGCACTACCCGCCACGAGCCCTGCGGGGTGCATCTGGCAGCAGTGCGCCAGGCAACAGATTGCCGCAACCTACCCCGTGCATACCCCCGGGCAACCTACCTGCCGCTCATACTACCGCGCGATGGGTCCTACCGTGCGATGGGTCCCGCGCCCAGCGGGCGGGTGATTCGGATGTAGGCGCCAACAACAAGGGAGCCGGTGATGACCCAGGTGATGGGGTAGATGCTCATTAGGAGCGTGAAGTTGTGCCAGTGTGGGCAGACGACGCCTACCCAGAGAAGGCGGAGCAGACAGGTGCCAAAGAGGGTGAGCAGGGTTGGGGTGGAGGAGTGGCCAAAGCCGCGCAGGGCGGAGCCCGTAACCTCGTAACTACAGGCAATCCATTGGAGGGAGAGGCCTACCGTCATTCTTACTAGAGCATACTCCACATCCAGAGGGTCTGAGGTGAAGAGCCCCGTAAAGAATTCCCACTGCCAGACAAAGAGGAAATTGAAGAGGCCGCAGGAGAGCATTGCTAGGCCAAGGCAGATTTTGGTAACCTTGTGGCAGCGGGCAATGTTGCCTGCGCCGTAGTTCTGTCCAATGAAGGTGGCTGCCGCTCCGTTGAAGGCCGTGATTAGAAAATAGCAGTAGTATTCAAAATTCAGCGCTGTGGCGTTGCCTGCAACGGCGTGCGGACCAAATGAGTTTACCGCCGACTGAATAAAGACATTGGATATTGAGAAGACCATACCCTGCAATCCGGCAGGCAGTCCAATCTTAATTATCTTCAGCGCCTCTACTCTGCTTATACCAATCTCCCGCAGATTAAGTTTAAGGTCTCCCTCCTCCCGCATAAGTATCCTCACAACCAGCGCCGAACTAAGAATGTTTGCCGCAATGGTGGCAATGGCAACACCCTCCACGCTCAGGTGAAAGCCAACCACAAGAAGCAGATTCAGACCGGCATTAAGCAGACCGGAGAGGAGCAGAATAATGAGCGGTCGCTTTGTATCTCCCGCGCTCCTAAGAATTGCCGCTCCAAAATTAAAGAGCATCATAAAGGGCATACCCAGAGCGTAGAGCCTTAGGTAGAGAGCCGCCAGGTCCAGGATATCCTCCGGGGTCCCGATAAGAGTAAGTATGGGTCTTGCCAACACAACTCCGGCAACCATAAGAAAGAGTCCGCTAAGGAGGGCAATCATAGCAATGGTGCCAACCGATTTGCGTATGCTCTCGCCGTTCTTCTGACCGATGAAGTTGGAGACCACCACATTTGCTCCTATGGAGAGTCCTACAAAGAGGTTGATAAAGAGAGAGATAACGGGCGTGTTGCTGCCAACCGCCGCCAAAGCCTTGCTTCCTGCAAACTTGCCTACAACGGCAACATCCACAGAGTTGAACAACTGCTGCAGAACACTGCTTGCTGCAAGGGGAAGCGCAAAGAGAAGTATCTTGGGCAGAAGCGCTCCCTCCAGCATATTCATATTTGTGGAGGAGCCCTTAATCATACGCCGTTATACTAAAATAGGAACTAAATATCTTGCCAGCAGATAACCTCCTCCCACAAGCCATACAAAGAGCAGCAGCGCCAGCAGGAAAGGTTTTGCTCCGGACTGACGGAACTTCTCTATCGTTGTCTCAACACCAAGGGCTGTCATAGCCATTGTAAGAAGGAAGGTATCCAGAATGCCCATATAGGAGCCCCCGCCATAAATGTATCGGGACAAAAACTCCATAGGCAGCAGAATCGTAAGAAGTGTTGTAAGCAGAATTACGCCAATAAAGCCAAATGCAAACCACGGAATGGCAATTTTTCTCTTGCCATCCTCTGCAGAGGGCTTTTTAATGAAGAGTGCCAGCACTATGAGCACAGGGGCAAGCATTATTACCCTTATCATCTTGGTAATTGTGGCAGTGCCGGCAATGCCCAGCGCATCTGTGGGGTCCATTGCATTTCCTGCGCCGGCAACATTTGCAACCTCGTGCAGGGTGCTTCCTGTATAAATTGCAACTTGCTGCGAATCAAGGGAGTCTAGCACTCCTGCCCTGTACATTATTGGGTAGAGGAACATTGCAATAATACCAAATATAACCACAGTAGAGACTGCCACGGCTGTCTTGTGGCTTGGACACTTAACCACAGGCTCTGCTCCAAGAACCGCAGCGGCGCCGCAGATGGAACTACCAATGGAGGTCATAATTGTTGTCTCCGAGTCCATCTTAAGAATCTTCCCGATGGCAATTCCAAAGAGCATTGTGAGGACTATTACAATAATATCCACCACTATTGCCGGGAGGCCAACCTCCATAACCTCTGTAAGGGTGAGCCTGAATCCGTAGAGCACTATGCCGGTGCGGAGCAGCTGCTTAGTGCAGAATTTTATGCCGTGTGACCAGCTCTTGGGAGTCTTTCCGCCAAGGGTGTTTGCCCAAAGCATACCAATAACTATTCCTATGATGAGCGGCGAGAGGGCCAGCTCTTTAATTGCTTGAAGGCTTGCTACAAGGTATGCTGCAACTGATAAGAGTGCAATAAAAAGCACCCCCAGCCAAAACTCTTTATCTCTCTTCATACAGGTTTGGTTTAGGGGTGCAAAGTTAATCTAATTATTTGCTATTTATATTCTCTTTATATTCTATTTTCCGATTTTTGGAATAAGACTGGTGTAACTTGCAATTGTCTCGTCGGACGGAATTTGGTCGCACATAGTGCCGTTGTTATAGCTCTCGTAGGCGTAGAGGTCGAAGTAACCGGTTCCGGTAAGTCCAAAGAGAATGGTCTTCTCCTCTCCGGTCTCCTTGCACTTGAGCGCCTCATCTATTGCAACCCTGATGGCGTGGCTGCTCTCCGGTGCCGGCAGTGTCCCCTCCACTCTTGCAAACTGGGTGGCAGCCTCAAAGACCTTGGTCTGCTCTACAGCCCTTGCCTCAAAGTAGCCGTCGTGATAGAGTTGCGAGAGAATGGTGCTCATTCCGTGGAAACGCAGTCCTCCGGCGTGGTTTGCAGATGGGATGAATTGGCTTCCAAGCGTGTACATCTTTGCAAGCGGACAAATCATTCCGGTGTCGCAGAAGTCGTAAGCAAAGACGCCTCTGGTAAAACTTGGGCAGGAGGCAGGCTCAACAGCAATAATCTTATACTGCTTCTCTCCGCGCAGCATCTCTCCCATAAATGGGCTAATAAGACCTCCCAGGTTGGAACCGCCGCCGGCGCAACCAATAATAATATCGGGAGTAATATCATACTTATCCAAAGCCGCCTTTGCCTCCAAACCTATTATAGTTTGGTGCAAGAGCACCTGATTGAGCACAGAGCCAAGCACATATCTGTAGCCGGGCTGCTTTAGTGCCGCCTCAACTGCCTCCGAGATGGCGCAACCAAGGCTGCCTGTGGTATCGGGATGCTCTGAGAGAATCTTTCTGCCCACCTCTGTGGTGTTGCTTGGAGATGGGGTAACCTTTGCGCCATAGGTGCGCATAACCTCCCTTCTAAATGGCTTCTGCTCGTATGAGCATTTTACCATATAAACCTGGCAGTCCAGGCCAAAGTAGGCAGATGCCATACTTAGCGCAGTGCCCCACTGGCCTGCTCCGGTCTCTGTAGTTATACCCTTGAGACCCTGCTTCTTAGCGTAGTATGCCTGCGCTATTGCAGAGTTGAGTTTGTGGCTTCCCGATGTGTTGTTGCCCTCAAACTTGTAATAGATTTTGGCAGGGGTGCCAAGCGCCTTCTCCAGGAAGTAGGCCCTTACCAGCGGCGAAGGGCGGTACATCTTGTAGAAATCCAGAATCTCCTTTGGAATATCCCACCACTTGGTATCGTTGTCCAGCTCCTGCTTTACCAGGTCTTTGCAGAAGATTGGCTCAAGCTCCTCCTGCTTGAGGGGCTGGCCCGTTCCGGGATTAAGCAGCGGCGCAGGTTTAACCTTCATATCTGCGCGAACATTATACCATTGTGTTGGAATCTCCTCCTCTTTGAGGTAGATTTTGTAAGGGATTTTGGAACTCATAATCTTAAAGTATTGTTGTTTTGTCTTTAACTTTTGTTGCTTTCAATTTGTAAGTGCAAAATTATATCGCAAGATTCTTTATCTCTGTTCTTTTTTATCTATATTTGACCAAAATTATCTATAATAAAATAAATAACCTTTAAATGTAACCATAATTACATTATGATATATATAAAAACCATAGAACAATTTGACAGTTATTTCCATCAGGATAATCTTCACAAAAGCGTCTCTGTGGCAGAGCTATACAGAATATCTTATACAATATCGGAGCCTGTTACCTTCTCTATGTATGCGCTAATCTATTTTGACGAGCTCTTTGGAGAGTTTTCAAGGGCAGGAAAGAGAGTTAATTACACCCCTCACTCCCTTATCTGGCTAAAACCGGGAGATAGTGTTGTTATGAGGGCAGATTATGCAAAGAAGCCCCGCGGATGGATTATGGCCTTTAGCGAGGAGCTGCTGGAGAGGTCTGGGCTGGGCAGGGATTTCTATATGTTTACATTCTTTAACAACTATCCCATCTCCACACTCTCTTTAACCAACGAGCAGAAGAGCGCCGTCATAAGCTCTTTTGTAAATATTCAGACAGAGTTGCTCCAGCCAAGGGATTATCTTACAAACCATATGCTTCGCCTCTCCATAAGCCAATTGCTTACACATTATAAGCGGCTCTTTGAGCGCTCTCATTCGATCTCCAACGAGGCGGAGGGGCAGCTTGCCGCAAAGATGGGCGTAATGCTGGAGAACTATCTCTCCAGCGGATTGCCGGAGCAGAAGGGCTACCCTACGGTGGCGTGGCTGGCCGGGGAGTTTGGTCTTACTGCAAACTATTTTGGAGACCTTGTTCGCAGAGAGCTCCATATCTCTGCGCAGGAGTTTATCCACAACAAGATGCTTGAGGTGGCAGAGAGGCTGCTGCTGCAGACAGACAAATCCATAACCCAGATTGCTCTACAGATGGGCTTCAGTTATCCTACGCACTTTGTGAGGATGTTTAAGAGGCGCACCGGAGAATCTCCTCTGCGATTCAGAAGAAGAGGCGCGCCAGAGGTTACTTGCTAAGGAGCTCCTGCACCTTCTCCAGAGAGCCGTCGGTCTTGGCAGGCTCTATCTTTAGCAGTTCTGCCAGAATGGAGTAGAGGTCCACATTGCTGAAGCTGTGCGGAAGGGTGTAGCCGCGCTTGAAATCGGGACCGCAGGCGCGGAAGATTATCTGCATATCTGGCTCGTTTATGTCGTATCCGTGGGCGCCGTTAAGTCCTCTTGGGGTTGTGGCAAATTGCCATCCAAGGTCTGGCGCAACTATAATATCCCCAAGGTGATTGCTGCTGCCGTAGTTAAGGTGGGCAGGTACCTCCTCCTTGCGCCATACGCTTATGTGCTTCACTTTGGAGAGCTGCTCAAAGAGGCTATCTCTGCAACCCTCTTTGCAGAAGATGGTGGTTGGGTTGGTTGAGACAATCCTCTCCACCCAATCGGGATTAACGGTCTGCTCTATGCTTATAAATCTGTCGTCCGAGATTTCGGTCATTCCGTGGTCGGATGTTACTATGAGGTTTACTCCATAATCAAGCTCCTTCAGGCCCCTGTAGAGAATGCCCATAAGGCTGTCCAGCTCTTCTATTACCGCTTCGCTCTCTTCGGCTACAGGGCCATAGTGGTGGGTTGTCCAGTCCGGCTCGTCAAAATAGACCATAAGCAGGCTTGGTCTCTCGCTCTCCGGCAGTTTTGCTATGCGCAGCGCTTCGTCCACTCTCTGCGGATAGGTGAGGCGAGGCTCGTTGTCCCAGCGGAGGTAGTAATCGGGATAAAGACCCTGAATGGCCACATCCGAGCCTACCCAGTAGATGCTTGCGCTCTTTACGCCCTGCTTCTTTGCTGTTACCCATATTGGCTCGCCGCCAAAGTAGTAGGGATTGTAGCGAGTTGCGCTATCTCCCATCGAGAAGAGTTCTCCCTTCTCAGGCGCCCAGAACTGGCTGTTTACTATGCCGTGGTGGTCTGGTACAAGCCCTGTTGCAAGGGTAAAGTGGTTGGGGAAGGTGGAGGAGGGGTAGGAGGGAACCATTGTTGCCGCCACTCCGTTTGCTGCAATGCTGTCCAGCCAAGGAGTATTGTATATGGTTGGATAGTCCCATCTGAAGGCATCCAGCGAGACCACTATTGTAAGGTTTCTCTTTTGCTGACCCTCTCCGCAGCAGGAGTTGATTGTAATTGCAAATGTAATGAGGCAGAGAGTTATGCCTATTATATTTTTAAATTTTGTTGCCATAAAGGGATAATTATGTTAATTTTGCATATACAGATGCAAAAATACAAAAGCATTTAGTATGAAGAAAATTAATTTGAACGGTTCGGACATCTCCTTCCCTCAGGATTCTCTGCTGGATTTTGAGGAGGAGTCTCACACCTACACAGTGCAGGGTGTGGGAGAGATGACCTCTGTAAGTACCGTCATTAAGAAGTTCTTCAACGAGTTTGATGCGTTAAAGGTAAGTCTCAGAAAATGTGACAATAACCACGCTAAGGCCAAGAGGCTCAGAGAGGAGTGGGACGCAAAGGGCGCAGAGGCCTCTCTTGCCGGCACACATCTGCATAAAGAGATAGAGGAGAGCATAAATGGCAAAATCGCACCTGAGCTAAACTGCAAAGTGGAGTATAGCGGAGAATATGTGCAGGTGCAGAAGGTGGTCTCAATAGCAAAGGAGTGGAGCCACTACCAGAAGTTCCGCAGCCAGAGGAGCATTGTACCCTTCCGCACAGAGTGGAGCATTTATGATACAGATGCCAGGATTGCCGGAACTATAGACCTGCTTGCCGCAGAGCCGGACGGTACATATAAAATTTATGACTGGAAGCGCAGCAATAAGATTGACCCAAATCCAAAGAAGTTCTGGAACTATGGAAAGAATGGATTGGAGAGGCTTCCCGATACCACTTATTATCACTATTGCCTGCAGCAGAACCTTTACCGCTATATACTCCAGAAGAACTACGGACTTAAGGTAAGCGAAATGAACCTGGTGGTTCTCCACTATGACTACAATAATCCCATAGTTCTCCCTGTGCCGCTTCTGCAATATGAGGTGCAGAAGATTATAGAGTATGTTACTAAAGAGCAGCAGCTCTGATAAAGTCTACAAAGAGCGGATGCGGGTTAAGCACGGTACTTGAGTATTCGGGGTGGAACTGTGTGCCTATATACCACTTAAGTTCCGGTATCTCCACAATCTCTACAAGCCCACTCTCCGGGTTGCGTCCGCTGCATATCATACCCCTCTTCTGGTACTCCTCCAGAAATTTGTTGTTAAACTCGTAGCGGTGTCTGTGGCGCTCCTTTATCTGCTCCTTGCCATAGATGCTCCTCACCCTGCTGCCCGGCAGAAGTTGGCAATTGTATGCGCCAAGACGCATTGTGCCTCCCATCATTGTAATGCTCTTCTGCTCCTCCATAATATCTATCACATTGTGGGGCGTTGCAAGGTCCATCTCCCTGCTGTTAGCATCTGCATAACCTAGCACATTCCTGGCAAACTCTATCACCATCATCTGCATTCCAAGGCAGATGCCAAAAGTTGGCATATTCTGCAGGCGGCAATATTCTGCTGCAATTATCTTTCCCTCTATGCCCCTCTGGCCAAAGCCCGGGCATATTACAACTCCTTTTGCTCCCGACAGCTTCTCTGCCACATTCTCCTTGGTAATGAATTCGCTATTTACAAACTCTATCTTCACCCTTTTGCCGTTGCGCACTCCTGCGTGGATAAGGCTCTCCCGAATGCTCTTGTAGGCATCCTGAAGGTCGTATTTGCCCACCATTGCAATCTTTACAATCTCCTTTGCGTTATTCATATCCTCCACAAATTTGCGCCACTCCTCCATATCGGGAGTGCCCTCACAAGAGAGTTGAAGCTTGCGCAGGATTGCCTTGTCCAGCCCCTGCTTCTGCATATTGAGCGGCACCTCGTAGATGCTTGGAAGGTCTTGGCTCTGCACAACGCAATCTCTCTCTACATTGCAGAAGGAGGCAACCTTCTCCAGCACTGCCTTATCCAGGTCTCTCTCTGTGCGCAGAATAAGAATCTCCGGCTGTATTCCCATTCCCTGCATCTCCTTTACGGAGTGCTGTGTAGGCTTGGTCTTAAGCTCTCCTGCAGCCTTAAGATATGGTACATAGGTGAGGTGGATATTTACGCAGTTTCTGCCAAGTTCCCATTTGAGCTGCCTTATTGCCTCCATAAAGGGGGCGCTCTCTATGTCGCCAATTGTTCCTCCTACCTCTGTGATTATAAAGTCATACTCCCTAGGGTCCTCTTTGCGCAGAATCCTTCTCTTAATCTCGTCTGTAATGTGTGGCACAACCTGAATTGTTTTGCCAAGGTAGTTGCCCCTTCTCTCGTTCTCTATTACGGTGTGGTATATACGGCCTGTTGTAACAGAGTTGTCGCGGGTGGTCTCTATTCCTGTAAAGCGCTCATAATGACCAAGGTCCAGGTCTGTCTCCATGCCATCTCTGGTAACATAGCACTCTCCGTGCTCGTATGGATTAAGGGTGCCCGGGTCTATATTTATGTATGGGTCAAATTTCTGAATTGTTATGCTGTAGCCCCTGGCCTGCAGCAGTTTGCCTATAGATGCGGAGATTATCCCCTTTCCAAGCGAGGAGACTACTCCTCCCGTTACAAATATATATCTTCTCTCTTTCATATTGCTCTCCTATTACCGTCTGTGCATATCATTTTATTTACTCTTTGCCTCTTTGCATATACTCCTGGTAGAATTTTACAAATACTCTCTTTATCATTCTGTTGCCGCCCGGGGTAGGGTAGTGGCCGGAGAAGTACCAGTCTCCGGGGTGATTGGGTATTGCCTTGTGTAGCCCCTCCATACTCTGGAAGATGAACTTCATAGGGATATCTACTTCCGATGGGCGCAGCAGCTGCGCCATCTTTGCAGAGATCTCCTCTGCGGTAAAGGGTTCGTAGAGCCGCCTTACAGGGTTGTCATCCACATTGCTCTGCAGCGCCTCTTGGAAGATGCTCTCCATAAGCGAGCCCATTCCCCTCTCCTCTATGAGTGCCACACAGGCCTGAAAGGCAATAAAATCTGTGAGGTTGCTCATATCTATGCCGTAGAAATCGGGATAACGGATTTGCGGAGCGGAGCTTACAATTACAATCTTCTTTGGCTCCAGTCTTGCCAGAATTCTTATTATGCTCTCGCGCAGGGTGGTTCCCCTTACTATGCTGTCGTCTATTACCACAAGGTTGTCTCTGTGGGGCTCCACTACGCCAGAGGTTATGTCATAGACGTGCGCAGAGAGGTCTCTTCTGGATGCGCTCTCTGTTATAAAGGTGCGCAGTTTGATATCTTTTGAGACAATCTTCTCTGCACGCAGCAGAGGAGAGATTTTGCGCAGGCTCTCCACAAGGCCATAGTAGGCAATCTCTGCGGTGTTGGGTATGTATGAGACAACTGTTCTCTCCAGCTCCCCATCTACAGCCCTTCGCACGCTCTCTGCCAGTTGCGCGCCCAACTCTTTGCGCTCTCTGTAGATATCCCTGTCGTTGCCCCTGCTGAAATAGATTCTCTCAAAGGAGCAGGCTCTGTATTGCTGCGGCTTAATTATCTGACGGAATCTTACCTCTCCCGATTTGGTTACAAGCAGCGCCTGGCCCGGCTTTAGTTCTGCAATATCTTCACATTTTTTATCAAAGACTGTCTGGAGCACAGGCCTCTCGCTTGCAACGGCAACTATCTCATCGTTGCAGTAGTAGAAGGCAGGTCTTATGCCGTTGGGGTCTCTCATTGTGAAGAACTCGCCGCTGCCGGTGATTCCGCAGACAACATATCCTCCGTCGAAGTGGGGCATTGTGGATTCCAGCACATTTGCCATATCCACATTATTCTCTATGTACTCTGTAATTGCTATTCCTTCAAGTCCTTTGGCCTTTGCATTGCGGAAATTGCGCTCAACCTCTCTGTCCAGCCTGTGGCCCAGGTACTCCAACATTATATAGGTGTCTGAATAGATTCGCGGCGATTGTCCCTGGTCTGTAAGGAGTTTGAAGACCTCTTCCACATTTGTCATATTGAAGTTGCCGCAGAGGCAGAGGTTCTTTGCTTTCCAGTTGTTGCGCCTAAGGAAGGGATGCACATATTTGAGCCCGCCCTTGCCTGTTGTAGAGTAGCGGAGGTGACCCATATAGAGCTCTCCGTTAAAGGGGGGATTGGCATCCGGGTCGTCCTTGTCCGGAACCTCTAGATGGTGTCTTGCCGCCGCAAAGATGTTGGTGATTGCCTCCTTGCCCTCAGATTTCTCTCTGTACATATACTCGTGTCCGGGCTCCTGATTAAGTTTGACACAAGCTATTCCGGCCCCCTCCTGACCTCTGTTATGCTGTTTCTCCATCATAAGATAGAGCTTGTCCAGCGCGTAGTAAGATGTACCGTATTTCCGTTTGTAATATTCCAGCGGCTTGAGGAGTCTTATCATTGCAATGCCGCATTCGTGCTTGAGAATTTCCATAACGGACTGCAAAGTAACGTTGCATAAAAAATTTATTCAACGCCCTCTGCTCTTTTAATAATTATATTTTCTGCGTAACTTTGCAATCCTTTGCCTGCATTGTGCCTGCGCTTTGCAAGCTAACATCTCTGCAGATATCCCTGCACTCATCCCTGCACTTATCTTTGCACCCATCTTTGCACTCATCTATGCAGCAATATTCTACTGCATTTCAGTTTCAAATATCTCTGCCCTGTTCCACTGCTGCCAATAGTCAAGCGCAAGTCTGCGCACCTGCAGCCAATAATCGGGAGTATGACCATATTGCTTGACTGCATTTGCAATGTCGCCCGCAATCTGCTGCCTCAGCTCCTCCTTAAGCCATACGCGCAATAGCATCTCTTTGGCCTCTGTGCTGCAAATTGCTCTGAATCTGAATATTGCTTCCACTCTTGCATCTGCGTGCTCTTTGCTCTCTGCGCACTCTCTGCTCTCTGCGCACTCTCTGCTCTCTGCGCACTCTTTGCTCTCTCCGCACTCTCTGCTCTCTGCGCACTCTATGAGCTCTTCGCAATCTGCACATTCTTTGCACCCTTTGCTCAATGAGCAACTCTTTGCAATCTTTATAGAGCCGTGCCCCAGGGTGGCGCCTGTGCTTATCTGCAGCCCGTCGTTAAAGCAGCTTACGGGCGGGCGGCTTCCTGCAAAACTCAGAACCTTAAGCTCTTCTGCTTTGTTGCACAATCGGGATAATAATTCCAATGCATATATGCCCATCTTTGCGCCTATGGTGCTGTAAATGCCTATGTGGCCGTGAATCTCGTTTGTGAGGATGACTGCCCGCCACTCCTCTTTGCCCCAGCGCGCTATGGTTCTCTCTGCCATTGCCTCTATGGCCGGGTCTGCTGCAATCTTTATGATATTCTCCATACGGCAAAATTAACTCTTTTACATATTCTAAAACTATAATGTTTCTCTATTGTAGTGTAATATTTTTGTAGTAATTTTGCAGCGCCTTGCATAGGCCTGAATTTTTGTATTTTTTAAATAGAGTATTATGAGTAATGTTGTATATATAGGTGTTGACGACAGAGATATAGATCTCTTTGAGAGTCAGTACTATGTTCCTCAGGGAATGTGCTATAACAGCTATCTTGTAAAGGGTGAGAAGCTGGCAGTTATGGATACTGTAGATAAGAGAAAGTGCAGCGAGTGGCTCTCCAAGCTGGAGGCTGCTCTGCAGGGCAAGACTCCCGATTATCTTGTTGTGCAGCATATGGAGTCGGACCACAGCGGCTCTATCTCTGCTTTTATGGCTAAGTATCCCGATGCTGCCATAGTCTGCAGCCTGCAGGCTTCTAAGTTTATCCTTAATTTCAATGAGAATCTGAAGGCAGAGATTAAGGTTGTGAAAGAGGGTGATACTCTGGACCTTGGCAATGGTATGACGCTCTCCTTTGTGGCTGCGCCTATGGTGCACTGGCCTGAGGTTATTATGACCTACCTTGCTGCAGAGAAGACTCTCTTCAGCGCCGATGGCTTTGGCAAATTTGGCGTTTATGATGCCGATGCTGATAACTGGACTCCGGAGGCAAGAAGGTACTATTTTAACATATGCGGCAAGTATGGCGATAATGTTGCTGCTGTGCTTAAGAAGGCTGCCGGTTTGGAGATTGCTAAGATTGCTCCGCTGCACGGCCCTGTGCTGGAGGGTGAGAAGATGGCAGAGGCGCTGCGTCTCTATACCCTTTGGAGCGCTTATGTGCCGGAGGAGCCTGATACTGTGCTTGTTGCCCACGCCTCTATTCACGGTCACACAAAGGCGGCTGCGCTGCAGTTTGCTCAGATGTTAAGGGATAAGGGCGCTAAGGTTATTGTTAAGGACCTTACCAGAGATGATATGGCTGGCGTTGTGGAAGATGCCTTTAAGGTAGGCAAGATTGTGCTTGCTTCTTCTACTTACGATGCCTCTCTCTTCCCGCCAATGCACTATTTCCTCTATAAGCTCTCCATTAAAGGCTTTAAGAGGAGAAGATTTGGCATTATTGAGAATGGTACCTGGGCTCCTATGGCGGCAAAACATATTAAGGCAATGCTGGAGCCAATGAAGGAGATTGAGATTGTAGAGCCTGTTGTCTCCCTTAAGAGTGCCCTCAGAAGTACAGATGCCCCTCAAATGCAAGCTCTTGCTGAGGCAATGCTTGCGTAACACCAACGTTTTTTAAGATATGGATATAGTAGCAGTTCTATCCTCTATTCTTACTTTGATAGCAGGTATTGGAATCTTTCTGATTGCCTGCCAATTGATGAGTTCTAATCTGGAGACGGCAAGCTCCAACAAACTTAAACAACTCTTTTCCAAAGCCTCTAAGAATAAGTGGATAGGTGTTGGGATAGGTACGGTAGGAACTGCCGCCATACAGAGTTCCGGTGCAACTACGGTAATGACCATAGGTTTTGTGAATGCCGGAATAATCTCTCTTACACAGGCTGCTACAATTATTTATGGTGCCAATATAGGTACTACGGTAACAGCGCAGATTGTTGCTTTAGGTATGTCGGGAGCCAATTCTCTCTCCACCTCTGTAATCTTCTCTGCTTTTGCCGGTTTGGGAGCGTTTATCTCCCTCTTCTCCAAGAGAAGCAATCTGAAGACGTGGGGCGGGATCTTAACCGGCTTTGGAATGCTCTTTGTTGGTTTGGAGCTTATGAGTGATTCTATGAAAGAGTTTGCTGCCCTTGAGGGTGTCAAACTCTTTCTTGCTAATATAGGTAACCCTCTTCTTCTTGTCTTGATTGGTGCAGTCTTTACTGCAATAATCCAGAGTTCTTCTGTTATGACCTCCATTGCGTTGGCAATGTTGGTGAGCGGGTTGATAGATTTGAGTCAGGGTATCTATATTACTATGGGTTCCAATATCGGCTCCTGTATTGTGGCTATTATTGCCGGTCTTACCAGCGGCATCAATGCTAAGCGTACCGCTCTGATGCATATGCTCTTCAATACGGCGGGCGTGATTATATTCCTATTGATTGCGCTTGTTCTCTCAATTGCATCGGGAGGAGACTTAAGTTTTGGCGTTCTCTTTGAGTCTTTGACACCGGGTGCGCCGCAGGTTCAGCTGGCTATGTTCCATACTTTCTTTAATGTTACTACTGTGCTGGTTATGATGCCGCTGACAGAGGCTCTTGTGAATCTGGTGGTTAAGATGATTCCTAATTCCAGTGTTGAGGAGAAGGAGGTTAACAAGCTCAATTTTATTGATAACAATATGCTTCGTACCCCGCCATTGGCAGTTGTTCAGACCAAGCGTGAGATTATTGAGATGTCTAAAATTGCAATGGAGAACTACGACAGGGCAATGCACGCCATTACAACGTTGGATTTATCTGAGCGCGAAGTCTTTGACAAGACGGAGTCCAGGCTTAATTTTATTAATAAAGAGCTTGTGAATTTTGTTGTAAAGCTTACAGGCGAGAGGGCTTTGAGCGAGAAAGACCATATTTATCTTACTACCACTTTCCGTTCTGTGCGGGATGTGGAGAGAATTGGCGATTATGCCGTTAATATTATGGAGTATGCGGATAATCTCATTAAGTTGCGTCAAAGCTTCTCTGAGAATGCTCGCTCCGAGATTACTCAATTGAACAAAATGGTTCATCAGCTCTACGACAAGGTTGTTAAGGCTTATTCAGATGAGGATCTTGCTGCTCTTGACGAGGCTAATGTTATTGAGGAGCAGATAGATGAGTATACCAAGATGATGGAGGACAACCACATTAAGCGTATGGGCGAGGGCCTCTGCAATGCCTCCGTGGGCGCCCAGTATCTGGAGATGTCCAGCAACGCAGAGCGTATTGCAGTCCACCTCATCAACGTTGCCAAAGTCATTCGCACCTACAAGCGGTAATCCGTTTTCACACTTCGCCAATAGCGCACGGCATGCCGCTCTTGCG
>SAMEA3663028__coassemble_519_pt1 | contig 14782 bp, 11 predicted proteins | sample SAMEA3663028__metabat2_low_PE_034 | metagenome-assembled genome bin SAMEA3663028 (sample SAMEA3663028) | pig gut metagenome | biome: pig gut; feature: pig-associated habitat; material: faeces | place: France | collected 2012
GGCAAATCACCCTGCTTTCTTTATACTGATGACACGTAATCGCGGAGACGCTTACCAATCCCAGTCTCCCCGAGCACAAAATCGGGGTTTTTGTGCGCTTTTGGCCTTCGGGACCCCCATTTTCTGGCTTTTTGAGCACAAAATCGGGGTTTTTGTGCGCTTTTGAGGTCCGGAACCCCCGTTTTCGGGCGTTTCGAGCACAAAATCAGGTTTTTTGTGCGCTTTTGACTTCCGAAACCGCTGTTTTCGGGCTTTTCGAGCACAAAATCGGGATTTTTGTTCGCTTTTGGGGTCCGGAACCCCTGTTTTCGGACATTTCGAGCACAAAATCGGCGTTTTTGTGCGCTTTTGGGGTCTGGAACCCTTGTTTTCGGGCTTTCCGAGCACAAAATCGGGGTTTTTGTGCGCTTTTGCCAGCAGGCCGAGCTGAACAACCAGGACGAGCTGAGTTTACAAAAAAGAGGGTGGCCAATGTGGTCACCCTCTTGAGTTTTGCATCTCTGATGTTGGGTTGCTTACTCTTTGCCTGCAAGTCTCTTGTAAGATGCAAGGCGGAGTTTTGCAAACTCCTCTGTGAGCGAGAAGAGCTCGTTAGCCTCTGTTGGGAAGGTCTTCATAAGCGATGCGTATCTTACCTCACCCTTAAGGAAATCCTGGAACTTGCTCCAATCAGGCTCTTTGCTGTCCAGAGTGAATGGGTTCTTACCCTCATCTGCCAATGCAGGGTTGAATCTGTAGAGCTGCCAGTATCCGCACTCAACGGCACGTTTTTCCTCAAGCTGGCTATGTCCCATACCAACCTTAAGACCGTGGTTGATACAAGGTGCGTATGCTATTATGAGTGATGGTCCGTTGTAAGCCTCGGCCTCTTTGATTGCATTAAGGAACTGAGCCTGGCTTGCGCCCATAGCAACCTGTGCTACATATACATAACCATAACTCATTGCCATCATTCCAAGGTCTTTCTTGCGAATCTTCTTTCCAGATGTGGCAAATTTTGCAACAGCGCCTGCTGGGGTAGATTTAGATGACTGTCCGCCGGTGTTGGAGTAAACCTCTGTATCAACTACAAGTACATTAACATTCTCGCCGGAAGCAAGTACGTGATCCAATCCGCCGTAGCCGATGTCGTAGCCCCAACCGTCACCGCCAAAGATCCACTGGCTGCGAGGTACAAGAACATCTGTGTACTCTACAAGTTTCTTGCAATGAGGGCAGTTGCTCTCTTTAACAAGAGGAGTAATCTTCTCTGCAAGCTCCTTGGTTACCTCAACATTGTTCTTGTTGGCAATCCACTCCTTGAAGAGCTCCTTAAGCTCGTCTGAGCAGAGGCTGCACTCAAGAGCCTCCTTCATAATGCTCTCTGCAGATGAGCGGAGTCTCTCAGAACCCAGTCTCATACCAAGTCCAAACTCTGCATTATCCTCAAAGAGAGAGTTTGCCCAAGCCGGACCTCTGCCGTTCTTATCCTTGCAATATGGAGATGCAGGGAAAGATGCGCCGTAAATGGATGAACATCCTGTTGCGTTGGCAATCATCATTCTGTCGCCAAAGAGCTGAGTGATAGCCTTGATGTAAGGTGTCTCGCCGCAACCTGCGCAAGCTCCTGAGAACTCGAAGAGAGGCTGTGAGAACTGAGAGTTCTTAACGTTTTGGCTCTTTGGAAGAACATTATCCTTGTAACCTATTACAGAGTGCAGATAATCAAAGTTAGCCTGCTCTGCTGCCTGGCTCTCTGCAGATTTCATTACAAGAGCCTTCTCCTTTGCAGGACAAACGTCGGCACAGTTGCCGCAACCTGTACAGTCTGCAGGGTCTATCTGAACGGTAAACTTGTAACCCTTAAGGTTTACTTTGCCATCTGCCTTCTTAATAGCGGCAGGAGCCTTTGCAGCCTCCTCCTCTGTCATAAGGAATGGTCTGATTGATGCGTGAGGGCAGACAAATGAACACTGGTTACACTGAATACAGTTTGCAGGGTTCCACTCAGGAATATGTGTTGCAACGTTTCTCTTCTCAAATGCTGCTGTACCTGCAGGGATTGTACCGTCTGCCATATCTACAAATGCGCTTACAGGAAGGCTGTCACCTGCCTGGGCATTAACAACATTGGCAATTGTTCTAACCCACTCCGGTGCCATACGCTTGTATGAATCAGGCTGGAATGCCTTGATTGAGATATTCTTCCACTCTGTAGGAATCTCTACCTTTACATACTCTGCGCCTCTGTCAACAGCGGCATAGTTCATACTTACAATATTCTCGCCCTTCTTTCCATAACTCTTCTCGATAGCCTTCTTCATGCTCTTTACAGCAAGGTCGTATGGAATGATGCCTGTAATCTTGAAGAATGCAGACTGAAGGATTGTGTTGGTTCTGTTTCCAAGGCCTATCTCCTCCGCAATCTTGGTTGCATTGATAATGTAGAAGTTGATATGCTTTGAAGCAATCTCTGCCTTAACATTGTCCGGAATTCTCTTAAGAGTCTCCTCTGTATCCCAAAGGCTGTTGAGAAGGAAAGTTCCATTCTTCTTGATACCCTTCAGAACATCGTATTTTGTAAGATAGCTAGGAACGTGGCAAGCTACAAAGTCCGGTGTTGATACAAGGTAAGGGGAATCTATTGTGTGGTCACCGAATCTGAGGTGTGAACAGGTGTAACCGCCGGACTTCTTTGAATCATAGTCAAAGTATGCCTGACAATATTTTGGTGTATTCTCACCGATAATCTTAATGGTATTCTTGTTTGCGCCAACTGTACCGTCGGAACCCAAACCATAGAATTTGCACTCGTATGTGCCTGCCTTTGCAAGGCTTATCTCCTCCTTCTGAGGAAGAGACTTGAATGTAACGTCATCTACAATACCAATAGTGAAATCCTCTTTAGGTGTCTTTGCCTTCAGGTTCTCGTAAACTGCCATAATCTGAGCAGGGGTGGTATCCTTTGATGAGAGACCGTAACGGCCGCCAATTATCTTGGTATTAGGGAAACTCTCTGCAAGAGCAGCCTTGATGTCTATAAAGAGAGGCTCTCCAACAGATCCCGGCTCTTTTGTTCTGTCAAGAACAGCAATCTTCTTAACGCTCTTAGGAAGCACCCTTAAGAGATATTTTGCTGAGAATGGTCTGTAGAGTCTTACTGTAAGCACACCAACCTTTGCGTTGTTCTGCGCGCGGAGGTAATCTACAACCTCTTTTGCGGTCTGTGTTACAGAACCCATAGCAATGATAACATACTCTGCATTCTCTGCTCCGTAGTAATCGAATGGGAGGTAGTGACGGCCTGTAAGCTCGCTTATCTCGCCCATATAACGTGCTACAATATCCGGAACTGCATCGTAAGACTGATTTGCAGCCTCTGCATGCTGGAAGTAAACGTCTGCATTCTCTGCAGTACCCTTTGTTACAGGGTTGTTAGGGTTAAGCGCTCTCTGGCGGAACTTTGCAATAGATTTGGTGCTGACCATCTTCTTGAGGTCCTCCATCTCCAAGGCCTCAATCTTCTGAATCTCGTGAGATGTTCTGAAGCCGTCAAAGAAGTGCATGAAAGGAACTGAAGACTTAATTGCTGAAAGGTGAGCCACAGCAGCTAAATCCATTGCCTCCTGTACACTTGCAGATGCCAGCATTGCAAAACCTGTCTGTCTTGCAGCCATAACGTCCTGATGGTCTCCAAAAATGGAGAGAGCCTGTCTTGCAAGGGATCTTGCTGTTACATGGAAAACTGCAGGAAGTAACTCACCGGCAATCTTGTACATGTTAGGAATCATAAGCAGGAGACCCTGAGAAGCTGTAAATGTAGTGGTAAGGACACCGGCCTGAAGAGATCCGTGAACAGCGCCTGCTGCTCCACCCTCGCTCTCCATTTCAATAACTTTAACCTGCTCGCCAAAGATATTCTTCTTTCCAAAAGCGGACCACTCATCTACGTGCTCTGCCATAGGCGACGATGGTGTGATAGGGTAGATAGCAGCCAACTCACTGAACATATATGCAACGTGAGCCGCTGCCTGATTACCATCACATGTCATAAAATGCTTTTCTGTAGCCATATTGATGATTTAATTTATTTTGTGTGTACTGAATAATCGTGCATAATATGTACAAAGTTACAAAAAAAATTATTCTTAGCAAAACGGAATGGAGAAGAGCCAAATCCGTCGGGATTAAGCGGCCCCTCTCCATTCTCTAACTTACAATTTGTAACCTCTTTTTTGCTGATGCAAGTGCTGCTGCAGGTGTGGCTGCAAGTGCTTATTGACGCCCCTCTACGGCAACATCGGGAGCAATCTTGCTGATAAGCCCCTGCAGTACTTTGCCCGGACCATATTCAACAAAATGGTTGGCGCCATCTGCAACCATTGCCTCAACGCACTGTGTCCATCTTACAGGAGCAGTAAGCTGCTGAAGCAGGTTCTCCTTTATCTCTGCGGGGTTGGTATGCGGTTTGGCATCAACATTCTGATATATAGGGCATATCGGGGTAGAGAAGCGGGTGGCCTCAATTGCTTTGGCCAATTCTACCCTGGCAGGCTCCATAAGTGGCGAGTGAAAAGCGCCGTTGACTGCAAGCGGAAGCGCCCTTCTTGCACCAGCCGCTTTAAGGGCGGCACAAGCTGCATTTACTGCCTCAACCTCTCCGGAAATTACAACCTGACCTTTACAATTGTAATTGGCTGCAACTACCACGCCCTCTGTCTGGCTGCAAATGCGCTCAATTGTCTGGTCGTCCAATCCTAGAACAGCAGCCATTGTAGAGGGTTTTGCATTGCAAGCCTCCTGCATTGCAAGCGCACGCTTGTAAACCAATTGCAAACCATCCTCAAAAGTAAGTGCTCCAGATGCTACAAGAGCTGAAAACTCGCCCAAAGAGTGGCCTGCCGCCATATCTGGAGAGAATTCTTTAGAACAAGTAGCCAGAATAACAGAGTGAAGAAAGATAGCAGGTTGTGTAACTCTTGTCTGTTTCAGATCCTCTGCACTTCCCTCAAACATAATGTCGGTAATTCTAAAACCAAGAATCTCATTTGCCTTCTCAAACATCTCTTTTGCTGTGGCATCAGTCTGGTATAGATCTTTGCCCATTCCGGTAAACTGAGCACCTTGACCCGGAAAAACGAATGCTGTCATAGATAAAAAATTATATACTGCTTTAATTTGTAATACCTTTTTTTTCTGCGGCAAATATAAACAATTTACAAGAAATGCATAAATTTGCACAAAATAGGCCCCCGTAGTTCAATGGATAGAATATGAGATTCCGGTTCTCAGGGTAGCGGTTCGATTCCGCTCGGGGGTACTTATTTGCTCAGGCTTGCAACTGGTCCTGCTCTTTTACCTCCTCATACTCTACAAACTCGCCCTCTTTGGTAAATTTTATGTTTCTGAGTTTCCAGGCAGAGATGAATTCGGAGATGCCATATACCAACATAACGGCTCCAAAGAAGAGCATAAGGTATTTGCCCTCGTTAAACGGGTTGAAAAAGAGTGCGATGCCGCAAATCAGCAGTAGGAGTGCAATTATGTAGAGCGCTACGGGCACATTTGCGTGTCTGGCGCTGAAAATAAGGTTCATAAGTTGCGATGCCCCTATCAAGAGCAGCAGTGCGCCCAGGAAGAAGGTGAGGATGCTAATGAAGAAGCCGGGAAAGATGAATATGAGCGCGCCGAATACAAAGTATATGAGGGCGTTTATTGCGCCCAAAGTGCTTACTATTCCCCTTTCGCCAGTGCGTTTTACCCTCTCTGCAAGGGTAATGAGGGTAAAGAGTCCTGCCAGCAGGGAGAATCCTGCAATTATTCTTACAATAAGTTGAGGAAACTGTTGCGGCCATATAAGCAGGGCTAACCCAAAGAGTGTTGTAAAGAGACCCCTAAAGAGGGAGAAGTTTCTATTAGTTACAGTGTAAATTAGTCCCATAATCTATTCTTTTTATATATAACAATTTTGTTAAAAGAGTTGTTTAACAATCTCTTGCACATTTTCGGCTTTTCCCATTGTATAAAAATGGATTGCCGGGCAGCCTTTTGCCAGCAACTCTTTGCATTGGGCTATGCTCCACTCTACTCCAACTCTGTATATTTCCTTATTATCCTTGCATTTATTGGTTTCAGATATAAGATCTTCGGGTAAATCTATAGAGAAAGCCCTAGGCAATAATTCTATGTGCTTTTTGGTGGATATCGGCTTTATGCCGGGTATTATCGGAACTCTTATTCCAGCATCCCTGCACTCTTTAACAAAGTTAAAATAGCTCTGATTGTTAAAAAACATTTGTGTTACAATGTAGCCTGCACCAGCCTCTACTTTGGTTTTAAGGTGTTCTATATCCTCTTTCAGATTTGGAGCCTCGCAATGCTTCTCGGGATAACCTGCAGCTCCTATGCAGAACGACGTAGGCACCGCATTCTTTATGGAGCTGTCTAGGTATTCACCCTTATTCATTCGCTCAATCTGCCTAATAAGCTGGTCTGTGTGGCTGTGACCGCCCGGGGTAGGGGAGAAATACTTCTCTCCTGGTATAGCGTCGCCCCTCAAGGCCATAATATTCTCTATCCCCAAGAAATTAAGGTCTACAAGAATATTCTCCACCTGCTCTATAGTCTGGCCTCCGCAAATTACGTGAGGCACAACCTCTACCTTAAACTCCTTCATTATGGCTGCCGCAATGGCAACTGTGCCCGGACGTTTGGTTACGGTAACCCTTCTGAAAGAGCCGTCGGGGTTGCTCTGATACTCAATCTCGTCTCTATGAGAGGTTATATTAAGGAATGGAGGGGCAAACTCCATAAGCGGAGCTATAGAGTTGTAAAGTTTGCTGATGTCGCTCCCCTTAAGTGGCGGAACCAGTTCAAACGAGGCAAATGGCCGCTTTGAGGCGGATAGTATCTCTGTAACTTTCATGTTATATGTGGTATTTGGCCCTTTTATGCGATATTATTATTCCGCAGATTGCGGTTGAAGGTACTATAGAGCAGCTCTCTGTAAGTCCCAATTCCAACTTGGCACCTGCATCGGTGAGGTTGAAGATAAGTCTCTTGTAATTGTGGTCGGGACACATAGGATAACCTATAGCCACCCTTATAATGTTGTCGTTAAAGGAGATTTTCTCTTGCATCCACTCTGCCAGCCCCTCTGTGAGCGCGGCGCAGAGCGATTGCCTCAGCAGGTAGTCAAACTCTTTGCTGTTGTACTCTCCTGCGCGATTGTCTGTTACCTTAAGGGTAAAGAGGCCTGCCCTTGAGCTGCCGTTCTGCGGCAGGTAGTCTGCTGCTGAGAGGTGCTCGGAGTTGCGCTTAAGCTGCCGCGGAAGAAGAATAGAACCTGCTGCAATACCGCTCTGCTGCGGGTCTGAAGAGACTTTGCTCTCTATAATCATCTGCTCACCCTCTCTGTGCACATTGTAGAAATGGAGCACCACTCCGGCATCAAACTCCTGCTCTTTTGCAATTCTCTCCAGCTCCTCCATAGCCCTCTTGCGCAGGCTGGTCCTCTGCTCTGCTGAGGCGGTCTCCTCCGGATTGCTACCCTTCAAGCCCCAAAAACCATAGAAGATAGGCCAGTCCATATATGGAACAAGCTCATATATATCTATGTGGAAAGCCTCCAGATTCTGCTTCCCGAATTGTGGAGCCTGCTCAAAATCCTCACTCCCGAATTGCGGCGCCATAGTGCGCGCCTCTCCCGGAGTAAGCAGGTTGTTGTTGGAAGATTTGTAATAGAGAGCGCGTATCTTGCGCTGCTCTGCCAGTATCTCCTGCAGGGCGTCAGAAGAGGAGAGAATCCTCTTAATCTGCAGCGCAGTAAGGGAGGCATCCCCTCCGTAGATTACGCCGTTGGGGTAATGAGGCGCCAGCTTTACTGCGGTATGAAGTTGCGATGTGGCTGCGCCTCCCACAATTATTGTTATCTGATGCCCAACCTCCGCCATAATGCGGCCCCTGTTCTTCTCAAAGAGTTTGCAGAGATTCTCCATCTCTGTAAGAGAGGGGGTTATTAGACCGCTAACTCCAACAAAATCTGCCTTTTGCGCTATTGCCTCCTCCAATATCCTCTCCGAATCTACCATAACGCCAAGGTCTACAACCTCCATATTATTGCACTCAAGCACAATGCAGACAATGTTCTTGCCAATATCGTGAATATCTCCCTTTACGGTAGCAGTAACAATCTTGCCCGGATGCTTTGGAGCAGAGCCCTTTTGCATATAAGGCTTAAGAAGGTCCACTGCGCCCTTCATTACTTTAGCGCTTTTAACCACCTGAGGCAGAAACATCTTGCCCTCTCCAAAGAGTTCTCCTATAGCACCCATTCCACGCATCAGGGGACCCTCTATAAGAGAGACAGCATCTCCATCTGCACGCTTAAGCGCCTCCATAAGATTCTCCTGCAACCCCTCCGTGCTCCCCTTCAGCAGCAGATTAAAGAGTTGCTCCTCCGGATTAACGGCAGCAACCGCGCCAGCATCTGCACTGCCAGCGTCGCCTGCGCCTGCCTGCTTTGGAGCCTCCTCCTCCTTAATGCGTTGTGCAAGAGCCACCAGCCGCTCTGTTGGGGTGCTCTCCTCTCCGGCGGTGTGCCTGTTAAGAATAACATCCTCTGCACATTTAAGTAACTCTGGCTCAATATTGCTGTAAATCTGCAGCATAGAAGGATTAACAATAGCCATATCAAGACCTGCTGCAATAGCGTGGTAGAGGAAGATGGAGTGCATAGCCTCCCTAACCCTATTGTTGCCGCGGAAGGAGAAGGAGAGGTTGGATATTCCTCCCGATGTCTTACATCCCGGCAGGTTCTGCTTAATCCAGGCTACAGCCTTTATGAAATCTACCGCATAATCCTCGTGCTCCTCTATGCCTGTTGCAACAGAGAGCACATTTACATCAAAAATTATGTTGTTTGGAGTAAAGCCGCACTGCTCTGTGAGAATCTTATAGGCGCGGCCGCATATCTCTATCTTTCTCTCAAAGGTAACCGCCTGCCCCTCCTGGTCGAAGGCCATAACAACTACCGCCGCCCCAAGGTTGCGAATCTGGTTGGCCTTTTGAATAAAGATCTCCTCACCCTCTTTAAGGCTTATGGAATTAACTATTGCCTTGCCTCCGCACTCCTTTAGAGCCACAAGCACCGTCTCCCAGTCCGACGAATCTATCATAAATGGGACCTTAGCCACCTGAGGGTCGTCCAAAAGCCATCTTAGGAATCTCTGCATCTCCACCCTGCCGTTGGACATAGGGTCGTCTGTATTAATATCAATAATGGTGGCTCCATCCTCTATCTGCTTGCGTGCAATATCAACAGCCTGCTGATATTGCCCCTCCCTAATCAGCCTTGCAAATTTTGCGCTTCCGGCAACATTGGTGCGCTCTCCAACATTAATGAAATTGTTCTTTATTCTGTTAATCTCCAGACTCTCCCATCCCGATACGCACATTGAATCTGCTGCCGGCGCATAACCGCGCATTATGCCGCCCTTGGCAAGGATTGGCTGTATTTGATAACTTCTTGGAGCCAGGCCCTTTACAGACTTGGCTATGGCCTTTATATGCTCCGGGGTGGTGCCGCAGCACCCGCCAGCAATATTGATGAGTCCTCTGCGCGCCAAATCTCCAATTATTCCGGCTGTCTGCTCAGGAGTCTCGTTGTACTCGCCAAGTTCGTTGGGGAGTCCTGCGTTGGGGTAGATGCTTATTGCGCAAGGGAGTCCGTTCTCCCAGCCATGCCCTCTGTAGAGTGCAATCTCCTCCACTATTTTGCCAAGCTCCTCTGCGCCAAAAGAGCAGTTGAGGCCAAATGAGGCTATCGGGAAGCTGGAGAGTGCATTAAAGAGGGCCTCCCACCTGTGTCCGCTAAGGAGCCTTCCGGATTTGTCATTTATTGTGGCAGAGACCATTACGGGAATCTCTATCCCTCTCTCCTGCAAAACCTCTTCTATAGCATATAGAGCTGCTTTGGCATTAAGGGCATCGTAGATTGTCTCCATAAGAAGCAGGTCTGCTCCGCCATCTATTAGGCCGCACACCTGCTCTTTGTAGGCCTGCGCCATAAGGTCGAAGGAGATTGCGCGGTAATCGGGACGATTAAGGTCCGAAGGTATGGAGAGCGATTTTATCATTGGCCCCATAGAGCCTGCCACCAAGGGCTTGTGCGCTCTCTTGGCCCCTGTGGAGAGGTATTGCGCTATGGCCTGCTGCGCTATCTCTGCTCCTTTGCGGTTAAGTTCATATACTTTATCGGCAGAGTTGTGGGCCTCCTGAGAGAAGCGGTTGCTGCTGAAGGTGTTGGTCTCTATAATGTCCGCTCCGGCCTGAAGGTAGGAGAGGTGGGCCTCCATAACAATATCGGGACGGGTTATATTAAGATAGTCATAGTTGCCCTTAGCGCCCCCAAAGTCGCTTGCGGGGAGCTGGTGTCTCTGAAGCAATGTTCCCATTGCTCCATCAAGGACCAGAATGCGATTCCTCAGAAGGTCTGTAAAGTCTTCTCTTCTCATAATAAAGAAAAAGCCCCCGGCATAAAGCAGAGGGCCTTGTTTGCGGGTGGAAGATGGGGCTCGAACCCACGACCCCTAGTGCCACAAACTAGTGCTCTAACCAACTGAGCTACATCCACCATATATTGGCCTTTTCGCCAAGTGGGTGCAAAATTATGGTTTATTTTTATAATAAAAAAATATTTGAACATCTTTTTAACTTTTTATTTGCGGTGTAGGAAATTTGAATTTTAAGAATTAGATTTGTAAGATATTTAGAAACCAATATTTTATTACAATATTTAATTAAGTGATTTCAGATGGCAAAAGAGATTAAATTTTCGCTCCTCTATAGGGATATGTGGCAGTCTTCTGGCAAATATGTTCCTAGAGTGGACCAGTTGAAGCAGATAGCGCCAGTCATCATAGATATGGGCTGCTTTGACCGTGTGGAGACAAACGGTGGCGCATTTGAGCAGGTGAATCTGCTCTTTGGAGAGAATCCTAACAAGGCTGTAAGAGAGTGGACAGCTCCTTTCAACAAGGCAGGTATTCAGACACATATGCTGGAGCGTGGTCTTAACGCTCTTCGTATGAATCCTGTGCCGGAGGATGTTCGCTTCCTTATGTACAAGGTTAAGGCAAAACAGGGAACAAACATTGCACGTTCTTTCTGCGGACTTAACGACCACAGAAACCTTAAGGGCTCTGTGATTGGCGCAAAGAAGGGCGGTATGATTTCTCAGGTTGCGCTCTCAATCACCTACTCGCCTATTCATACTGTAGAGTACTATATGGGTGTTGTAGATAAGGTTGTGGAGTATGGTTGCGATGAGATCTGTCTTAAGGATATGGCAGGTATCGGACGTCCTGCTTTCCTTGGTCGTCTTACCAAGTCAATCAAAGACAAATATCCTCATATAAAGGTTCAGTACCACGGTCACTCAGGCCCAGGTTTCTCAGTAGCCTCAATGCTGGAGGTTGCAAGAGCCGGTGCAGAGTACATAGATGTGGCAATGGAGCCGCTCTCTTGGGGTAAGATTCATCCGGATGTTATTACAATACAGGCTATGCTCAAGGATGCAGGCTTCCTTGTAAAGGATATCAATATGGATGCATATATGGAGGCTCGCAGACTTACCCAAACATTCATAGATGACTTCCTTGGCTACTTCATAGAGCCAACCAACCATATCTGCTCATCTTTGCTTGTAGGTTGCGGTCTTCCTGGCGGAATGATGGGCTCTATGATGGCAGACCTCAAGGGCTTCCACAGCGCAATCAATATGTCGCTCAGAAATCAGGGCAAACCGGAGTTGAGCATCAATGACCTTGTAGTCAAACTCTTCCAGGAGGTAGAGTACGTATGGCCACGTCTGGGTTATCCGCCATTGGTTACTCCTTTCAGCCAGTATGTTAAGAATACAGCCCTTATGAACCTTATGCAGACTCTTAAGGGTGAGCCACGCTGGAAGATAGACCCTGATACAATGAATATGATTCTTGGCAAGACAGGTAAGCTTCCTGGACCTCTTGCTCCGGAGATTATCGATATTGTTAAGGCGAAGGGTCTGGAGTTCTACACAGGCAATCCTCAGGATGCATTCCCTAACGAACTTCCTAAGTTTGAGAAGATGATGGAAGAAGAGGGTTGGGACCGCGGAGAAGATGATGAGGAGCTCTTTGAGTTTGCAATGCACGAGCGTCAGTACAGAGATTACAAGAGCGGTATTGCAAAAGAGCGTTTCCAGAAGGCATTGGAGGATGCAAAGGCTAAAGCTGGTGCGCCTATCATTGTTACAAGACCTGTTGTTGAGGTTCCTAAGATTGACATCGAGAAGGTTACAGAGAAATACCCTGATGCTAAACCTATCCAGTCTACAGCAAAAGGTAGAGTTGTATGGCAGATTGCAGTTGCAGGCGAGTCTACAGCTCCTGTTGTAGGCACTTCTGTTAAGGAGGGCGATGTAGTATGCCGCATAGAGACCTACTATGGTTATGAGGAGGTTAAGGCACTTGCAAGCGGCAAATATGTTGCTGTATATCCTAAGCAGGGAGAACTTGTTCAGAAGGATGAGGTTATTGCATTTATAGCATAACCGCTCCTTTGCAATTAAGCCCAATGGCAAAAAAGAGGCCGGTCCAAAGAGTTGGGCCGGCCTTATTTTTATATATGTTGCTATTTGGCAGTAGCTCTTTTGTTGTTATGCTTGTGGAAGCTCGGAATTTGAGAAGTTCTTCCAGCCGAGGAATGCGTAGATGAAGATAACAATTGAGAGGATGAAGGCTATTACTGCGCCAAGTAACGGAATGATGCTAATTACAAATGAAACAATCTGGAGTATCATCATAATGAAGAGCTGACCGGCACCCTTTGCTGCAAGCGCGTTAAGTTCCTTAAGTTTCTTGATTTTGGAGACACCCAACATCATAAATACAAAACCAACCAGACTTACAATAGCGCCAATAAATCCCAAGAAAGGAATAATGCTTACAATTGTACCTATAAGTCCAATTAACGTACCTGTGTACATCTGTGCTGTGCCCTCTGCAAGCGGAGTGGATGCAGCGCTGTCTCTCATACCTTTAATGCCAAGGAAGTAGTACACAAATCCAACAATGGCAAGAATATTAACTATTGTTGAGAAATCAAATAAAGAGAAATCTGCCTTGCCGCTAGCAAATGAAGCTATGCTTGATGCACTGTCTGCCAAAGATGCTATAGAGGCAATAATGCCAGAGAGAAGAGTGTAAGCCAAAAAGCCATAAAATGCTTTGTTTACGCTTGTTTTCCAAAGATTGTTCATAATTTATTACAATTAGGTTAATAATAGACAAAACTAACAAATTAATATTGTATAACCAAATCAGTAAATTACAATACCTATCAGACCGGCCACTATTATAACTATTATAGGATTAACCTTTCCCCATTGCAGAGCAACGAAGGCGGCGGCAAAGAGCGCCCAGCTGCTCCAATTGAAGAAATTCTCTTTGGTTACAAGAATGCCGGCGGCGGCAGCTATCATTCCAATCACCATTGGCTTAAGAAGGGTCATAAGGTGCGCCACGTGATTATTCTCTTTAAACTTATTGTACAGCTTGCAAATTGTCAAAACAATGATAAAAGAGGGTAGCATAACTGCCGTAGTGGCAAGCAGAGACCCGAATACATTGCCGGTAACGCTATAGCCAATATATGTTGCACTATTAATGCCAATAGGCCCGGGAGTCATTTGAGATATTGCAACAATTTCTGTAAATTGCTGTGCGCTTATCCATTCATGCTCTACAACCACCTCATTTTGAATGAGCGAAAGCATAGCATAACCACCTCCAAAGGTAAATGCTCCAATAATGAAGAATGTATAGAAGAGCTCCAGATAAATCATTCTTCCACCTCCTTTTTATCTCTGCCCAGGGCTTTATCTCCATCTAAAGGCTTATTCTCACTTGCAGGCTTATTCCCACTTGCTGGCTTATTCCCATCAACAGGCTTATCTCCGCCTGAAGGCCTTTTCGGGATACTGCGCCAGCTCTCGGATGCTATAAAGAAGAGGGCTGCAACAAAGAGAATTACAAGTGGAGAGACCTCTGCAAAGAGAATAAGCAGTGCTGTGGCAATGGCAATTGTAGCGGTAATGCCATTAAGTTTTGCCTTTATTGCCATATTTATTACAGGTGCGGCAATAAGAGCCACCACAACAGGCCTCATAGCCTTAAAAGCCCGCATTACATATATGTTATCCTGGTATCCCGATAAAAATAGTGCAATAGCCAAAATTATTAGAAAAGAAGGCATTACACTGCCAAGAGTTGCCACTATGCTTCCTTTTACTCCCTTTAATCTATATCCCGCAAAGATAGAGATGTTAACGGCCAGGAGCCCGGGCGACGATTGAGCCAATGCCAAAATATCCAAGAACTCATCCTCATCTATCCACTTAAGCCTCTCTACAAGTTCTTTTTGGATTATTCCAACCATAGCATATCCGCCGCCTATTGTAAAGGCGCCTATCTTTGCAAAGATCCAAAAGATATGAAAGTATATATTCATAGGCGGATAATCATCTGACGGATGCAAAGGTAAGGCTAAAATGTAGAATTTTAGATAAAAAATACAAAAAATTATTATATTGAAAATCAGTCACATAACAAATAATCTAAAAAATATTTAAAATAAGTTTTGGTACAATAAAAATTCTGACCTATATTTGCAGCCCGTTTCGGAAGCCTCCAAGGGCTTGTAACGGAGCGGCAGTTGATTGAAATAATGATAGAGACAAGCAGCATACTTGAAAGAAAGTATG
>SAMEA3663028__coassemble_548_pt1 | contig 14255 bp, 15 predicted proteins | sample SAMEA3663028__metabat2_low_PE_034 | metagenome-assembled genome bin SAMEA3663028 (sample SAMEA3663028) | pig gut metagenome | biome: pig gut; feature: pig-associated habitat; material: faeces | place: France | collected 2012
ATTTTCCCCTGGTTTTTGCCCCTTTCGAGCACAAAATCGGGGTTTTTGTGCGCTTTTTGCCTTCGGGACCCCCATTTTTGGCACTTTCGAGCACAAAATCGGCATTTTTGTGCTCGGGGTGGCTCCCGCAGCTCTGTCACAGATGACACTGGTGCAATTCTGCCGCTGGGGCGATGCCGCTGCAGAGGCGCTGAACCGCTGGGACGATAGCCGATGGGGTAGATGCCAATGGGCCGCTGGGACGATAGCCGATGGGCGAAGGCAGCTGCTGACGTTGGGGCGTTAGGGAGCTTTGGGCACAAAAAAGAGGGTGAACCGCGCGGTCACCCTCTCTGAAATATCTGAAAGATATTGTAATCCTTTCTATTCAAGTTACTCCTCGCTGTTAAGACGGAGCTGCTGAACATAAATAGCTTTCTTGAGCTGATCTCTGCGTGCTACTGAAGGCTTTACGAAGGTTTTTCTGTTTCTGAGCTCACGTACAACGCCGGTCTTCTCAAATTTTCTCTTGAATTTCTTCAATGCTCTCTCTATGTTCTCGCCCTCTTTGATAGGTACTATAATCATGCTTTTACCACCTCCTTTTCTTATAGGGCTGCAAATGTATGAATAAATAGTTGAATTACAAAATTATTTATTGCCTGACGTGCGCGACATTATGTCAGTTCCGACCCGCGGCATCCGTTCATACCGGCGCAGATCAGTTCAGACCCGGCGCAGATCCGTTCATACCGCCGCAGATCAGTTCAGACCCGCGCACATCAGTTCTTATCTGCGTATGTCATTTCAAGCTCGTCCAGATAGAGTTCCGATGTTGCACAACCGGTATTATAGTTGCAGAGTTTGCTTGGTGATGCAAAGAAGGTGATATACTTTGGTTTGCGGGTGGTGCTCCTGTATTCGAACTTCATCTCAAACTCTGTATACTCGTTCAGGGTACGGGCCTCTTCCATATATGCAAGCGCAATGATGCCAGGATTGTTCTGAAGGTCTATGTATATCTTGTCTGATGTGTTTGCAATGAATGGCTCGTCCCAATCTGCAAGAACGGCATAGATATAACAGGTATCCGGTTTGCCAAGACGGTCGGTGTATGGGTCCTCGGCCTTGTCTACAATGCCCGGAAGATATCTCATATAACCCTTGATTGAGGCAGGACGGCTTGTGAAAGGTTTACCCATAGAGAGTTCGCAACCGCCGGCTGCGGTAGTTTTGATATACTTGCCTACCCACATACTGCCCGGCACATAGATACCCCAGATAAGTGTGGAGCCTATCCTTGCAGCGCTCCCCCTAAGCACGGTACCGGTCTCTGGTCTAATAGGGTTCATCTCAGACATTGTATTTGCGCCCTGATTTGCCGAATCCCACCAGTAATTGTCTGTGGTAAGGTCTGCATTGGCATACCAAGACCTCTTCTGGGAGTCTGTCATTGTTGCATCGCCATATTCGGAACCCTTCTTCCAGGTATCAAAGTTAAGGTTAGGTATAACGGAGAGCGCCTCTGTTGTAAACTCCTTCTCCTGACCAACAAGGTCGTTAATGACAGACCTTACTACATACTTTGTATCGGGAAGAAGATTGGTTATTACTGCAGAGAACTTGCCGCCCTCTACCTTAACCTCAGATGCAGGGAGCTTTGTCCAGGCTACATCACTGCTCTTTCTGTACTCGAATGTTGGTGTGCCTGAACCCTCCTGGAACTCGCCCTCAACCATAAGGAACTTGGCCCAAGGATTAACCGCACCTGTAATTATCTCCACATCTGAGTGCTCCACAGCTACTGTCCATACTGTGGTCTTGCCGTTGAAAACCACATCAAACTTGACAGGAGAGCTGAAGTCGTGCACTGTAGCAGGGTCTGGAGAGATAACAGAGCCCTTCTGACCCAGCTTAATACTCTTTATGGTTATATTACTAAGGTCCTGATTCTTTACCACATAAATCTTTGCAATCTTCTGCTGCTCATCAAACTCTGCGGCACCTATCTGGTTCTGCGCATTTATGTATCGCTCAATCACCTGCTTTGCAGAGATTGTCCACTCATAATCCTGATATGTGGAGAGCACAACCTTTACAGGAGATGCAAGGTTGATTGTGCTGCCAAAGGCAGGCTCTACGGTAGCATCGTTGGAGACCACAACCTTAACAACTTTAAGCTCCTCTATATCTTGAGTATCATCTACCACAACCGCAACCGTTCTGTTGGTACGGTCAATGTTACAGGAGGTCTGTCCGGAGACCTCAAATGCTGTAATCTCTGCAACAACGGTAGGATACGGCAGGTCGTTCTTTACGCAACCGGCTGCAAGAAATGCCATTGCAGCAATTGCCAAAAGGAATATATGTAATCTTTTCATAATAATGTCTCTATTATTTAATCACTCTATTTGCTCTACTTTGCCGATGACGCCTTTGCCGGCGCTGCCTTTCCCGGAATATAGAAGGTTATTCCCAAATTGCCGGAGAGAAGGTTGAGTTTAAAGTTGGCAGATGTTGTAGAGAATTTTCCTGTCTCCACCTGGTTGTGGGTCTGCGAATATCTTGTATAGGTAAAGCCCAAGAGATTGATTGAGGTCTCAAGAGCAATGTTGTTTGTAAAGAAGATACACATACCCGGGCAGAAACCCACCTCGAACTTGAAGATGCCCTGATAACTGCCCACATTCAGACCATCGGAGTTGTCCAGGTTCTTGCCCTGTCCGCCGCCAAGAGAGATTCTGAGCTCGTTTATCATTCCATATTTCCTGCTCTTTCCAATACTTGTGTATTGGCGGATAAAACCGGAAAACATATAGGTGTGCGAGATATTATAGTAATCGTGCACATCTACCGTAATGTCGTCCGAATCCAGTTTGAGGTTATCTATCTGAATCTTTGTTCTGTTGTAAGCAAAACGTCCTCCAACAGCAAAATCATCCTTAAGGAAATAACCTCCAAAGAGACTCAAGGCTGTATTGTAGCCGTTACCGCCTACATCTTCAAAAGAGAGAAATTTATAATTCTCTCCGGACATGCCGGTGTAGGAGATTGTTCCGCCCACAAATTTGAATCCTTTAGGCACAAAGGTTGTGCTTTCAATTCCGCGGTCAAACTCCTGGGCATTCAGAGAGATGGTTGCCAACACTGCAAGCAACACCAAAGAGAGTTGTTTCTTCATAGTTTTCATATACCCGAATTTGAATGATTGGCAAAAGTATGGATAAACTCCTCTTTAAAGGAAAAAGGGGGCAATTATGTGCCCCCTTATTCATTTTTTTGCCCCATATGGGGCGAAATGTCCCGATTGTGTTGCCAACACCAACTATAACCAACTGCCATCAACTGCCACCAACTGCGCCCTGCAAAGTGCGGCCTTCCCGGCCTTCCCGGCAGAACCCGACAGAACCCGACAGAAGCTGACAGAACCTAGCAGATAAAGCCATCTTTGTGCTTGCCCACAAGGTGCATTGTTCTATAATGAGCCTTAATGCGCTCCATATCTGCATTCACATCATCTGTAAGCTCTATCCTCTGGCCTCTGCCAACCCTCTTAGTATTCCAGTCAAAATAGCCCATATATACAGGAACCCCTGTAGCGCGCGCAATGGTGTGGAAGCCTGTCTTCCACCTGGCCACAGCCTTTCTTGTTCCCTCTGGGGCAATAGCCAGATGCATCTTCTCCGATTTGCGCATCTTCTCTATCATCTGCAGAGCAATGTTTGCTCCGCGCTTTCTATCTACTGGAACAGCGCCAAGATGCCTCATAAGCGGGCCAAGCGGCCATACGAAAAACTCTGCCTTAACCATCACGTTTGCTTTGCCACCCACAGAGGTATAGTAGAGCCAAGAGATTACAAAATCCATTACAGATGTATGCGGCACACCCAAAATAATACACTTATTCTCCGGAACCGGCGGTTCTACAGCCTTCCAACCCATTATCCAGAGCAAAAATTTTGCAAAATATCTCATATCAAATCAATTTGTCAGCATCTCTGCAGGAATCTCATCCATCTTCTCCTCCATAATCACATCCTGCCTCAAATTACCCTTAATGAAGAGTTGCCTGTCGGGAGTATTTTTGCCCATATAAAACTCCAACAACTCCGCTATGCTCTCCTCCTGAGTAATGCGCACCCTGTCCAATCTTATATCCTCACCGATAAAGCCCGAAAACTCTTCCGGCGAAATCTCTCCCAAGCCTTTGAATCTTGTTATCTCCGGGTTCTTGCCCAACTTCTGTATTGCTCTCTCACGCTCCTCTGTTGAGTAGCAGTAGTATGTTGCCATATTCTTCTTGCGCACGCGGAAGAGCGGAGTCTGCAGAATGTAGAGATGCCCCTGCCTTATAAGATCCGGGAAGAACTGCAGGAAGAAGGTGAGGATGAGCATTCTTATGTGCATTCCGTCCACATCTGCATCTGTAGCTATCACCACCTTGTTATAACGCAGATTCTCTATATCCTCCTCTATGTTAAGCGCAGCCTGCAGGAGGTTGAAGACCTCATTCTTATATACAATCTCCTTCTTAAGGTCGTAGCAGTTGAGCGGTTTGCCCCTCAGGCTGAAGACAGCCTGGGTATCCACATTGCGGCTCTTTGTAATGGAACCGCTTGCAGAGAGGCCCTCTGTAATGAATATCATAGAGTCCTCACCTCTCTTATCCTTATCTCCCCTATGAATTCTGCAATCCCTAAGGCTGCTGTTAAAGAGGCTCACTCTCTTGGCCCTCTCGCGCGCAAGCTTCTGTATGCCGCTCATTGCCTTGCGCTCCTTCTCGCTCTCCACTATCTTCTTAAGCAGCTTCTCTGCAGAGGCAGCATTCTTATGAAGGTAGTTATTAAGGTGCTCTGAGACAAAATCCACAATAAAGTTTCTTACCGTAGGGCCACCCGGAGCCATATCCTTTGCATCAAAATAGGTCTTGGTCTGATTGGAGAACTTTGGCTCCTGCACATTTATGCTTATTGCGCCAATAATGGACTGACGCACATCCTTAGGGTCGAAATCCTTCTTGTAGAACTCCTTTACACACTTTACAACACCCTCCCTGAAGGCAGAGAGATGCGTTCCGCCGTGGATTGTATTCTGACCATTTACAAAGGAGCTGATATTCTCTCCATTCTCCATTCCGTGGGTCATTACAATCTCCACATCCTTGCCCACAAGATGAATAGGCTCATAGAGCGGAGTCTCCTGAAGGTTGTCGTTTATAAGGTCCAAGAGGCCATTCTTGGACTCATATTTAACTCCGTTGAGCAATATGGAAATGCCCTTGTTAAGGTAGCAGTAGTTCTTAACCATTGTCTGCACATACTCCATATTATAACTGTAGTTCTCATAGAGCTCCGCATCTGCCACATACCTTACAAGAGTGCCATTCTTCCGGTCTGCCGCAAGGCCGCTCCCCTGCTCCAGAAGGTTACCCTTTGAGAAACTGGCCCACGCCATCTCCCCATCCCTGCAACTCTCTATATAAAAGTGGGATGAGGTGGCATTTACAGCCTTTGCGCCAACACCGTTAAGACCTACGGACTTCATAAAGGCGCCCGTACTGTACTTAGCTCCGGTATTCATCTTGCTTACCGCATCCACCAGCTTGCCAAGCGGAATACCCCTTCCAAAATCTCTTACGGTAACCTCCCTCTCCTTTATATCTATAATAATCTGCTTGCCGGCGCCCATCTTAAACTCATCTATAGAGTTGTCAATGATCTCTTTAAGCAGCACATAGATACCGTCATCGGGAGAAGAGCCATCTCCCAACTTTCCAATATACATACCGCTCCTGCGCCTTATATGCTCATTCCACGATAGGGTTTCAAAATCTTCTTCCGTGTACCTGTTCTGAATATTCTCCATCAAAATTCTCCATTATCCACAAAGAGCAAATTTACTAATTTTTGCTAAATTTGCGACAATTGGAATTGAAACTAAAAACACCTCAACAAATATGTTAACTATTAAGAAACTGATTGTTATAGCAATAGCTATACTCTTTGCAATCAGCTCCGCCGCGCAAAACATAAAAAAGGCAGAGTGGAGCAAAGTAAAAATGGATAGCTCCTGGGAGAGCCTTGCAGAGCAGGGCAAGGAGTCCAAATCCACCAAAATAATAAACAAATACAAACCTGCCGTAGATGAACTAAACGTTGTAATCGGAGAGGCCGCCAAAGACCTTCCTGCACACTCCCCGGAGAGCGAACTCTCCAACTTTGCAGTAGATGCAATACGGGAATTTGCAGACAAATGGCTCTCCCAGCAGGGCATAGAGGCCAAGACAGATATGGCAGTAACCAACTTTGGCGGAATAAGACTCTCCAACTTCCCAAAGGGAGATATTACAATTGCCCAGGTAATGGCCTGCTTCCCGTTTGACAACAGAATAGTAATTCTGGATATGCCCGGCAAATATATCCGCCAGATGCTGCAGGCCTTTGCGCGCAGAGGCAGAGTGGAGGCACTCTCCGGAGTGGAACTTTACATAAAAGCAAACAAAGTGGAGCGATTCCGCATAGCCGGAGAACCGCTTAAAGATGATAAAATCTACAAAGTTGCAACCATAGACTTTCTTGCCAACGGCGGAGACAATGTCTACTCCTTCAAAAATGCTGTGGGTATGACAAATACCAATGTGCAGATAAAAGATATGATTGTAGATAAGATAAAGGCCCTCACCGCAGAGGGCAAAAAGGTTGACCCTAAAGTAGATGGAAGAGTTAAAATAGAGAAATAAGCAACAATAGATATGAAAAAGTCATTATCCCGATATTTACCTGCATTAGCCCTCACACTTGCACTTCTTATGCCTGCAGCAGCAGAGCAGAGAGCGGAGGGCGACGACGAAAACCACGTGGTAATTCTCCACACCAACGATACCCACAGCGGCATTCTCCCTATGGAGAGCGGCAAGAACAGCGGATGCGGAGGATATGCCCGCAGAGAGGAGTATATTAAAAAGGTAAGAAGCGAGAACAAAAATGTGATTCTGCTGGATGCCGGCGATTTCAGCCAGGGCTCTCCATTCTTCAGCCTCTTTAAAGGAGATGTTGAGATAGAGCTTATGAATGCTCTGGGCTACGACGCTGCAACAATTGGCAACCACGAGTTTGACAACGGCCAGGATGAGCTTGCCAGAAGAACAGGCAACGCAGAGTTCCCCCTCCTATGCGCCAACTACACCTTTAACAAGAGCAACCTCAACTCCCTTCTCAAACCCTATGTAATTATAGAGCGTGCGGGCAAAAAATTTGGCATAATAGGCCTTACCGTTAATGTAAAGAATGTGGTAGCCAAGAAGTTCCAGGACGGAATGGAGTATCAAAACCACATAGAGGTTGCCAACGCTCTTGCAGAGCGGCTGCGCAAAGAGGAGGGCTGCAATGTAATCATAGCCCTTACACACATAGGATTCAGAGGGGATATAGAATTGGCAGAACAATCCAAAGAGATAGATATAATTGTAGGAGGCCACTCCCATACCACAATAGAGGATAAAAAAGTTGTGAAGAACCTGAACGGCAATGATGTAATAGTAGTTCAGGATGGAGAGAAGGGAGAATTTGTAGGCCGCTGGATATATGGTTATAAAAGAGAGGAAGCGCTGCTATTTGTAGCGCTTCCAATCTTTTTTAGTCTCCTTTGTCCAAATCTCAACCGCATCGTCATAGGTAACAGGAGGCACATAGGCATTCTCCTTCTTATGAAGAACAATTGCCCTCTTCTTGCAGGCAGAGACGCATAGACCGCATCCCATACACTCCTCCAGATTAACCCTGTACTTGCCCTCCTTATCCCTCTTTATGCAGCCAAATGGGCATCGCTTTGCGCAGGAGCCGCAACTTACGCATTTGTCGTGGTCTATCACGCTAAAGAAATTTGCCCAAAGGTCTTTGGACGGCCCAGGGAATTTCTTCTTCATCCATAACATACCACAACCGCAATCGCAACAAGAGCAGATATTCTCGCCATCCTGAGAGTTGGTAACATTAATAATTCTGCCATCCTTCTCACCCTCGCGAAGAATCTCAAGAGCCTCCTCCTTAGTAATATATCTGCCAAGGCCGGTCTCCACATAATAAGTTGCATAGTCGTCGCACATTATGCAGGTCTCCAAAGGATGCTTGCAGGGATTGAAGGGCCCCTTAAGCTTATCCAGCTTTCTGCAGAGGCAAGTTCCCACAGCAAAGACCTTATGCCTATCCAACACGGTCTCTATATCCTCATAAGGCATAACCACAGAGCCCTCCACAAACTCCTTGTGCATAGGAACCGTGCGGTAGAAGGGCATAGTCTGGCTCATCCTTTTGCCCCACTTGCTGGACATAATATAGAGCGAGAGCTCCTTAAGCCACTTGTTTCTTGGGTTCTTAATCTGCCACTCCAAGATGCCAAGCACAAAGGGATGCTGCCCATACTCATCGGGACCGCCCTCCTCTTTGGAGTGCCTGCGGAAAATCTCCCCTCTGAAGGCCATCCTGTCCAGCTTCTCCTTTGCCTGCTCCTCTGTTATGCCATTCTTTGCAGCATATTGCGCAGCTGTCTGATAGCCCTTATCCATTGCCAGAAAGTCCTTGCAATCCTCCTCTGTAAATATCTGCTTCATAAGGCGTTTGTCTGCCTTTATGTAAGAGCGCGGAAAGCCAAAGCCTATCTCATCTATTCTTGCATTAAGCTTGTCGTAAATATCCATATCTACCCCCTTTTAATCTTCTCTTTAACCTCTTTTGAGAGATATTGGCAAAATTCATCCATACCTATACCCTCCTTTGCAGAGACCTTGAATATCTTAAGGTCCGGATTAAGTCTGCGCGTATTGAGGGCAAGCGCCTCAAAATTGAAATCGAAGAGTTGCGCACAATCTATCTTTGTAACAACCAGAGCTTTGCAGACAGAGAACATAAGCGGATACTTAAGAGCCTTGTCATCCCCCTCCGGCACGCTCAAGAGCATAGAGGGCAGATCTGCCCCCAGATCAAACTCTGCAGGGCAGACAAGATTCCCGATATTCTCTATAATGACAATATCCAACTCCTCCAGAGGCAGCCTCTCCAAAGCCTTCATAATCATAGGAGCATCCAGATGACAATCGCCACCTGTTCTAAGCTGCACGGTGGGTACGCCGCACCTATGCATCTTCTCCGCATCTACGGTAGATTCTATATCCCCCTCAATAACACCAATCTTAAACTCCTTTGAGAGCCTCTCTATTGCAGAGAGGATAAAGGTTGTCTTGCCGGCTCCGGGAGAGCTCATAATATTCCACAAAAAGAAGCCCTTGCTGCGCGCAAGCTCCCTCACCTGATCCGCAACACCTGCGTTGTCTGCCAAAATACACTCTTTAAGGTCTATATACTCCATAATTCAAATCACTTTCTATCGCATCATTCTATCTCTATGCCCACTATCCTAAGCTCTCTGCCGGTAACAAGCTTGCCTGTAGGACAACCGCACTCCGGACAATTTGCATTGGCAATGTCGCTCACATCCACTTCATAAATAGTGCCACAATCCCTGCAGCTTACCGTAGCGGGAATAGTCTCAATCTCTATTGTAGAGCCCTCTGCAATATCTCCCTTTGCAATATAATCCCAATACTTCTGCACAATCTCAGGAATATAATCCCTAAGAACGCCTACCTCCAGGGCAACCATAACAACCCTCTTGGCGCCCACCTCGGAGGCCTTCTTCATAACAGCATTATAGATACTCTTTGTAAATGGCAACTCGTGCATATAGCTTCCTTCTAATAGAGATACTCTGCCAAAATAAGATATGCCAGCTCTGTAGTCTTGCGCAGCTTCTCCCAGCATATCTTATCGGGAGTATCTGTAGGTTTATGATAATCTGCGTGCATCTCATCCTCCATCCAGGCAATGAAAGGAATCTTAAGGGCAGAGAAAGGGGCATAGTCAGAGCCACCCTTGCCATACTCCATCCTCTTGTCGTACAGCACATTAAATGGCTGCTCTATCCTCTCTGCGCACTCTCTGCAAAGTTGAACCAAAGTATCGCAATGACCATCCCAGGCAAAGGTAACAGCCGGATTGGAAGGGTCTTTGGTGCGCCCCACCATATCAAAGTTCATATAGAGAGCAACCTCCTCCGGATTGGCAACCCTCTTCTGCGCAAAGTCATAAGAACCCTTCATTCCGCGCTCCTCTCCATCCCAGGCACAGAAGAGCACTGTATATTTCAAAGGGGTTTCACTCTTCCCGAAGGCCCTTGCAAGCTGCAAGAGCGCAGCCACGCCGGAGGCATTGTCGTCTGCACCCGGATGAATCCTTGGAATGGTATCCGAAGAGCCCTTTACCACCCTTATTCCGTGGTGGTCGTAGTGTGCGCCAACAATAATGAGGGAGGTTGTATCCAGCCCCTTGAGTTTGCCTATTACATTAATATACTCATCTCCCTGCAACTCCACCTGCAGACCGGCTCTCTCCATCTCTGCCACAATAAACTCCCTTGCCATACGGGAGCCCTCCGTTGCCGGAGCTCTGCCTGCAAGCGACTCATCTGCAAGGTAGTAGATTACCCTTTTGGAGTAGTCATCATCAAACGCCTGCGCCTGCAATGCCAACGGCACAAGCGCAAGCAAAAGGAGCGCAAACCCTTTAGACCACAGAATATCCAGAAACAATCTCTTCATCTCAAATAAAAAATTGCATTACCTCCGTATTGCCCATAATAGGGAACTCCAGCATACTGCGGGCGCCTGTGCCGTTAATTGCCGCAACAATTGCCCTGTTATAGGCTCCGTGCCCAACTGCCAAGAGGCATTTGCCGTCAAACCTGCTCCTTAACCAATCAAGCAGCCTCCCTGCCCTGTCATAGAGTTCTTCTATACTCTCCATTCCCTCATCGGGAAGATTATGCCAATCCAAAAGTGAGGCGGGTTTGCCTGTATAAATGCCCGTATCCACCTCATTCAGCAGCTCTGTCTCTACAAAGAGCGCATTTGGGTGCCTTGCAGCAACAGCCTCTGCAGTAATTACGCTTCTGGAGAGCTTGCTGGAGATAATTGCCTCAAGCGGCACAGACTCCATTCTTAGGGCAAGGCTCTCCGCCTGTCTAAGCCCCAAAGGAGAGAGAGTGCCGTTGCTCTGCCCCTGCAGCACCCCCTTCAGATTCTCCTCTGTCTCTCCGTGCCTTGTAAGATAGAGATTTACCATAAATGCGCCCTACCTTCTTAACCACTTTGCAATATCCTTCCAGTTGGCCTTCTTGCCATACATAAGGATACCTATTCTGTAAACCTTTCCGGAGAGGTATGCAAACCCTACAAAGGTACCAAGCAGCAGAGCTATAGAGAGCAAGAGCTGCCAGGTTGGCACATCGTAAGCAATTCTTGCCATCATTACCATTGGAGAGGTAAACGGAATAATTGAGGCCCACACAGAGAGCGCGCTGTCCGGCGACTGGAAGGTGTGCATCATTATAAAGAGACCCACAATAAGCGGAATGGTTATAGGCATAATGAGCTGCTGTGTATCAGCCTCGTTATCAACAGCAGAACCCACTGCCGCAAAGAGACTTGCATAGAGCAAGTAACCAAGCGCAAAGTAGATTACAAAGCAGAGGATAATCTTTACAAAGTTTACGCCCTCCAGCATTCCGCTAATCTTGGAATAGAAGTTAGAAAAGCCCTCCTGCTCCGCTCCGGCTTCCTCTACGGCAGGAGTCTGTACGCTGTTGAGCACCTGCGCAACATCCACGCCATTAACCTGCATATTCTCCGTTGCCATCTGCTGCACCGCACTCATCTGCGCCGTACTGCCAGCCATCTCCTTAACACCATCTCCACCTATAGCGGCAGTAACGCCAAAGATTATAACCACGGTAAGCACTATCCAGATAAAGAACTGTGTAAGAGCCACAGCGGCCACACCCAGAATCTTGCCCATCATAAGCTGGAACGGTTTAACAGAGGAGATAATAACCTCCACAATTCTGGTAGTCTTCTCCTCTATCACACTCCTCATTACCATACTGCCAAACATAAAGATAAACATATATATCATAAAGCTGGCAACATAGCCAATGGCCATATAGATACCTACGTGCGACTCCTTCTCATCCTCCGAATTCTCCTCCAGAGTAAATGCAGATATATTCACATCTGTTCTTATGCCCGCAATAACCTCCTTAAGATTAGGAATGTCATACTGCCCCAATTTATACTCCTCTACAGCATCCTTAATGCAGCGCTCTATGGAACCCTCCAGCTCCATACCCACAGCCTTTGCAGAGAAGAGAGAGACCGCAATTCCCTTTACACTATCCTGCGAATTTATAGTAAGCAGAAAGAGATTCTCATCTCCGCTCTGTTTAATCTCATTCTTAACCCTCTGAACATCATCAGATGCAATATACGAGAAACTAATGGCATCGTTAGAGGTAAGTTTACCCTCAACAACCCCTGTTGCGTCATAGACAGAGACCTTTTTGCTCTCCTGACTGGAAGCGGTATAGTAAGCAATCAGACCTGGAACCAACATTAAGCCGGCAAAGAGCAGCGGAGTAAGAATTGTAGTTAAAATAAAAGATCTCTTCTTAACCCTAATGGAGAACTCCCTGCCTATAATAATACCTATTTTATTCTTTCCCATAACAAGAGACTATTTTACAAGTTTTATAAAGATGTCGTTCATTCTAGGAATGAGCTCGTTATACTGCATAATATCCACCTTTGGCAGGAATGCGGAGAGCACATCCGCATTAACAGCACCCTGCTTAAGATCTATCACCGCCCTATAAACATTATTGTGCGGCTCGTCAGAGACTATTGCAAACTTGTCGCAATCGCCAATAAGATTTGCGCTTGGGGTGCTTCCCGATGCCGTTGTAACGCGCTCACCTGCCCTATAATAGAGCTCTACCTGATTGGAGCCGTGCTCTTTTCTTATGGCATCCACCTCTCCTGTAATTACAAGATTGGATTTGTTTATAAGCGCAATATTGTCGCAGAGCTCCTCCACACTCTCCATATTATGCGTAGAGAGCACAATTGTGCTGCCCATCTCTCTTAATTTAAGCATCTCCTCCCTGATAATCTGAACATTCACAGGGTCGAATCCGGAGAAGGGCTCATCCAGAATAAGCAACTTTGGCCTATGCATTACGGTAGTTATAAACTGAATCTTCTGCGCCATACCCTTGGAGAGCTCCTCCACCTTCTTGTTCCACCAAGCCTGTATGCCAAACTTTACAAACCACTCCTTAAGCTCCTTGGTAGCCTGAGCGGTAGTCATACCCTTAAGCCTTGCAAGATAGAGAGCCTGGTCGCCCACCTTCATCTTCTTATAGAGTCCGCGCTCCTCCGGCAGATAGCCAATAAACTCCACATCTGAGGGCTTTATGGGTTTGCCGTCAAAGATAATCTCTCCCGAATCGGGAAGAGTAATCTGATTTATAATTCTAATTAAGGTAGTCTTTCCGGCGCCATTAGGGCCAAGCAGGCCAAAAATCTTAGCCTGAGGTATCTCAAAAGAGACGGAATTAAGGGCAGTATAGTCTCCAAAACGCTTTACAATCCCTCTGCATTCAATAATATTCATCTTCTATTACTTAGCTGTACAAATAATGCAAACGCAAAAATGTAGTTTAAATAGCAAAAGTATGAAAAAAAGAGTACCAAAGTACTCATTTGCAATAGAACATAAGCTTTCTTGCCCTCTCCAATGAGAGAATCTTCTCTTTATAGAGCATCATTGGGGTAATATGCACCCCCAAAGAGCGCATAATCACAATCCCCTGAGCCGCATAGGCGCCAATATATGGGTTACGCCTCATAAATGCCTCACTTACAGTATCCAGAGAGAAGCGTTTAATCTCCTCTTCCCTAACCACCACATCCTGCTCTATTGCGGCAAACCTTGCAGAGTCCATCCCCTTAACCTCCAGCAACTGCTCAACATAGGCAAAAGAGCCAAGCCTCTCCCTATAGTTCAAAATACGCTTGGCCGTATAGGCGCCAACCCCGTATAGAGCCACCAGCTCCGCACTGTCCGCCCTATTGAGATTAACCAGACGAGGCACCCGCCTGGCTGAATACTTGCCCTTTGCGGCAGATTGACCCTTTGCAGCAGATTGGACCTTTGCAGCAGATTGGCTGGTGGTGGCAGAAGAGCCATAGCCTGCAGAGGAATCTTTGCCTGCAGAAGCGCCATTGCCTCTTGCAGCAACTCTGCGCGCCGCTGCGGGACTCTCTGCAGCAGCCGCAACAGAGACACCGTCAAAAAATTTGTTGTAGATAAAGAGCCCCGCCTGAAACA
>SAMEA3663028__coassemble_560_pt1 | contig 14085 bp, 12 predicted proteins | sample SAMEA3663028__metabat2_low_PE_034 | metagenome-assembled genome bin SAMEA3663028 (sample SAMEA3663028) | pig gut metagenome | biome: pig gut; feature: pig-associated habitat; material: faeces | place: France | collected 2012
TTGTCAAAGTCTTACGCACATTCTCATATTCAGCAATATCAAGGAAGTCCTCGGGGAAAAAGATTCTTCCTTTTTTCCAGCGTTTGATACGCATTTCTATTTGATTTGCAATGCTATTCATTTATTCAAGTAAATTACTTTGTCCCAAATTTATAAACTTTTTGGGACATATTCAAACATTTGATCATACTATTTATCATTTTCATCTATAGAGGACAACCGATAGAAAGCTTTCCTACATTTTTCCTACAAATGGTAGAAAATATTGAAATCTATTGGAAACACATTTTCCAACTTTCATTGAAAATCAGCACTTTAATGGAAAGTGTCTTACAATAGTTTCTATAAAAGTGTTCCGCTAGGGACCTCAAGAAACCCCTTTCAGCATAGCTGAGAGGGGTTTTGCTATTCTAGACCTTGCTACAACTTTGTCATCGGAACCGGTGAGCTGAACATTCAACTCCAAAACCAGCTTACCGATGAAAATTCTTATTGACAACGGTCATGGTCTGATGACCGCAGGCAAAAGAAGTCCCGATGGACTATTCCGTGAAGCCTTCTACAATCGCGAAATTGCAAGGAAAGTGGTCGCGGATCCGAACAGATATGTCAGATGGAGATAGGGCTTGGGAAGAAGATTTCTATATCCTGCGTAAGTCTTGGGAAGACAACCTAACGGTTTCGCACAAGTTGGAGCCAAAGTGGCCCGATGAAGTTTCACCAGCTGAAGCAATGATTGCTGCTTATGATGTCCTCAGCAGAATCTTCGGACAAGCTGCAGTTATCATGTACCCTTCCCTACACAACAACAATGGTTCCTCCATTCGTATTGGCAAAAAGAGAAACTGAGACTGCTGAGGGAGGAGGGAGCAATGTAATACTTATAAAATAATCCACTTGCCGTGTCATAAAATTTGACAGATATGGTATGATGGAGACAGTCATCCAAACATCGGAGTACACAGTCTATAAAATCAACAGGATACAAACCCTTATTTCAAAGACAGAGCAGATCATCTATGAAAGGAAGCCATCTGTTGTAAAGATTGATATACCAAAACTATTTGAACAACCCTATATACGGCCAAAGAATCTTGTTTCGGATAAAATCAAGAGTTTGAATACTGCCAAAAAATATCTAACTGAGTTAGAAGACCTGGGACTTCTCACCAAGTCCAAATTGGGAAAGGAGTATATATGGTTTAATACGGCATTGATGGATATACTATCATCAGAAGAGTGATTGGGGTTGGCGGATACGCTTTCGGCCAGCAAGAGAAACTGAGACTGCTTAGGGAGGAGGGGGCTATATGAACGATTTACAATCACTTATAAACGATCTCACCACTTTTATGCACACAGAGGTGCATATTTTATGCGTATTTCTGCTCGAATCCAGAAATCAGAGCAGAATAAGGTGGTTTTTCTGCTCTCGACCAAGTCAACGATAAGGTAACACCTGCCCGTCTGCTGAAGTTTCATACAATAGCTTTACTTTGCAAAATATTCTGTCTTCAACCAATAGGCATAAATCGGATCTTGGAACGAGATGTCTCCTGCTTTGTTATCCAAAATATCATTCTTGATAAGAGCCGCCTTTGAGCGTGCTATTGAGGTTGTAGAAGATATTTTGTAGCGGTGCATCACATCGGTAGAACTGATTGCCTTTTCGCCTGCAATAAGGGCTTTGAGGTAGTTGAGCTGCTGTGTGGTCAATGTCTCTGTAATTGTTACAAACAACAAACTTAATTGCTCTACCAATGCGGCGTGTGCCTCGTGCACTATCTCAACCGTACAGATATCCTTTGTTCGCAACCACGACTGTTGTGCGAGCTGCTGTGCGTAGTAAGGGTGATTGTCTACGAGTTTCACAATCAGATTGGCTGCATCCTCATTTATGCTCTTGCCGGTATCTGCGAAGCGACTATTAAAGAACTCCACAAGATAAGGAGTGTCAATCTTATTGAGGAACATCAGATTGCCGAACTTGTAAAATGGTTTAGACGAGTTGGTAAATACCTCCATCATCATATGTCGTTTGCTGCCATACAAGCAGTAAGCAACGCTCTGGTGCTGTTGCCAATGCGAACGCAACTTCTTTTGGAAATAGTCAGGATCGGTAAACTCTGCTATATTCTGGAACTCATCAACGCAAATGACAATTTTAAGACCCTTTTTCTTTGCAATCTTCTCCGCAAGATCAAGCACCTCATCAGGATTCTGTTTCACAGTTTCCCAATCAAAATCGATTGATACCTCATTGGTAGGATCACTGCCAATTGAAATCTTTGGCACAAGATGCGAAAAGAAACTCTTTGCACTCTCGACAGCCTCTTCCCACTTTGATGATGTTGCGGCAATAACCTTCTGTGCAAGCAACGAATAGAAATGCTCCTCATTACGCACATTGAAAAGGTCAATATGACAGATACGCAACTTGCTATCCTGTTCCATTGCTAACTTCGCAGCCTTATTCACAAGCGAGCTCTTACCCCAACGACGAGGTGAGATGATAATTGTATTAATCAACGAAGAAAAGTTCTGAACCAGGTTCGCAGTTTCTAACTCTCGGTCTGTAAAATTCTTCTCGGTTGCAATTTTACCAAAGATAAAAGGAGTTTCCATAATCCAATTTTTAATTATTTTACCACAAATATAGTACAAAACATGTAATTACACAAATTGTTGTAACAAAAAGTGTATATACATCTTTTGTATCCTTTTGTAAAGAGGCGAAAAGAAAGCACAATGATAGGCGGATTTAGAATTTATTATCCGTATGGAAGATGTCTATGCTCTATCAGATGTTCAGATCTAAACGAAGATTGGTGAAAAGATCAAGGCGACCAGACTAAAGCAAAATATAACGCAAGAAAGTTTGGCGGAGTCTGCGTTAATATTGTCCTCGCAGGCCTCCTTGTATTTCACCATTTTAGGTTTCTTGTATATTATTATCAAACCATTCTCCAAAGTCGGGGAAAACAGTATTGCCATTTTCATCTTTGCCACTATGAGGAGCAAATCCAGGTTCGTTGTTCTTCAACCATTCACATTGCTCAATGAAAGACTTTCTTACCTTATTCAAACTAATCTTTGAATACTTTTTGCAATAAGCAAGAAATTTAAAGATGCTATTGCCGAAAATCATTTCATCTTCATTGGTATATGAAGGTGAAAAACTTACAATCTCCTTCCCATTAAAATTATACTTCTCATAGTATGGTTTCAATTCTCCTGTATATGAGATACGTAGAACAGAGTCCTTCATAAAATGATTTTCCTTAACCCAAGAGTATGCAATATCAACAACTCCACTGGCGTTTATTATATCATAACGATTGCCATACCTTTGCACTATGCAATAATATTTAGGCAGGTCATTAGGCTTCATTTTTGTTTTGTAAAGTCTATTCTTTCTATCTGCATATACATCCCCATTCCAATGATGAATATTTCCATTGTCATCAACAGAGTAATGGACTTCGAAAAAATATCTATTTGATAGGTTCTTCATAAATTCATTCAATTTCAATTATGTGATTTCTATAAATCGTTTGCCGTCAAATCCAGCAAGATTCTCATTGTAATAGACATAGCCAAGCTGATTGCAGACAAGGCGTGTATTCCCGATGATTGCCTCCTCATTGGCATGTGAGTGTCCGAAAATCCACGCATCAATACGGCTGTCTGCAATAAAGTTACCCAACTCCGTTGCAAAGGCACTATTAAGCAAGCTGCCTTTATGCTCGGGAGCCACAACGGCCATTGATGGCAGATGATGAGTTATAACCACGATACGCTTGGCGGTGCTCTCAGTTACACTCTGCTTGATAAAGTCCAGACACTTCTCGTGCTCAGCATTAAAATCAGTAGGCGTAAAGCGACGACCATTATACAGAATCTGCCGAAAGTCATTCATTCCACGATGTACAAAATACTCATCCTCCGGACGAATGTGCGACCAAAGGGTTGAGAGGATAAATTCAACATTATCAATTCTCACAACCTTGTTTTGGTAGTAATGCACATTAGGGAGAATCTCACGACTCCAGCTATCGCCATAGGCTAACACATCACCATTTCCATAGAACTCGTGGTTCCCAGGAACAAGTAACACCTCTCGGTAGTTTGCCGATGCCCACTTCCAGAATCTTAAATTAGGGAGTGTTCTATCCCGTAAATAACCGGTATCACCTGCAAAAACCAACACATCACCAGTAACCTCAAATGGCTCACTCTTTATAAATCTTAAATTATCTGACAACTCCAAATGTATGTCAGATGCGTATTGTATTTTCATAAATTCTCTGTTTACCGCATCACTGCGTAGTTAATACTAAATCTGGTTGATTGCCATTGGACGGAATAGACGGAGAGGAAGAACGTCACCAATGGGTATAAAAAAATAGTTGGAAAGCTTGGTAAGGACTCTCCAACTATTCTGTTGTTATTTCTCTAGCGAGATATAGGCATCTAACTATATCTCTATTGATTTATACGTTTGTTGGAAAGTTAAACCGATGGACTCAATGCTAAGAGTATGAACATACGTCATACCTTCAAAGCAATTGTTGCCTCGAATTGATGTTGTTAATATGTTCATTCTACTTTGCTGCATTTCGTTTTTATTGTTTCTAAATCAAACGCAAAGATATGGATTTTTCTTGAAACTTTTCAATCCCAAGATAGATATTTTTGAATCTAATATATTGAGTATAAAGTTATATACTATGTATATAAGGCTGGGCATTGCAAAACTTTACACCTCATAGCCAAGATACTGTTTTATTATGTGTAGTGATAAAAATATGAATATCACGAAACATACATTATTAGACGCAAATGCAATGTTATTTGCATCTTTAAAATGCCCTCATAAAGCACAATTACAGGATTCAGTCTTGGTTTATGGTAGGGATGTGCGAAATGGCGGTTACGCTTTCGGCCAGTAAGAGAAACTGAGACTGCTTACTTATAAAATGATCCACGTATGTACTGCCGGTATTCCTCATGACGATGGCAGAGAGTCCCTTCAATATTTGTATCTTTACCACAAAATATCAAATGATGAATATTGCAGAGATAAAGGATATGGTCCGTAGCGCTTCTGGAATTACAGAGTTCCAGCGGAGAGTATATCTTGCTCTTCTGGATGTCCCAAAGGGGAGCATAATTACATACGGGGAATTGGCTTTAAAGGTAGGTTGCAAGAGTCCCCGTGCTATTGGCAATGCGTTGCACAAGAACCCCTTTGCTCCGCTTGTACCATGCCATAGGGTAATCCGTGCAAACGGAGAGATTGGCGGATACGCTTTCGGCCAGCAAGAGAAACTGAGACTGCTTAGGGAGGAGGGGGCAATATAATGATAAGGACAAGGCATTTATCACATGGGAAGCATTGTATGCGTGCCCTAGCGGAGAACTTCTACGCGAGGTGCCGCCGCATAGCCTTTGATCTGCTCTACGGCTTGCTGTCACTGAGCTTCTGCCTTGGATTCGAAGTCCTTCTTCGGGAGGTACTTTACTGGCCGCCAGTATGTCGGGCCTTCTGTTTCTGGTACTCTGTCGGGGTGACTTGCATAACATTCTTGAAGGCGCGGTTGAAGTTGGGGTAGGTGTCGAAACCGCAGCGGTAGGCCACTTCTTTGAAGTTCATCTGCGGGTTCGTGTCCAGCAGGTCCTTTGCCCGCTGAATTTTAAGGCGCTGGATGTAGGAGGAAGGGTTGTAACCGGTGAGTGCGACAATCCGGCGGTATAAGTGGCTATTGCTTATACAGAGGCAGGCGGCAATCGTGGCGACATCCGTCTTCTTGTTTTCGTCCATCTGGGCATTGACGGCATCGGACACCTTGAGGAGGAATTGCAGGTCAGCATCGTCAGCCTGCACTATATCCTCCTTTGGAATCTCATTATGCTTCTCTGCCAGCCTGGTGTATTGATCGCGTATAGCGATATAACGCTCCAGTTCCTTGACTTTTCGGCGCTGCATCCGGCTCGTGTAGAACCATACAGCCGCTATGAACAGCAGCAGGAAAACTGCGGCGATGAGACCGAGGACGAGGGCACGATTCTTCATCCGTGCCTTTTCCTCCTGACGGATCAGTTCCTCGGTCCTGAATTTTACATTGAACTGGCTGACCGCCTGCTCCATGTCATAATGGAAGATGGAGTCCTTCAGCTCCGAATAACGCAGCAGATGCTGACTCGCCTTGGTGGGATTGCTCTCCTTCAGCGCCTCGTACAGCCCTCGCTGCGAGCGACTCTCATTGTACATGTCGCCACGGGCAGCAAAGACATCGGCAGCACACTCGAAGTGCCCCACAGCCTCATTGCGCGCACCGCGCTTTGTCAGCAGTTCTCCCATCTGCGACAGGCGTATGCCCATTCTGGCCGTATTGCCCTGCAGTGAGTCAATCAGGAATGCACGGTTAGCATAGTCCAGCGACTTCAGATTGTCGCCCTTGGCGTGATATACCTCCGATGCCATACCGTAGCGGATGGGCAGCAGATGGGTGTCATCAGACTTCTCGCAAATGCGTATTGCTTCCAGGATGTATTTCTCGCTCTCATCCAGCTGCCGGGACGTCAGGCAGACACCAGCAAGCGAATTGAGGGTACTGCCCATGCGGCTCTCGTCACCTTCCCCGCGGCAGATATCCAGACTCCTGCTCAAATGCTCGACCGCCTTATCATAGTCCGTCCTGCGGAAATAGAAAAGTCCCACCAGCCGCTCGCAGTCGCTCACCAGCAGCGGATCGCCCCAGCGCCCCGTCAGCGGCAATGCCTTCAGGGAATATTCCAGACCTTCGGCATAATCCTGCGTCGTCCAAAGGTATTCGCCCGCCCAGTACCAAACCATCATGTCCAGGCTGTCCGCCGGCGTGCGGCCTTTCGCAGCACCTATTAACATATGTGCCCATCCCCATTGCTGCAACGTAGGGCTGTTGCCTGGCCGAGATGCCGTTCCTGCAAATCACCGCGCGCGCGAATCCTTGTTCTAGGCACCTCTGGGGCACATTGGCCCGCGCGGTGGCCTCGATTTGAGCTCACCGAGCGCGTTGATAAAAGTTAATTATCTGGCTATGAGGTATTTGCATTTTGGAAGCGTGCGCGGTGATTTGCAGGAAGGGTAAACGTCTCTGCGGTTGCGCTTCCCGATGCCAATTATTTCTCTTCCCGGTGCCAATCCCCGTCTGCCCGAGCACAAAAAAGCCGATTTTGTGCTCGGACTTGGGCTTGGGGGCTTCGGAATTGGGGTCCTTGGGCTTGAAACCTTGGTTCTGGGAGCTCGGGACTAGTGCTGCAACGCCCGGAGCACAATGCCCGCCAGCTCCCGCCCGGAAAACACGAAACGCAACCCTGCGCCCCACAAATAAGGAACGCAGGATTGCGTCGTTAGACGGACTGTGCCGTTAGAATGATTTGGCTATTGCTATGAAGTCCTCTGCTTTGAGGGAGGCGCCGCCAATGAGGCCGCCATCTATATCTTTGCAGGCAAAGAGTTCTTTGGCGTTGGATGGTTTGCAGCTGCCGCCGTAAAGGATGGAGATTTCATCTGCAAGATTGCCGAATTTCTCTGACAGGGTCTCTCTTATGAATGCGTGAATCTCCTCTGCCTGGTTGCTGGTTGCTGTCTTGCCTGTGCCGATTGCCCATACAGGCTCGTATGCTACAATAATTCTCTTCATCTGCTCTGGTGTAAGGCCAAAGAGAACCTCTTTTATCTGTGAACCTACTACCTCAAAGTGCCTGTTGGACTCTCTCTCATCCAGTTTCTCTCCTACACAGAAGATAACATCCAGACCATTTGCAAGCGCAAGTGCAATCTTCTCTACAAGAATTGCGTTTGTCTCGCCGTAGTACTCTCTGCGCTCCGAGTGACCAAGTATTACATACTCTGCGCCGGTTGAGGCTACCATTGCGGCAGAGACCTCGCCTGTGAAGGCGCCCTTCTCCTTGTCTGCACAGTTCTGTGCCGAGAGGCCTACTCCGGAACCCTTAACAACCTCTGCTACAGAAGCAAGGTGTGTGAATGGTGTTCCTACAATCAATTTTACAGAGGTTGGTACCTCCACAGCTTTTGCTACAACATCTTTTGCAAGCTGAACGCCCTCTGCAAGAGTGGTGTTCATTTTCCAGTTTCCTGCAACAATCTTCTTTCTCATAATTCTCTTAATCGTTTGAAATCGGGCGCAAAATTAATCAAAAAATTCCCTAAACCACCTCTTTTTGTTTACATTTGCATTGTTATGGAGAAGGTTTTTTTAATAGATGGTCACGCGCAGATTTTCAGAATGTATTATGCCTATATGAGGCGTCCTCTTGTAAACTCAAAGGGAGAGGAGACCTCCATACTCTTTGGCTTTACCAAGATGCTTCTGGATTTAATCAAGAGGGAATGCCCAACCCACCTTGCTGTTGCATTCGACCCTCCTGTAAAGACCTTCAGACACGAGGCCTATCCTCTCTACAAAGCAAACAGAACTGCCGCGCCGGAGCAGGTAATAGCAGCTCTGGAGCCGCTGAAGGCAATACTGGAGGCCTTTGGAATACCTGTAATAATGGTGCCTTCCTACGAGGCAGACGACGTGATAGGCTCTATGGCCACACAGTGGTCGGACTCCTCCAGCAGAGAGATTTATATGGTTACTCCCGACAAAGACTACGGGCAGGTAGTGGCACAGAATGTTTTTCAGTACAAACCTGCCAAAGGGAGTCAGGAGATGGAGATTCTTGGTCCCGATGCAATATGCGGTCAGTACGGCATCTCGTCGCCCGAGCAGGTGAGGGAGATACTTACCCTGTGGGGAGACTCTTCGGACAATGTGCCGGGCGCCAAGGGAGTAGGAGAGGTGAGCGCTAAAAAGCTTGTGGGCAAATATGGCACAATTGAGAATATCTACAGCCATCTGGCAGAGCTCACGCCAAAGCTGCGCGCCTCCCTTGAGGAGTTCCGTCCGCAGATGCCTATGAGCCGCTTCTTGGTAACAATAAAGAGAGATGTTCAACTGCCTTGCACTCTGAATGATATTGCGCTCAAGAGCCCTGTGCTTGGCAAGATAGAACCGCTCTTCCGCAGATACGAGTTCGATTCGCTTCTCAAATTGCTTCCCGATGCCTATGCGGGTACGGTGGCTCCGCTTACCAGCGCGGCCGCCACGGCAGCACAAGCGGCTGCGGCGGCACCGGATTATATATTTGAGAGGGTCTCTGCGGAGGAGCTGCTCCAGAAGGCTAAAGAATCGGGAGTAATTGCATTGATGATAAAAGAGGGAGAGCATTTCTGGGCCACTCAGGAGTTGCCGCACAAATTTGTGTGGTGCGCTGCGGGGCGGCTGGCAGAGCTTCCTGCAAGGGAGTTTGGGCTCTATAGGGAGCTGCTCTCCAACGCGCAGGTGAAAAAGTGCGGCTACGGGCTTAAGGAGATGATGAAGGAGATGCTCCAACTCCTGCAGCAGAGAGGTGCAGAGGACGGCCCGGCAGCAGAGAATGAGTCAGCAGGTGCAGTGCGGCAAGGTGCAGGGAATGAGCCGGCAGATGCAGCGCGGCCTGGTGCGGTTATGGCGGGGCCTCTGGAGGATTTGGAGATTATGCACTATATTCTTAATCCGGAGCGTACCCATAAAGAGGATTTGCTACTACGCTCCTATTTGAACATTAGTTTGGAGGAACTATTGCTCAAATATGAGAAGCAGCAAGGGTTGGGGCAGCAGGCTCCGGTGCAGCAGAATCTCTTTGATGCGCTGGAGGAGATGGGTGACAACGCAGGCGTGGATGGGGGCAGTAACCTCTCTGAGCGGGAGGTTGCAAGGGCTGCAATAGAGTGCGCTCTGCAGATGCCGCTAGGTGATGCCATCGGGAAGGAACTGGAGAGGAATGGGCAGAGGGGGCTTTATGAGAAGATTGAGATGCCTCTGATTGAGGTGCTTGCTACTATGGAGCATAATGGGGTTAAGGTGGATGTTGGGCAGTTGCGCAGTTATAGCGCCAGGCTCTCTTTGGAGTTGGCAGAGATTGAGAGCAAGGTGCGGGAGCTTTCTGGTGTGGACGGGGTTAACCTCTCGTCGCCAAAGCAGGTGGGCGCGCTCCTCTTTGAGAGGCTCCGCATTGCTCCAAATATTAAGAAGAGCGCAAAGGGGAGTTATCCTACAGATGAGGAGACTCTTAACTCCTACAGGGAGGCTACGCCGGTGGTGGGGCTTATCTTGGAATATAGGGCTGTGAAGAAGCTTATCTCTACCTATGCAGATGCCCTCCCTAATCTTATCTCGACTTTGGACGGCAAGGTGCACACTACATTTAATCAGGCGCTTACTGCTACGGGAAGGCTCAGCTCCAATAATCCCAACCTGCAGAATATTCCTATTAGAACAGAGCGAGGAAGGGAGATAAGAAAGGCCTTTGTGCCCTCCAATCCGCAGGGGTTCATTCTCTCTGCAGACTACTCGCAGATAGAGCTTAGGCTTATGGCGCATATGAGCTGCGACCCGCATTTCCTGGAGTCTTTCCGCAATGGCGCGGATATTCATACTGCCACTGCGGCAAAGATATTTGGGGTTGCACCTGAGCAGGTTAGCAAGGAGGAGCGCAGCAGGGCCAAGGTGGCCAATTTTGGCATAATTTACGGCATCTCCGCCTTTGGCCTCTCGCAGCGGATGGGGCTTAGCAGAAAGGACTCCAAAGAGTTTATAGAGACCTACTTTGCCACCTACCCCGGCATAAAGGAGTATATGGAGAAGACTATTGCGCAAGGCAGGGAGCAGGGTTATGTGGAGACAATCTTTGGCAGGAAGCGTTATCTTCCCGATATAAACTCCCGAAATGCCAACCTGCGCAGTTTTAACGAGCGCAATGCCATAAATGCACCTTTGCAGGGGAGTGCGGCGGATATAATAAAGATTGCAATGATAAATCTCCACAGGAGGATGCAGGAGATGAGGCTTAAGAGCAAGCTGATTCTGCAGGTTCACGACGAGCTTGTGCTGGATGTTGTGCCGGAGGAGCTGGAGCTTCTCTCCGGTTTGGTTAAGGAGACTATGGAGAGCGTTGTGGAGCTTAAAGTGCCGCTTATTGCAGAGTGCGGCTATGGTAAAAATTGGTTGGAGGCGCACTGATGGCAAAGATGGAAATTGTTGAGACAACTGCTTTTCCCGATTCGGATGACGCTCTTATAAGGCAGGCGTTGGAGGGGCATCAGTCTGCTTTTACACAACTTATGGAGAGGTATAGGGAGATGCTTACCATCTTTGTGGATAGTATTCTCTCCTCTAACCCGGAATATCTTATCTCTGCAGAGGATGCCATAGAATCAAAGGATATTTGTCAGGTGGCAATGCACAAGGCCTTTGCCCATCTTCACGAGTACAACAACCGGTACTCCTTTACTACCTGGCTCTACAACATTGCCAAAAATTCTACCATTGATTATCTGAGGAGCAGAAGGTTTGATATAGAGCTTAATCCTATTAACGAGAGTAGGATGGCCTTTTCCGGGGCGCTTCTGGAGAGATCGCCTGAGGAGGATATGATTCATAATCAGGCCTACAGCACAATTATTGAGCGGATAAAAAAATTGCCACCCCTTTATGAAGAGGTGGCAAGATTGAGATTTGTTGAGGAGTATGCCCTGGAGGAGATTGCGCAGAAACTTAATATGAGTCTTAATACCGTAAAGACACGGTTGCGTCGCTCCAAGCTGCTCCTTGAGAATTCTATTACCAAATGATGACGCGCTCGCTCTCCGGGCGGAACATAGGGTCGCCCTCTTTAATTCCAAAGGCGTCGAAGAAGGTCCCGATATTCTTTAAGGTCTCGTTTACTCTCTGCTCGCCAATTGAGTGAACATCTGTAAGAACGCGACGCTGTTTCTCTTTGTCTGTTATGTTCTGTGCCCATACGGTTGCGTATGCAAGGTAGAAGCGCTGGGCTGCGGTAAAGCCATCTACAGGCTCCGGCATATTACCTGCAAAAGAGTTCATCATTGCGGTGTATGATATTCTTAGACCGCCCTGGTCTGCAATATTCTCGCCAAGTGTGGCTGCGCCGTTGGCAAATACGCCAGGCAGAATCTCTACCTTATTGAATTGCTCTACAAGTACCTTTGTTTTGGCTGCAAAGGCCTCGCTATCCTCTTTGGTCCACCAGTTTGTCATATTGCCATCCTTGTCAAAGAGTCGGCCCTGGTCGTCAAAGCCGTGGGTCATCTCGTGGCAGATTACTACGCCAATGGCGCCGTAGTTTACGGCATCATCTGCATCGGGATTAAAGAAAGGCGGCTGAAGAATGCCGGCAGGGAAGCAAATCTCGTTGGTGGTAGGGTTGTAGTATGCATTTACAGTCTGTGGAGACATTCCCCATTTTGTTCTGTCCACCGGCTTGCCAAGGTCTTTAAGGTTATCTTTTGTGTACCAGAGCGATGCTGTGCGCAGGTTCTCAAAGTAGCTCTTGGAAGGGTCTATCTCAAGAGAGGAGTAGTCTTTCCAGGTGTCGGGATAACCAATCTTTACGGTAAAGGCGGCAAGCTTCTCGTGCGCCTTCTCCTTGGTCTGAGGGCTCATCCAATCCAAAGAGTCTATATGCTCTCCAAGTGCCTTCTGCATATTCTTTACCATACCAAGCATACGCTCTTTATCTTTCTCCGGGAAGTATTTCTCTACATACATCTTGCCAACGGCCTCGCCAAGAAGGTGGTTTGGAACGTTCATTGCTCTCTTCCATCTTGGTTTCTGCTCCGTTATGCCCTGAAGCTCTTTTGAGAAGAACTCAAAGCTTGCGTCTGAGAATCTATCGTCCAGACTGCCGCAGGCGTTGCTCAGAAGCTGGGCCTGAAGGAAATGTTTCAGAACCTTTGCATCTGTAGCGCCAAGAATCTTGTTAAGCTCGTCGAAATAGGATTTCTGCTCTACAATAATCTTCTGCTGCTCCTCAATTCCATATGCTTCAAAATATTTGTCCAGATGCAGGTTAGGATAGGCTGCAATCAGCTCTTTTGTGCTCATAGGGTTGTACTGGGCCTGAATGTCTCTCTGCTGTACCATAGACCAGTAAGGAACGGCAATGGTCATCTGGAAATCGAAGGCATCCTTTGCCTTCTCCTCTGCCAGAGGATCTCCGGCAAGGGTAAAGATCTTCTTTAGGAAGTTGAGGTAGCCCTCCCTTATCTTAGCATTCTCTTCCTTAAGGTAGTAATCTCTGTTGCCAAGCGCCAAACCGCTCTCGCCAAGGTAGAGAACGTTCATGTTGCTCTCCATAAGGTCTGCCATAACGTATACGCCCCAAGCGCCGCCGCCGCCGGCCATATCCATAGCGGCAGAGGCTACGGCAAATGTCTCCAGATCCTTAACCTCCTCAAGCTGATTGAGATAAGGCAATACAGGCTGAGCGCCCTCTTTGTTAAGTCTAACGGAGTCGAGTCCCTGTTTGTAAAGGTCTACAATCTTCTGCTCGTTGCTGCCCGGAGTGGTCTTAAGGTCTCCCATACCGTTAAACATCTGGTTAAGTCTAACCTCGTTATTCTCCCTAAGGATGTCGAAGGCTCCGTAACGGGAATACTCCGGCTTCATAGGATGATTGCGTTGCCATCCGGCTGTGGCATAAGCATAAAAATCGCTCCCCGGCGCAATGGTGGTATCCAAATTGGCAAGGTCGATAGCCGGAACCTTATTAACCTCGTCCTCCCCACCGCCATTTTTGCAGGCGGCTGCAAAAATCATTACAGCTGCCATAAATACTATCTTTTTCATTAATAACTATTTGTTTTGAAATCTGTTTCTTACTGTCTGTTTATTACTGTCTGCTTCTTGCTGTTGGTTTTTTGCAGTTGGCCTCTGCAGTTGGTTTTTGCAGTTGGCCTCTGCTGTTGGTTTCTTGCAGTTGGGTTTTTGCTATCGGCCTCTTGCTTCCAGTTGCGGCCGCCAAGATACTAAATTTTTAGACACAAACGTTCCATAAATTGTAAACGTCCACGCTATTACGTTCCGTCCCCGGCCAGGCGGCGGGTGCCCCCGGCAGCGGTGTCTTCGGCGGCAGTCTATTGCCGGGCGCACTGCTGCAAGATGCACCCCGCAGGGCACGTGGCGGGCGGTG
>SAMEA3663028__coassemble_594_pt1 | contig 13582 bp, 10 predicted proteins | sample SAMEA3663028__metabat2_low_PE_034 | metagenome-assembled genome bin SAMEA3663028 (sample SAMEA3663028) | pig gut metagenome | biome: pig gut; feature: pig-associated habitat; material: faeces | place: France | collected 2012
TCTTATAAATCATAAAGATAGTTCCTGCCGGAATAAGCAGCAGCCAGAGAGAGACATTATACTCACCGCTAATCTCCCTACATTGCTGCTCCACATCCAGCGAAGACTCAATCTCCACAAAAAATCCGGCAATGCCAAAGACCACCGCACATATAATAAATGCAGGAACATTTGTTATTACCATATATTTTATATGCTCAGACAATTTTACTCCCGATATGCTTGAGGAGAGGTTTGTGGTATCGCTAAGCGGCGATATCTTATCTCCCACATAAGCGCCGGAGAGGATTGCACCCGCAAGCCAGCCATCGTCATAGCCAAGAACTCTGCCTATGGTAAGCATAGCAAGACCTATTGTGCCCACCGTAGTCCAGGAACTTCCCAGAATGCAGGAGATTATTCCTGTAAAGAGGAAGGTTATAAGCAGAAAGATGGATGGATTTATAATCTTAAGTCCATAATAAATCATTGTAGGAACCACGCCGGACTGAATCCAGGCAGCAGTAAGGGCGCCTATCATAAGGATTATGAAGATGGCGCTCCCTGTCTTGCTAAGATTATCCAGCATGCCGCCCTCCAATTTCTCCCAAGGAATCTTAAGGTGATATATACCTATTAGAGCTCCAACAGCGGCTGCGCCAAGCAAGGCAATCTGGGAAGGTCCGTCGGTAAGCTCATCGCCAAAGACTATTGCCCCCACAACAATAAGAGCAATAAGAATTGCTACCGGAATAAGGGAGACAAAGAGAGAAGGTCTCTTTTCTGAAGCAATATCGGTTGTATTATCTCTTTTATTATCCATAACAGGTTAAGTTAATGTTAGGTTCTCAAAGGCCAATGAGGGTATCTGCCAGCTGAAGCCCTCTCTTGCATCTTGTGCTGCAAAGAGAAGGGAGTTCCACAAATCCGTCATATTGCCTGTAATGTTCATTTTACATATAGGGGCTCCAATTTTGCCTCCCTCCAGCAGAAAACCCTCTATGCCAAAGGAGAAGTCGCCGGTGGCAGTATTGCATCTGCCGCCAATAAAGTTGGTTACAACTATACCCCTGTCAACAAGCGAGAGCATCTGCTCGTAGCTTAAATCCCTGTATTGGGGTTTGAAAGCAGAGTAATCTATGCAGGGGGCGGAGGGGCCCTCTATTGTTGCATTGCAATTAAGTTTGTTTGCAAAATAGGTATTAAGATAGTAGTCGGTTACAACGCCGCCGCAGATTATCCTTGAGGGTTTGGTGGCAAGCCCCTCCGAGTCAAAATATCGGGAGCCGCATTTTCCCGGAATATGAGGATTGTCTAAAATGGTAAAATTCTCGCCAAAGACTCTCTTCCCTTTGCACCCGCAGAGGAAAGATCTGTTCTGCTGAATGCAGCCGCCTTGCAGGGCTGTAAGAATCTCTGCTACAAGCCTGCCGGAGACGGTGTTGTTAAAGACCACATTCACCTTGCCGCCCTTTACAGGGGCTGCGCCAATCTTTGCAACAGCCCGCTCCAGAGCTCTCTTAGAGCAACCCTGCAATTCCAGATTCTTAAAGCAGGTGGCATAATTGCCCCAAAAGCCGTCATATATGGTGCCGTTGCCCCCATCTATGCTGCACTCTGTGGAAATGCCAAACTCCGTAGAGTCTGCCTCCCCTTCAAAACCCTGACTATCTGCAATATATGTGTGCTCTGCAGAGTCCTCATAGGTGCTTTTAATATCTATAAGGCTCTTGTTGCTGCCAACAATCTCCTCAAAGGAGTTCTGTGCCATTTTAATCTTCTGCTCTGTAGAGAGGCTCTCTATGGTGCTGTCGTAGAGAGCAAGAGGCGCAGCGCCTCCCTTGTAGCAGAGTTCCGGGTTGGGCAGCGTATTGCAAGGGTCGTCGGAGAGCACCCTTGCCATCTGCAGCCCCTCCTTTACCAGCTTCCCGATTCCCTCCAAGGTTGGGTTGTTGCCGGAGATATAGCTGCATCTGCCATTAATAAAGAGGTCCAGACTTATTATGTTGCTCTCTGCGCGATGCAACACCTCCAGCTCCCCCTGCTCGTATGAATAGCAGTGGTGGATGCCGCTATCTATGGTTACCCTTACCCCTGTGGCACCCTCTTTAGTGGCAAGTTCTATTGCCTTGGCCGCAATCTCTTTCATTCTCTAAAGTTTGCCACCAACAGTCAATTTCTTTACCAATACAGATGGCATTCCGCAGGAGACAGGGCAGCTCTCTCCCTTCTGGCAGGTCCACATAGCATCCTCTATTGCAAGATTGTTTGCAACGCCTGTAATGGAGGCAAGGGTCTTAGGACCGTTGCCCATAATGTTAATATCCCTTATAGGCTGCGTAAGCTTGCCATTCTCTATCAGATAACCGGCCTTAACAAAGAAAGAGTAGTCGCCGGCGCCAATGTTAACCTCTCCGTTGGAGTAATCCATACAGTAGATACCTCTCTTAACGCTGGAGATAAGCTCCTCTTCCGTAGCATTGCCCGGCTCCATATAGGTAAGTCTCATTCTTGGAACAGGAGCATACCTGAAGGATTCCCTTCTGCCATTTCCGGTTGGCTCAACGCCAAAATGTTTGGCGCTTATACGGTCGTGCAGGAAGGAGGTGAGAATGCCCTCCTTAACCATATAGGTCTTCTGGCCAGGCACGCCCTCATCGTCAAAGTTCAGCGCTCCCCTGTTAAACGGCACAGTTCCGTCATCCACAATGCTTATATTGCTGTTGCAAATCTTTTTTCCCATCTTATCGGAGAAGATAGAGATGCCCTTCCTGTTGAAGTCCGCCTCAAAAGAGTGTCCCATAGCCTCGTGCAGCAGCACGCCGGATGCTCCCTTAGCCATAACAACAGGCATCTCTCCGCCCTTAGGTCGGGAGGCCTCAAAGAGAAAGGCTGTCTTTGCCGCCAGTCTCTCCGCGCAATCCTGCATAAGGGAATCGGTGAGCATCTCAAAGCCCATCATCTTGCTTACAGAGAGGCTGTTGCTCATATTAATGCCGCACTCCTCCATTACGCAGCTTGCAGTAAAGGAGATGCGAGGCCTTGTGTCGCAGAAGCACTCCCCAAGAGAGTTGTAAAAGAGCACCTGGGATTTGCTGTCAATTATCTGGGCCATAACATTGGTAACCCTGGTATCTTCAAAGCGCAGCTGCTGGTCGAAATAGTTAAGATATGGAATCTTCTTCTCTACATCAAAACTATCCCAATCCTTAATAATGCCGTACCTGTTGGGGCTTGTCAGTTCTCTGAAGCCAACAGGGGCAATTATTGCAGGTGTATTTGAAGCGGCTATGGCAGCTGCAGACTTTGCAGCCTCCAGCATACTCTTCATAGAGGTATTCTCGCAGTAGGAGTATCCGGTGTGCCCGTTATTAATCACTCTAATGCCAACACCAAAATCGGTATTGTTACTTGCATTTGTTACATTAGAATCCAGCAAAGACAACTTGTTGAATTGTTTATGCTCAAAAAAGAGGTCTGCATATTCTCCGCCCATAGAGAGGGCTGCGGCAAGGACCTTGGAAGCCTCTTCAGGACCAACTGAAAAGAGGCTCTGATAATTCTCAATTTTTGGGGTCTCAGTCATATTTTATAGATCTGAAGATACGGGTAAAAGCAGGGCAGTGCCCAACCTCTCCCCTTTGATTGTTTTATTGTATTTATATTTAAATTTTCCATTTTTCTTCTGCTCTATGGTGCCAACCTTAACAAAGGCATTGTCGTCTCCTTCGCAAATTCCCGGAAGGTTACAGCGCCAGATGTAGAGGTTATATTTGCCTGCATCCAGATAAGAGCGTTTATAAATGGCTTTTGCGCCATTGCGCTTTGCAAGTACATAGCTCTTGCCGGGATAAAGATACTCTTTATCCCTCAATTGACGCGTACCGCCGCCGCTCTTTGGCTCTGCAAAGAGACGATCTTGCGATTCTATGCCAAAAAAATCTCCCAAAGCATTGTATGAGTTTGCCGCAAGCTCTTCCATTCCGCGCTCGCTAACCCAGAGCGTATCGGCAACCTCACCTCTCTTTCTGCCATAAAAACTGTATGGGGTCTCAAAGGTCAAGGCAGTAGTCTTCTCCTTAAACCTATCCCAGAACCATCCCTCCAGATATTTGGGGTGCATCTTGGAGAAGCTGAACTCCCCTTTGGTAAAGAGCCTGTTCTGGGAGGTGGTAAGGTTGGCAATCTTCATAAGATTAAAGAAAGCCTCCTTGGAGGAGCTCTCTGCCGTGTGAATCCAGTAGGTTACATAGTCTGCAATCTGAGAGTGCATATTAAGGAAGAGGTCAACCGCCTTGCCTTCAGAGGTAAGTTCTGTAAGGAAGGCGCGGATATTCTTCACCTCAACGGCAGTAAGAGAATCCGGGTCTGCGTGGTTAACCTCCAGATTAATTCCGTGCAGGGCAGACCTTGAGAGGCCATTTACAACGCCATCGGGATTAGTAAATGGAAGGATGTAAAGGTCCAGCTGCTCCCTTAGCCTCTTAGAGTGCGGGGTGTTGGCAACAATAAGGTCTATAAGCTTCTCCAGGTGCCAGCTGGCAGGAGACTCGCTTGTATGGATTCTGCCGTGGATATATACCACGTACTTCCGGCAATCGGAGGGCTCTGTGATGTGCAGCAGCGGCATCTCCCTGCCCTCGTAGCTCTTTCCAATGCTGCTTACCTGCACAAAAGGCAGTTTGCTCCATTGCTCAATCTTTTTGTTCAGGCGGCTTGCAAGGTAAGGGTTATGATATGCTATATATATGGTATCCGCAGGGTGCGCGGTGGCGCAATCCAGCAGAATATAACCCTGGCCAAGAGGGGCCTCCTCTGCAGAGAGCCTCTCATACTCCACTCCGTTGAGGCTCCAAAAGGGCCTTCTGCACTCCGAGCGCTTTATATTTAACCTTATCCTTTTTCCCGATGTGCCCTCCATACGGAAGAGGTACCATCTGGAGCTTGGCGCAAGCTTAGGGTCTGCAGGATTTAAAGGATCTCTTCTGGAGAAGAGGTCATACACTAATGTATCTCCCTGAGATACAAGCGCTACGCTGTCCAAAGAGCCTCCTTCAAAGTCCCAGCGGAAATTTATGCCGCCGCAACTCACAGACTGGCGTTCGGCATAAGGGTTGCCGGGGTGTTTGGCGGTATCTATCAAATTTTGAGCAAATACATTGCCTATTCCTGCAGCAAAAAACAGAAGAGCTGCAAGTGAAGAATGAAACATAATTTGAGTTAATCTTATCATACTCAACAAATCGTTAATTAATGGAAGACCTAACCTCGCAAAAATAGTATTAAATAGGGACTAATCACAATTTTATTTTAACTTTGCACCATAATAAAATGGAATATTATGACACTTATCAAATCTATTTCCGGAATCAGGGGCACCATAGGGGGTGCAATTGGAGATGCTCTCACTCCTATAGACATAGTAAAGTACACTGCAGCCTATGCTGCGGAGCTTAAGAGAAGAAGGCCAGGACAAGAGAGTTACAAGGTAGTGGTAGGCAGAGACGGACGTCTCTCCGGCAAGATGGTGGAGCAGCTTGTTTGCGGCACTCTTATTGCCTGCGGAGTAAATGTGGTGGATGCCGGTATGGCCTCTACACCTACAACAGAGATGGCGGTAATATTTGAGAAGGCAGATGGCGGTATAATTCTTACCGCATCCCATAACCCGCGTCAGTGGAATGCCCTCAAACTCCTTAACGAGAAGGGAGAGTTCCTTACAGATGCAGAGGGCAAGGCGCTCCTTAAGGTGGCAGAGGAGGAGAGTTTCTCCTTTGCAGATGTGGAGACCCTTGGCAAGATAGAGCACAAAGATTTTACACAGCAGCATATAGAGGCAGTAATTCAGGACCCTCTTGTAGACAAGAGCGCAATATACAAGGCAGGATTCAAAGTGGTGCTGGATGCAATTAACTCAATAGGCGGCCCTACAATGCCGCAACTGCTGGAGCAGCTTGGAGTAGAATGCATTGGCATAAACTGCGAGCCTACCGGAGATTTTGCTCACAATCCGGAGCCGCTTCCGCAGAACCTTACAGACCTTTCTGCAAAGGTGGTTGAGGTTGGCGCAGACCTTGGAATCTCCGTAGACCCGGATGTGGACAGACTTGCCTTCATCTGCGAGGATGGAACTCCGTTTGGAGAGGAGTACACTCTTGTCTCCGTAGCAGACTACGTTTTGGACAACCGCCGCGGTCCTACCTCATCCAATCTCTCCTCTTCCAGAGCATTGAGAGATGTTACTGAGGCAAAGGGACTTACCTACTACACAGCAGCTGTGGGAGAGGTAAATGTAACTACAAAGATGAGAGAGGTTGGCGCTGTAATTGGCGGAGAGGGCAACGGAGGCGTCATTTACCCTGCTCTCCACTATGGCAGAGACGCATATATGGGTGTGGCTCTCTTCCTCAGCAACCTTGCCCACAAGAAGCTTACAGCAAGCCAGTTGAGAGATAGCTATCCAAAATATTTCATCTCCAAAAACAGAATAGACCTCTCCGATACCTCTGTTATTGAGAAGATATTTGAGCATCTTAAGGCCAAATATGCAAACGAAAAGATAACAACAATAGATGGCGTCAAGATAGACTTTGAGGTGGATCGCAGCTGGGTTATCCTCAGAAAATCCAATACAGAGCCAATCATAAGAATCTATTCTGAGGCACCTACCAAGGAGGCCGCAGACCAGTTGGCAGAGAAGATTATTGCAGACGCTAAGAGCGTAATGTAGCGTCAAGGGCAAAAGATGTTCTCGTTCAGGACAACACCAATAGACAAGCAGACAGACAACCTCTTTGTAAAGGGAGGGCGCATTGGGGCGCTTTGCAACCAAACCGCCTGGCACCCGGAATATGGCGAGTACCTTTTTGAGTTCCTCTCAAAAAGGTACAACCTTATACGCCTCTTCACTCCCTGCGAGGGATTCTCTCTTCTGCCAGACCTTACCGCCTCCCCACGCACCGCACCGGCTGGCTCCCCAGCAGCGGCAGGCTCTGCCTCTCTCCCCAATAATTATCGGGAAGAGGAGGAGCTCCTTCTCACTCTCTCCGGCAGAGAGCTGGAGGTGCACAAGCTAAGCGGCGCAGGCGAGGGGTGTTGGGAGGATTACTCCGCAGAGTTGCAGGATCTGGATGGCATTGTTATAGAACTGCAAGAGACCGGCAGCAGGTATTGCACCTATACAAGCCTCATTTACAATCTCTTCAGGTATCTTAAAGAGCAGGAGATGAATCTCTCCATCTTCCTTCTGGATAGGGTTAATCCGGCAGGAAGGCAGGTGGAGGGCACTCTTATGCGCGCCGGTTACAGGTCTGAGATAGGGCTGGAGGGGCTGCCTCACAGGCACGGCCTTACAATAGGAGAGCTTGCGCTCTATCTCTACGAAGAGTTGCACGCCAGGTTCCCGCTTCATATCATCTCCTACAGGGCTCAGGATGTAAACAGGCATCTTATGCCGTGGAGCATTCCGCCCGCAGCAGCATACTGCGGACTCTTTACACCCTATTTTTATTCGGGACAAGCATTGTGGTGCGGCACCAATGTGAGCCCCGGCATAGGTACTGCCAGACCCTTTGAGCAATTTGGCGCGCCATTCCTTAAGAGCTTGGCAGACTACAATATGCGCCACTCGCTGGAGAGTTGGAATGCCCCGGATAATCCCCTTTATGACCCAAGCCTCTACCTGCGCCGCACTGCATTTGTTCCGGCCTTTGGCAACTATGCAGGAGAGCTCTGCTACGGCTTCCAGCTGCTGCCAAATGTAAATATGCAGTACCACGCGCTAAACCACAATTTAAAAATAATGCGGTTTATTGCAGAGAATAGCACAGATTTTGCTATGGATAGTTTGCCTCTTTATCTTGGCGACAGAGAACTTATGGATTTTGTCCGCGGAGAGAATAGTCCCGATGATCTCCGCGAGCACATTAAGGTTGAGGAGCAGAAGTGGATAAAGAAGGCAAAGAGGGCGCTTCTCTACCCGGAGGAGCAGCTCTTCAGGATAAAGTAATTTGCGGCACTAACGCAAGATAAAGCAATTAATGCAAGATTAAGCAATTAACGCAAGATTAAGCGATTAACGCGAGGTTAAGCAATAAAAATTTTAGAGATATGAACCCGATTTTAAGTGAAAAGAGTTTTAAGAATCAAGTTTTCAGCGCCACCCAAAGCGGCACTATGACAGTTCAGGGAACCATAGGCAAGAGCATACTTCTGCTCATAATGCTTATGGCAGGCGCGGCATATACCTGGAAAATCTATTACGAGGCAACATCGATGGCTAGTCTTCAGTCTTGGATGATTGGCGGTGTCATAGCCGGCCTTGTTCTGGCGATGATAATCTCCTTTGCGCCAAAGAGCGCCCCATTCCTCTCGCCAATCTATGCGGCTGCAGAGGGCTTGGCAATTGGAGGACTCTCCGCATTTTATAACGATGCCTTTGCCCAGACAGCGCCAAACATAGTAATGAACGCGGTTGGACTTACCATAGTCTGTATGCTTGTCACACTTCTTCTCTACAGAAGCGGCAAGATAAGAGTCACAAGCAAATTCGTGCGAATAATGACCATAGGAATGGTAGCCATTCTAATCTACTACTTAGGCATAATGATAGCGCAGCTCTTTGGAGCAAACCTCACACTGCTAACAGGCTCATCACCGCTTAGCATAGGCATAAGCCTGGCAATAGTCTTCTTTGCGGCATTCAGCCTGATACTGGACTTCGACTTCATTCAGAAGGCCTCCGCCGCAGGCTCGCCAAAATATATGGAGTGGTACGGAGCCTTTGGCCTTATGGTCACACTCGTATGGCTCTACCTAGAGATACTCAAGCTCCTTGCAAAAGTTGCCGGCAGCAGAGAATAGCACCTCTGGGCGGCGGGCTGTTGCACTGGCGGCGGTGGCTTCCCGATAGGTGAACTGGAGCCCACCACGTACTAATAGTAGCTCAACACCTGCACTGCTCAAGGGATGTCGGCAGGGCTGACGGATGGCAGCAGATGGCAGATTGCAGATTGCAGCATATTGCGAGCGGTTACTGCCCAAAGAAAAAGGGAAAAAAATTTGCAGAAAGCAGATAAATGATTACCTTTGCGAACTTTTTGGTAGAAAATCACGTAATAAACAGATAAACAATGAAAAAAGGTATTCATCCCGAAAACTACCGTCTTGTAGCTTTCAAGGATATGTCCAATGAGGCAGTATTTATTACCCGCTCTTGCGTAAACACAAAAGAGGAGATAGAGGTAAATGGTGTAATGTATCCAGTTGTAAAACTTGAGATCTCAAGCGAATCTCACCCATTCTACACAGGTAAGATGAAACTTGTAGATACAGCAGGTCGCGTTGACAAGTTCTATAGCAGATACAAGAAAAAATAGATATACACAGGGACCAAAGCCTGAAGGCCACACGCAAAAGCACTCAAGCCTCGGTTCCCCTATTCAGAGAGCGGCAATATCGCCCAACGCGAAATCGCAAATGCTCTTTATCTAAACGATTAAAGGAAAAGGATGACCCACACGGTCATCCTTTTCCTTTTTCCCCTTTCCAGACTTGCCTTCTCGAGCACAAAATCGGCATTTATGTGCTTTGTTTGGCTTCGCACCCCCCGTTTTTGGCCTATTCGAGCACAAAATCGGAGTTTTTGTGCGCTTTTGGGGTCTGGAACCCCCATTTTCGGGCGTTTCGAGCACAAAATCGGGATTTTTGTGCTTTTTTTGCCTTCGGGACCCCCGTTTTCTGGCGTTTCGAGCACATAATCGGCATTTTTGTGCTCGAGCAGAGGGGAAAGTGGGATCGGAAAGCGTAACCGCGGAGACGCTTAGCGTAAACGTGGCCTTCCTGCAAATCACCGCGCGTGTTTCTAAAATGTAAATGCCTAATAACTAGATAATTAACTTTTAGCAACGCGCTCGGTGAGCTCAAATCGAGGCCACCGCGCGGGCCAATGTGCCCCAGAGGTGCCTAGAACAAGGATTCGTGCGCGCGGTGATTTGCTCGAACAATGCCCCCGGCCAGCAACAAACCTCATTCGGCGGGGAAGTACTCCGGTTTGGCTAGCAATCTGGCGCACCTGGGCCGGATGAGGCTGCAGTCTGGCCGGGCGAAGCTGCAGGATGGCAAATGATGCTTCCAGCGGAGTCGGGAACTCTTCCGCACAGACCGTGGGCGCCCATGCCCCTTGTGAATGTGAGGGTGCCCGCAAGCGAAGCGCTGCGGGAGGGATGGAGCGAAGCGGAAGTCTGTGCGGAAGAGGTTGCCGCTCCGCTGGAGCCGTTGCGTGGAGATTCTCCGCGGGAGCCGGTGACACCATCGAGAGGCAACTGCCAGCAGGAAAGGCGCACGGCACATCGGGAAGCAGCTCCACAGCGCAAAGCACCATCGGGACGAGCAACGTGCCGAACCAGCAGCATCGCGACGCGCATCCTGCCGCAATGCAGCATCGAGAAGCAGCTACCGCCAGTGACGGTGCAAAGCACCATCGGGAAGCAGCTCCACAGCGCAAAGCAAAGCACCATCGGGACGAGCAACGTGCCGAACCGCAGCATCGCGACGCGCATCCTGCCGCAATGCAGCATCGAGAAGCAGCTACCGCAAGGGGACGGCGCAAAGCACCATCGGGAAGCAGCTCCACAGCGCAAAGCAAGGCACCTTCGGGAGAGCAACCTGCCGAACCAGCAGCATCGCGACGCGTATCCTGCCGCAAAGCACCATCGGGAAGCAACTCCACAGCGCAAAGCAAGGCACCTTCGGGACGAGCAACCTGCCGAACCTGCAGCATCGGGAAGAGCACTTTTTGTCAAATAATGGTGCCAAATGGGCAGGTGCTGAGGGGGTGAGAGGGAGCAATTTGGCTTGTTTGTTGAAAAACTTTGTTAGTAACTATATTGTTATTTTTTATATAATGTTATTTAGAGTACATTTGTAAAAATAATACTAAAATATTCGGAGGATTTTATATGCAAAATAAATTGCAGGAGTTAACTGAAAAGTTATACAATGAAGGTCTCTCTAAGGGCAAGCAGGATGCTGAGGAGCTTAAGGCAAATGCCAAGGCTCAGGCTGCAGAGATTGTTAAGAGAGCTAATGAGGAGGCTGCTCAGATTCTTAAGAATGCAGAACTGGAGGCCGAGGAACTTAAGCAGAAGAGCGCCAATGATATTAAGATGGCGTCTGGTCAGGCTCTTCAGCAGGTTAAACACGAGATTGAGCAGGCAATTGTCTGCAACTCTGTTGGCGCTAAGGTTGATGCCGCTATGAACGATGCGGATTTTGTAAAGTCTCTTATTCTGGAGATTGTAAAGGCCTTCAACCCGGCTAATGCAGAGCCTGTGGCTTTGGAGGTTATCTTGCCTGAGGTAAAGAAGGCAGAGTTGGCTGCATTTATGGAGAGTCAGGTTAAGGCTCTCTGCAGCAAGGGTCTGAATGTCTCATTCAGCAATGGCATAAAGAGCGGCTTTAAGATTGGACCTGCAGAGAAGGGTTATAAGCTTAGCTTTACAGGCGAGGATTTTGAGGCTATCATTTCTGAGTATCTGAGACCTAAGACTAAGGCGTTGGTATTTGGTAAATAACAAGAGGCTATAGGTTGGAATTATGGCAAATAATTACCATTACATAATTGCTGGACTGCCGGAACTCTTTCTCAATGCAGAGAACAAGGGGTTCCAGTACGAGCAGTTCCGTACCCCTATAGTTGAGCAGCTCTCTCAAAGAGACCTTAAGCTTGTGGAACTGCTGGAGGAGGGTCTAAATGCAGACAACCTCTCGGAGGAGTTCTATGCAAAGATCTTCTCTTCCAAAAGAGGAGAGAATCGCTTCCTGAGATTTCTCTTTGCAATGGATTTGGCAATAAGAGAGCGTATAGTTGAGTTTGTCTCCCCGCAGAATGCAGAGCAGTATCTTGTAAAGCACTCGCAGGTGGAGGAGCCGTCCGAAGAGTTTAAGGCTCAGCTCAACAGCACTCTTGCTATGACAAATATAATTGAGAGGGAGTTCTCTCTGGACAGACTCAAATGGGAAGAGATAAACAACTACCTTACCTTTGAGTATTTCACAATCAACAATATCCTTGCTATCCTGGCCAAGGCCAAGATAATTGACAGATGGAGCAATCTGGACAGGGCTGCCGGCATGGAGCTCTTCAGAAAATTTGTCGATGAGGTGAGGGGTACATTCAAGGGAATTAACAATAAAGAAAATATAAACTAATATATGAAGACCACAGGTATAGTAAAAGGCATCATTTCAAACCTCGTTACTGTAGAAGTGAATGGACCTGTTGCTCAGAATGAGATCTGTTATATCTTTTTGGGCGAGACCAAACTTATGGCGGAGGTCATAAAGGTCAACGGCAAAAATGCTTCTATCCAGGTGTATGAGAGTACACGTGGAGTAAAGGAGGGTTGCAAGGTGGAGTTTGAGGGCCATATGTTGGAGGTAATCCTTGGCCCCGGTCTGCTCTCCAGCAACTACGATGGTTTGCAGAACAATCTTGCCACAATGGAGGGAGTATTCCTCAAGAGAGGAGAGTACACATCTCCGATAGATATGGATAAGGAGTGGGAGTTCACTCCAATGGCCAAGGAGGGCGATGTTGTAGTTGCCGCAGATTGGCTTGGTGAGGTAAAAGAGGGATGGCTGCCTCACAAGATTATGGTACCGTTCAGCTTTAACGGTTCATATAAAGTAAAGAGCGTGGCAAAGGCCGGCAACTACAAGGTTACAGATACAGTTGCCGTCCTTACCGATGCAAACGGCCAGGAGCATAATGTTACAATGATTCAGAAATGGCCTGTAAAGGTTGCAATTGGCGGTTACAAAGAGAAGCCAAGACCTTACAGAATTATGGAGACAGGCGTAAGAATCATAGATACACTCAACCCTATAGCAGAGGGAGGTACAGGATTCATCCCTGGACCTTTTGGATGTGGCAAGACAGTGCTTCAGCACGCAATTGCAAAGCAGGGCGAGGCAGATGTGATAGTTATGGCAGCCTGCGGAGAGCGTGCAAATGAGGTAGTGGAGATCTTCACAGAGTTCCCGGAGCTAATAGACCCTCGTACAGGCAGAAAGCTTATGGAGAGAACAACAATCATCTGTAATACCTCAAACATGCCTGTAGCAGCCCGCGAGGCCTCCGTATATACAGCAATGACAATTTGCGAGTACTACAGAGCAATGGGACTTAAGGCACTTCTCCTTGCAGACTCTACTTCCCGATGGGCACAGGCCCTCAGAGAGATGAGTAACCGTATGGAGGAGCTTCCTGGCGCAGATGCATTCCCTGTAGACCTTCCTGCAATCATCTCCAACTTCTATGCGCGTGCCGGCGTGGTAAAACTAAACAACGGCCAGACAGGTTCCGTAACCTTCATAGGTACCGTATCCCCTGCGGGAGGTAACCTCAAGGAGCCTGTAACAGAGTCCACAAAGAAGGCGGCGCGCTGCTTCTACGCACTCCAGCAGAATAGAGCTGACAGAAAGAGATACCCTGCGGTAGACCCTATAGACTCATACTCAAAATATCTGGAGTATCCGGAGATTATAGAGTATCTGGACAACAAAATCTGCAAAGGTTGGGTAGATAAGGAAAACAAGGCAA
>SAMEA3663028__coassemble_596_pt1 | contig 13556 bp, 12 predicted proteins | sample SAMEA3663028__metabat2_low_PE_034 | metagenome-assembled genome bin SAMEA3663028 (sample SAMEA3663028) | pig gut metagenome | biome: pig gut; feature: pig-associated habitat; material: faeces | place: France | collected 2012
ATTGCACCGGCAATGTTTTTTTCTTCTGCCGGCAGTTTTTCCTGCTTGTCAAAAATATTGGCAAGATAAAGAACAGAAGCAAATTTTATAGCTTCAGAAGGCTGAAAAGTTGAAAAATAAGGCATCCGTATCCATCTTCTGGCTCCGTTTCTCGAAACACCAATACCGGGAACAAAAGTCAGCAGACAAAGAATTATGGAAGCAATAACAATAAAGGGAATAATTTTTCTTATTTTTTCCATTCCCATTACAGAAAACAGCAGAAAAAAAACTAACCCTGCAAGAGAACTTACAAGCTGCCGTTTTACAAAATAAAATGAACTTCCAAAACCAGATTCCCCTTTTGCCGCAGAACACAAATACAGGGTAACAAGACCAATACCCCACAAAATCATTACAAGAAGAATAAAACCCGTATCACTTTTTTTATAGGAGGAAACTGATTTTTCTGCAAAAAAATTAAAGTTATGCATCTATCTATTTTTCTCCCGTAAAATTTTCTTCAAGTTTGAGTATAAGCCTGTCCAAAGCAATACCGTGACTAGCCTTTAAAAGAATAAAATCCCCGCTGGATGCAAAATCCTTAATATGACGGGCGGCAAGTGCAATATCGGAATCAGTGTAAGTTGAAAAATATTCCATACGACAGGAAGAAGTGTTGTTTTTTTCAGCTTCTTTCCAGGCAAACTCCATTTCTCTGCCAATAAAAACAATCATCTGAACATGCGCAGACACCGCATCCCTTCCAATTTTTTCATGAGCAGTTTTTGAATTTTCTCCCAGTTCCAGCATATCTCCAAGAAGAAGAATCTTCTTTTTAAACTGCATTTGGGCAAAATTCTCTATAGAGGCGCGCATACTTGTAGGGTTGGCATTGTAAGCATCCACAATAAGAGTGCAACTCTTGCCCTTTACCATCTGGGAGCGGTTATTGGTTGGCCTGTACTCTCTTACTGCATCTGCAGCCTCCGAGAGAGGAATACCAAAATAGGTTCCCACACAGAGCGCAGCCAACACATTATCTGCATTATAAGAGCCTATGAGCCTGCTCTCTACAGTAATTCTCTTATTCTTTGTCTGACTCTCCGTAGGACGTGGATAGAGCATTGTCTTCTCCGAATAACCGTAGAGCGGATTTGGAATGGAGAGCCGCAGTGTGGGATTCTTCAGAGTGCAGGGGAGAATCTCCGCCCTGTCATTTACAACCCCGTAAGGCACATAGTGCAGCTCTTGCCTCTTTGCAAGCATCTGCGCAATATATGGGTTATCCACATTTATAAAGGCTATGCGGCGGTGGGCAAGAAGATCGTCCAGAAGTTCTCCCTTTGTCTGCATAACACCATCTAGAGAGCCAAAACCCATAAGATGCGCCTTGCCTATGCTAGTAATAAGGCCAAAGGTAGGGCATACTATCTCCACAAGCCTCTTAATCTCTCCCGGCGCGCTTGCCCCCATCTCTATAACAGCCGCCTGAACAGATTTGTCCAGCTTTAGCAGAGTAAGTGGAACGCCTATATGGTTGTTAAGATTTCCCTCCGTGGCAAGCACATTATATCTCTTTCTCAAGACAGCTGCAATTAGCTCTTTTGTGGTTGTCTTACCATTTGTGCCGGTAAGAGCCAGCACAGGGATATGAAACCTCAACCTGTGATATCTTGCAAGCGCCTGCAGAGTAGAGAGCACGTCGTCCACAAGAATAAGAGCATTGGAGGAGCCGGCCCTCTCCAGAAGTGCAGGGTTATCCACTACAGCATATTTTGCCCCCTGCTCAAGCGCCTGCAGCGCAAAGTCGTTGCCATTGAAACTTGCCCCTTTAAGAGCAAAGAAGAGAGAGTCCTTTACAATCTTTCTTGTATCTGTACATACCCCCGCGGACTCCATAAAGAGCTGATGGAGCTCCACAATCTTCTCATTTGCCTCTGCCATTACCTCTTCTCCCCCAAACCTGTAGAACCAAAACCGCCCTCGCCCCTTGCTGTCTGCGAGAGCTCCTGAGCATCCTCCCACTCAACTCTCTTATGCTCTGCCACTACCATCTGGGCAATGCGCTCACCCCTCTGAACCGTAAAGGGCTCCTTTGAGAGATTAACCAGAATAACCTTAATCTCCCCTCTGTAATCGGCATCTATTGTACCCGGAGTATTCAGCACCGTTATTCCAAATTTTGCCGCCAGTCCGCTTCTTGGCCTTATCTGCGCCTCATAACCCTCCGGCAACTCTATGAAGAGACCGGTAGGAATCATCGCCCTCTCCAGAGGAGCAATCACCACAGGCTCATCCACATTTGCCTTAAGATCCATACCGGCAGAGAGCGGAGTAGCGTAAAAGGGATTCTCAAATCCCGATTTGTTAAGAATCCTAACCTTCATAATTATAACTGTAAGCTTTATTTCTCTTAAAGTTGTAAAGATAGCAAAAAAGCATATATGCCGTTATAAAGAGCGTATTGAGAGCCAGCTTTAGAGCCATAGGAACCTCCCCTGCCAGCCGCTCCAGGCAATAATCCGCCCCCTGCGCCAGCAGCATAAGCAGCACTCCAAGGGCAATATTTGCCATAATCCTGCGCCATCGGTACGGGATGGGATAATATTTGTTGCCCAGCCTCAAACTATAGAGCAGCATAACAACAACACTAAGCAGGTGCGCCGCCACAGAGGCCCAATAGGAGAAGAGCGGCATAAAGAGAATATTTACCGCTGCCGTAACCGCAAGCCCTGCTATGGTAATATTTATTGCATACTTTGTCTGACCGCTCAGCTTGTACCACATAGAGACATTAAAGAGCATTCCAAGCAGCATATAGGAGATGAGCATAAATGGCACAGTGCCCATTGCCCCTCTGAAATCCTTTCCAAGAATAAGGCCTATAAGGTCTATATAGAGGGTAACCCCAAGGAATATGAGCATACAGAAGGCCACAAAATACTCCATAACCTTGGCATACAATTCTCCCGACCCCTTCTCCCGATTGCGTGCAAAGAAGAAGGGCTCCGCCGCATATCTGAACATCTGAATGAAGAGGTTCATTATAACTGCAAGTTTTACCGCTGCCTGATAGATTCCCAGCTCGGCCCGCCAAGAGAGCGCATCGGGAGCATAAAAACGGAAGAGAATCCTGTCCAGGCTCTCATTTACAATGCCGGGAAGGCCCGCAATCATAATGGGCAGGGAGTAGAGCATCATACTGCGCCAGAGCTTTGGGTCTATGGCAAAGCGCATACGCAGCAGGTCCGGGATAAAGAGCAGCGTGCATAGGATGCAGCTGAGCAGCACTGCAAAGATTATGTATGAGAAGTCTGCCTGTGCCGGAATAAAGTGGAGCAGCAGCGAATCGGGATGCGCGGCAAAGTAGGCCGGAGCGCCAAAGAAGAGGAGCAGGTTGAAGCCCAGTTCGCTCAAAATCTTTATGCTCTTAAGGAGCGCAAATTTAAAGGCTTTGCGATAGTACCTCAGCCTTGCAAAGAGAATGGCCGTAGAGGCATCCAGCAACATTATGCCACCCACATATATAATCATTGTGCCATAGCCCTGGTAGCCCATAAGGGAGGCTATCTCCCCATTAAAGAGCAGAACTGCAAGGAAGAGCGCCAAAGAGAGCCCGAATACGGTTACAAAAGCATTTGAGAAGGGCCGCTCCACCTCCTTCACCTTGTTTGCAAAACGGAAACAGCCGGTCTCCAGTCCAAGCACAAGAGCCACCTGCAGCACCGCAATGTAGGACATAATCTCCGAGTATGCGCCATACCCATCCTGCGAGAGAATGCGGGTATAGATGGGTACAAAGAAGAAATTTATCATTCTGGCAAGAATGGTGCTCATTCCATATATCACCGTCTCCCCGGCCAGCCTCTTTAGTGGATTTGCCATAACCTTAAAATGCTAATTTTCCAGCGCCTTTTTCTTAAATATAAGGAAGCCTATGTTAAGTTGCGGATACCATTTGTAATCTCCCTTCTGGTAATATGTGCAGGAGAGGGAGATTGGTCCAATAGGGAGCTGCCATACCAATGCAGCATTTGCCGTAATTGCTCCGGAAGGGAATCTTCCCGAATAGTGGTATTTTCCCTCTCCGTCGTTGACTATCTGCCTATAGGAGCGGAAGTACCATATTCCCGTGTGCAGATAGAGATTGCTTGAGAAGTTGAGCACCGGCATAATGCCCATTCCAAGATATGTATGTGCCCTATAAGCCTCCATAATAAGCGTCTTGCTGTGCGGAGTAGGCTCAAAACTCTGCATGCCCATCATTGTTGAGATATAATCGCCAAACTGCGCCTGAGAAGAGTAGACAAGCTCTGCCAAATACCCCATAGAGAGCCACTTGTTTATGTAATAATATGCCTCCGAGCTTATCTTCATTGAGAGCACATTGCGGTTTACCTTGCCGGGAACGCTCTCCTCCTGATTGGTGTCGCCATTCAAAAACTTGCCGTGTCCATAGAAGTAGCGGAAGTTCAGAGTCTGATTGGCGCCCCTTGTGGGATAAATGGCATAGTTCTGGGAGTTCCGCTCAATTGAGAGCATAGGAGAGACAAAATTTATACGGGTCTTATCCTCCCTCAAAGTGCCGTCAGGAGCCGTGGCAGCTCCATATCGGGAGTAGATGTAGAGTATCTCTCCCCCTGTTGTAGAGACCTCTGCAAGAATGCTCTTGTTCATAACAAGAGAGCGCCCGAGGGTGAACCTGGAGAATATCTCCCTTCTCTGGATATTGTCCGGCATATGGTTCATTCGGAATATGTTCTGATTGCCGCTGTAGTAGTCGAAGAGGTGCGCCACGGCCTCCACCTTGTAGAAGAGGAATGCGTTCTGATGGATATCATGACGCAGGGTGATATCTCCCCCATTGTAATATTTTCCAATATTGACTCCTACGGAGAGCCTTAGAGGAGAGGAGCCGAAGTGAGTGTAGGAGAAGCCCATATATCCCTGATTGAGCGAGGATGAGGAGATGTTTCCTCCTATGTACAGATTTATTGGCGGCGCAGGGGTAACCTTAAGTTTAAGATTGAAGAGCGAGTCTGATTCCTCCTTGCTATAGTAGGGATAGAAGGTCTTTACAAGTTTTGTTGCAGTTACCCTGTTGTAGCCCCGCTTCAGTTTTGTCATACTCATATACTCTCCCTTGCCGTCGGTAATTGTCTTTGTAATGAAAGCGCGCTGCCTGGGATTCATATTCTCGCTCACCTCTATGTTGTGGCTGAACTTAAGCTCCTTGAACTTGGACCTGAAGGCCTCTCTCTTTGCTGCCAGCTCTGCCGCGCTGCGCCTGCGGGAGATGCGCTCCTTTATCTGCGGCATAAGTTCCATTGCATATCTGTAACCCCGCTCCACTATCTCATCTATCTTGTCAAAGTCCATCAGCTTATAGTCAAACTCTCCGGAGATAAGGATTCCATCCTCCTGCGGGATGTCGTAACCGGTCTGGGTCATAAGCATATTGGTAACTTGTCCCACCAGGTCGTCCTCGTCCATCTCCATTGTCCCCTTTACACATTTGGAGCCTATGATTATCTCCGGCCTGTAAATCTCCTTCATCTCCTGCCAGGGAAAATTGTTGTAGAGACCGCCGTCAAAGAAGAGGGTGCTATCTATAGTAATGGGTTTGAAGTAGATGGGATATGTCATTGATGCCCTTACGGACGCGCCCAGATTGCCGCTTCTGCAGATGTATGCCCTCTTCTCCTTAATATCCGATGCAACACAGAAGAAGGGCACCATAAGGGAGTCGAAATTAAAATTGCAAGCCTGCGATGCCGGAGTAAAGAGTTGCAGCACGGCAAGGTCCATAGAGTATGGGGAGATTATGCTGGTAGGAAGGGAGAATCTCCATTTGCGGCCTCTCCCCGCTCCCGCCGCGTGGGCGCTCTCCGGCGCGGATGATCTCCTCTCCAAAGAGACGGCAAACATCTTTGGCGTCGGGTCATCTCTGTAAAAGGAGGAGGCATATCTGTACTCCGGCTCTCCCTTGTACCAGGATTCAAATTCCCTGGTCTTGAAGATATCCTGCATCTGATAAGGGTCCATCCCTATTGCATAGAGCGCACCTATTATGCCGCCCATAGAGGTTCCGGCAATGTAGTCTATAGGAATATTATTCTCCTCCAGCGCCCTTATCACCCCTATATGGGCAAGGCCCTTTGCTCCGCCGCCACTAAGCACCAGTCCTACTCCACTCCTCTGCTGCCCATCGGGAAGCTGGGTCTGCTGCCCCTCCGAAAGCTGGGTGTGCTGCCCCTCCGGAAGCCGGTTCTGCTGCTCTGCGGGAGCGGGTATCTCCTGCAATGCAGAGAGCTGTAAAGGAGCCATAAGGAGCATACAGAGAAGCAGAAGAGGCAACTCTGCGCATAACTTTGCAGGGCTTTTATGCAGTATCTTACAGAATCTCATAACAGATAAAGAGCTTGTTCCCTATTAGGGTTCAAAGATAGTAAAAATGAGAGTGCTTTTTTATAACTTTGCAAAGAAAAAGGTTTTGAATATGAAGAGATTTTTATTTTTTCTATCACTGGCGGCATTAGTGCTTGCCGGATGTAACGGCGGCAACAAAGAGGCTGCCAAAAGCGCAGAGGAGCAGGCAGCTCCTACAGCAGAGAAGGCGGTGGATACTCTTGCAATTATTCCTGCAGAGGAGCCCGTATTCCAGATTGAGACTACAATGGGCAACATTAAGGTTAAACTCTACAAAGAGACCCCTCTCCACAGAGACAACTTTGTAAAGCTGGTATCGCAGAAGTTCTACAACAACATTCTCTTCCACAGGGTAATCAAGAACTTTATGATTCAGACAGGAGACCCTAACACAAAGGATCCAGCATTGGTTGAGAATTATGGCAAGGGCGGCCCTGGCTACACAATTCCTGCAGAGATTGTCAAAGGCTTCACACACAAAAAAGGAGCCCTTGCAGCTGCGCGCAAAGGAGATGCGGCAAATCCTGCAAAGGCCTCTTCAGGTTCACAATTCTATATTGTAGTTGACCCGGAGGTATGCAAGTCTCTGGATGGAGATTATACCATCTTTGGCGAGACTCTGGAGGGCTTGGATGTTGTTGACAAGATAGCTGCCACAACTACCGGCCACAGAGACATACCTGTAGAGCCAATCAGAATTATCTCAATCACTCAAGTTGTAGAGCAGTAGCGGACTCTCTGCTTTACTTGTTGGCAACAAAGTCAATTACAAGTTTGAAGAGCCGCTCATACTGGCTGGAAGAGAAGGTTGAGAGGTTGTCGCTTGGAGAGTGATAGTACTTATCCTTATTTACTCCGTCTACGGAGAGATAGATGTACGGAACACCCTTCATACCAAATGGATAGAAGTCACAATAATCTGTAAAGTCTATTTTGTTCAAGGTATTGAAACCATTCTTCAGGCACAACTTCTTAAAAGCCTCCTCATCTGAAGGGGTTATGACATAGGAGAGGGATTGGGCGTTGTCGCCCACCATATCCAAATCTATAACATACCTGCAATCTTCCAGAGGTTTGAGCGGACTCTTTACATAGAAGTGTGAGCCAAGCAGATTTGACTCCTCGCCATCTGTAAAGAGAAAGAGCAGAGACTCTTCAGGTCTGTTGGCCTCTTTTGAATAATAATCCATAAGGGTAAGCAACGCAGCCACACCGGAGGCGTTGTCGTTGGCTCCAAACATAACATTCCCCTTTCCAAAGATACCGAGGTGGTCCATATGGGCTACAAAAATGGTATACTTGCTGCACTCCTTATTCTTTCCGGGCAGCCAGGCAACAATATTCTTTGCATTGTATCTAGGATGCATTGTTGCCTCTATATCTACGGTTATCTCCTTAACATCATTGCCAAAGGACTCATCTGCCACAAGTACAGGGAAAGGCAGCGTATAATGGGCCCTGGCCTTGTAAGATACCGGTCTCCCCTTTTGTGTAAGAACCACACCTGCCACATAACTGAGTTTGCCCAATGTCTGCTGATAGTTGTCGTATGAGATACAGAGGTTGTAATCAGGCGCTGTGTCAATAAAGAAATTCTCCCTCAACAGGTCAAAATCAATTACCACAAACTTGCCCGCCATCTCCTCTCTGTTGAGCGCATTGTAGAATTTATCCTTTGTAACGCAATCGTTTGGAAGATAGTAGACCGGATAGGTTCCCTTTGCAGCAGGAGAGAACTCCTTAACTATATAATCCTTAAAGAGTTCCATCTTCTTACCATCCTTATAAGCCTCAAGCTTTCCGTCATACACGTTCATAGGAAACGAGAACTCCTGATACTGCCAGGCAGCCTGCGGACTAAGGTTGGAGATTATATACTCTCTTGTCTTAACTATTCCATCTCCGGCAAGACTTCTGCCACAGAACTCCTCCGAAGAGAGTGTGCGTACAATACTTTCAAAACGGTCTCTATCCTGCGCCACTAAGGTTACGGCTTGCATAGCAACAAGCAGCGCTAAAACGGATAAAAATTTGAATTTCATTATTGGTATTATTTATTCTTCAGAAAATCCACTACAAGATTGAAGAGACTCTCATAACAAACAGATGAGAAATTCTCGTAGGTATCCAGTGGCGAGTGATAATAGTTCTGCTTGTTAACCCCGTCCACTGCCAGATAGAGATATTTTACTCCATTCATTGCAAATGGGAAGTGGTCGCTGTCATCGTTAAGATTCTCTCTTATAAGACCCTTGAAATATCTCCCCTTCTTATTCAGATTCTTAAAGAGAGGCTCATCCTCCTCGGAGACCTGATATATGAGTTTTGGTCCTGTATCGCCCACCATATCCAGATTAATTATGTATGAGCAATCCTCCAGCGGCTTCAACGGATGTGCAACATAGTGGATTGAGCCCAGAAGGTTACCCTCCTCGCCATCCACAAAGAGGAACATTATTGACTCGTTGGGGCGATTCTCCTCCTTTGCGTAGTAATCCAGCAATGTAAGCGCCATAGCCACGCCGGAGGCATTGTCATTAGCGCCGCATACAATATTCTCCTTGCCAAAGAGACCAAGGTGGTCCATATGGGCAATTATAATCTTATGCTTGCCATTATCAATCTTGCCAGGCAGCCACGCGGCAATATTGGCAGCATTATGCTTTGGAACAAACTCAGACTCAATATCCACATATATCTCCTTAACCTCCTTCCCGAAATCTTCATTTACAAGAAGTACCGGGAACGGGAAGGTATAGTGCGCCCTGGCCTTGAAGGCTACCGGTCTGCCCTTCTGAGAGAAGATTATTCCGCCCACATCTGTAAGCTTGCCTATTGAATTCACATAGTTGTCGTAGGTGAGGAAGGTCTCATAGGTCTCTATGTTATTGCGGAAGAACTTCTTGCGGAAGAGGTCGAAATCCAGAACCACAAAGGCGTTCTGGAACTCCTTCTTGTTAAGAAAATCATAGAATTTCTGCTGATTATAATACTCCTCCGGCAGGTAGAAGACCTTGTAAGTGCCCCTCTTTCCGGTAGAGAACTCCTTTACCACATAGTCCTTGAAGTTCTCCAGCTTCTTGCCATCTGCATATACCTCTATTTTGCCCTCAAAGAGATTCATAGGATATGAAAACTCCTGCAGCTGGTAACTTGCAGCCGGATTGAGATTATTAATTATATACTCTCTTGTACGGTCTATTCCCTTATTGGTTCTGCTTCTGCCAAAATATGAGGGATCAGACAACTCTTTTACTATGCTCTCATAGCGCGCCTTATCCTGTGCAAATGCTGCATCCGGAGCGGAAGAAAGAGTTAATGCCATAGCAACAATAAGAAGATTTTTAAGATTGATTTTCATATCTATATAATATTTAGAATGTCCATTTTGCCGCCAGAGTAGGGATTACAAAGAAACCCTTTGCTACAAAGTTGTTGGAGATCTCCACCTCTCCTCCAACGCTCAGATTAATCTTATCCCATCCGTCAAGCTTATTGAGATTTACCCAGAACTGAGGCTCTGTAAGGAAGATATGCTTTGTATTCTGCCAAGGTCTCCACTCCCTCCACAAATCCACAAAACCGGAGAAGGTGTACCAGCCGTCGCCAAAGTTTATTCCCCATACTCCGGTAATCTGCCAGTTGTGATTCTCACTGCCGCCATTTATATTTTTGGTGTGCGGAATCAGCTTATAGAGCAGGCTTAGCGACCAGGTCTTTGAGAAATCCCTGCTGTGTCCTGAGTAGGTTCCTCCTAAGAGCCAAGAGTTGTTGAACGAGCCCACTGCATTGCTTAGGCCTCCGTTGTACTCTACGTGCACAGAGAGCCAATTCCACTTGCTCTCCTGCCAGAAGCAGAGCTCGCGGGAAATCTCCCAATATGCGCACTTTACTCCGTTGTTATAATCCATATCCACAAAGAAGTATGTGCTGCCAAAAGAGTCAGGATGGAACATCTCTACCGTTGTTGTAAGAAGCTGTCGGTCCCCAACATCATCCTTGCTATAGAGCGCCCTGCCAAAATCAGTATGCAATTGTATATTCTGTGCCTGTAGGCAGAGTGCGGCAAAAGCCATAATCAGTGTGAATAAGATTTTTTTCATAGGTCAATTTAAGGTATAAAGTAAAAAAGTTAATCTCTCTCTTTGTCTGCCATCGGGAAGAGCTCTTTTCCCATAGGGAAGAGATATTGCCCCTTGCCCAGAGTGGCTTTGCCAAATTGTATTGCATTATGCGGGCAGCTGTGGTAGCAGGCATTGCAGGTGGTGCAGTTGCCATACCATTTTGGCCTTCCGCTCTCCATCCCGATATTCTTCAAAGGGCATACCTTGGTGCAGAGTCCGCAGCCTGTGCAAGCCTCTGTAACATAAAACTTTCTGTCTGTAACCAAAAAGGCATAGAAGAGCGGGCGGATAATATAGCTCTTAAGAAAGGAGTGGCTGCCCATTCTCATTCGGGAGCAGGAGAGCCTCTGCGCTATGCACTCCGCTATATGCGGCAACTCTGCCTTAGCGGCCTCAATTTTGGCTTTGGCACCCTCCGGGCTATCCAGCTTCATTGGCTTAAGGTTTATGTAGGTCTCCGGCATCTGCAGGCAGAAGGCGGCATCCAAGCCCAGGTGCAACTTGCGCAATGCCTTGCGGAATATTCTCTCTGAGTATCCCGATTCATCTCCGCAGGTGCACACAAAGTAGATATACTTGGGCTTCCCGATAAGTCTGAGCTTGCTTATGAAAGTGGTTACAAGCTTTGGCGGGCCCCACGCATAGACAGGCCAGACAAAACCCATTGACTCATCCTTGCGGAATGCATAAGACCAGCGGCCGTGCAGATTGGCGTGAGGGATATATACAAGCTCCTCACCCAACTTCTCTGCAAGACTCTGCGCCACAAAGCGGCTGTTTCCGCATCCCGAATGATAGAATATCATAATAAAAAATGCAACCTTTTTTCTCTTTGCATTCCTGCAAAAATAATCAAAAGGTTGCACTGTGCAAAATGAATACTGTAGCCTTTTTACTCTACCGGGACAAACTTGCTCTTAGGCATTTTGCATTTAGGGCACTTCCAATCCTCCGGAAGATCCTCAAATGCAGTGCCCGGCGCAATGCCCTGTGTAGGGTCTCCCACTGCAGGGTCGTAAATGTGTTTGCAAATAATGCACTGATACTTTTTCATCTCTTAGAAATTTGTTTTGTGAAGTTCGAAATAAGCTTTAGGGTGAGCGCAAATCGGGCAAATCTCCGGAGCCTCTTTACCTACTACAATGTGACCGCAGTTACGGCACTCCCAAACTTTAATCTCTGATCTTGCGAAGACCTCTGCTGTCTCCACATTCTTAAGAAGGGCGCGGTAACGCTCCTCGTGACGCTTCTCAATAGCAGCCACGCCGCGGAATTTCTCTGCAAGCTCCAGGAATCCCTCTGCCTCTGCTGTCTTTGCAAAGCCGTCATACATATCTGTCCACTCATAGTTCTCACCTGCAGCCGCATCTGCAAGATTGGCAGCAGTATCGCCAATTCCGCCAAGCTCCTTAAACCAAAGCTTTGCGTGCTCCTTCTCATTATCTGCTGTCTCAAGGAAGAGCGCAGCAATCTGCTCAAAACCCTCCTTCTTTGCCTTTGATGCAAAATAGGTGTACTTGTTACGTGCCTGTGACTCGCCTGCAAATGCAGCCTCCAGGTTCTTCTCTGTCTGTGTTCCTGCGTATTTGTTTGCCATAATAAAAAATTTTTAAGTTATAATTATAAAATATTATCAATCAATAAAATACTATCAATACAATATTGTCCATGTAATACTATCAATACAATACTATTAGTCAACGTAATACTATTAGTCAATACCATACTATTAGTCAACGTAATACTATTAGTCAATACCATACTACTAGTCAATGCAATACTATTAGTCAATACCATACTAATAATCAACTGTAAGCAATTAGAGAGCTTCAAAGTGCGTGCCAAATTCTCGTCACATCCGCTTCAAATCCCCTTTTCAATCCTCTTTCCAATTCGCTCCAAATCCGATCTAAATCCTCTTTCCAATCCGCTCCAAATTCTCTTTCCAATGCAAAAATATTAATAAAAGTATATAAATCAAATAGCATATTTCTATATTTGCATAGATAAAATCGATATGACACTACAACAACTGGAATACATTGTGGCGCTGGACCAGCATCGCCACTTCATCAGGGCCGCAGAGGCTTGCGGAGTCACACAATCCACTCTAAGTATGATGGTCAAGAAACTGGAGGAGGAGCTGGACACAACAATTTTCTACAGAGAGGCTCACCCGATAAGACCAACGGAGGCGGGCGAAAAGATTATTGCTCAGGCAAGGGTTGTACTCTTTAACACGCGGCAGCTCAAAGAGCTCTCACTCTCCGAGAGGGAGCAGAGCAGCGGCAAAATAAAGATAGCGGCCATACCAACCATAGCCCCCTACATTATCCCAAAACTCATCCGCGTTCTTAAGGAGAGAGCCCCGGGAATCAAGCCACAGGTCTTTGAGATAAATACTGCAGAGGTTACGGAGAAGTTAAACAGGGCAGAGATAGATATGGCCATTATGGCAACTCCAATAAACCACCCTAACCTTCTGGAAATACCGCTCTACTACGAAAGGCTTGTCTTCTACATCTCCTCCAACGACCCTCTCTACTCCAAAGAGGACCTTAACATAGAAGAACTTCCCACAGAGCGTCTCTGGATGCTTAAAGAGGGGCACTGCCTGCGCAACCAGGTAATAAACCTATGCGACAAGCGCCCTCTTCGCAACGCCCTCTTTGAGGCCGGCAGCATAGATACCCTCATAAACATTGTAGATGAGAACGGCGGCTTCACCGTTATCCCGGAGCTGCACATAGCCCTGCTGGATGAGGGCAGACGCAAAAACGTAAGGTCTCTCATAAACCCGGAACCGGTAAGAGAGATCTCCCTGGTGATACGCAAAGACTACGTAAGGGAGCGCATCCTCAACGAGATAGCCAACGCCATTAAGGAGATAATCCCATCCCACATGATAGATGCCCGCCTTAAAAAATACGCAATCCGGCTCTAGCGCCAGCCCTTCGGCGCGGTAGCACGGCGCAGCAGCCCAACGGCACAGCAGAGCGCGGCAGCACAGCTACGGCAGGT
>SAMEA3663028__coassemble_599_pt1 | contig 13522 bp, 12 predicted proteins | sample SAMEA3663028__metabat2_low_PE_034 | metagenome-assembled genome bin SAMEA3663028 (sample SAMEA3663028) | pig gut metagenome | biome: pig gut; feature: pig-associated habitat; material: faeces | place: France | collected 2012
CGCCGATAACTACATTCTCACCAACAATGGTGCGAAGTACAAAACCCTCTTTAATCTTCATATTCTCTTTTTTAATATAATTTTAGCAGCGTCCTTCTGTAGAGTGCAAGAAGGTATCTTCTTATTGGAAGAAGCCCTCTCCATAGGCGCGCCTTTCCAGGAGCAACCCTTCTTCCGTCCGGTTTGACAATCCATATAACTTTGCCTATTGCATCCTCTTTGCAAAAGACTTCGGTGCCTCTTATATTGCCGTCGCCCATCATTGTGCAGGTGTTTCCGGTTATGGAGATTATGCGGTGCATTACAAATCTCTCCTGCACTCTGGCAAGTACTATATCTCCTACAGCCAAATCTTTGGGCTGCGCAAGAACAACGCTATCTTTGCCATCCTTTATGTAAGGGAGCATACTGTTGCCCTTGGCCCTTATTATAACCTCCTTATCTCTCTTTATCAGCTCCTCAACCTGAGGAATGAGAATGTTGTTTGGTATAGGGATAGAATTCATTTACAGCCCCTCCTCATTCTTTATTGCGCTGCAGGCTATGGTGCGGTGGCATAACTCTGCCGCTGCAGCATCGGGAAGGCATCCTAGTTGAAAGAGAGGAACCTTTGTGATAACCTCTTCAAAGGTCTTGTGCAGATTCTCTGCAAGACTCTTTATCTCTCTGAAGGCGGAGGTGGAGGAGAAGAGGGTGGAGTAGGCCTCTATGGGACTCAGTCTCCTTATTTTATTCTCCGGCATCTGTTTGAGTTGAACAACTGCTCCAAGTGGATAACCCTCGTTCTTGTAGCAAGGGGTCTTGCCGCTCCAAGGAGAGCCGTAGATTATTGGGGTACCATTCTCTATCCTTATTACGGGATTATCGTCGTTAAGCAGCCTTGTTCCCTCTATATTCTTCATCCAGAGGCGGCTGTGTGTGCTCTTGCCTGTGCCGCTCTTGCCCAGGAAGGCATAGCCCTTGGATTGATTTACAACTACAGATGAGTGAATCTCCAATGTCTTTTCTGCCGCGCCGGCAAAGGCAAAGAGAAGCATAAGGGCGTTATCTACTGCAAAACGCATTGTCCGCTGCGAGCGACTAATGAATTTAAGCTTTGCCCTGGAGAGGTTGGCATTTGCAAAGAGGGTGGCAACGAAGGGCTCTTTGCTCTCCGGAGCCATATCAATAATCCAATTCTCTCCCTCTCTCTTTATAAGGAGCCTTGGGAAACCGGGCTCTGCGGAATCAAAGAGGATGTTGCCCTCTTCGGCGGGCAACTCCTCCACTATCTCCAGAGAGGTGAGAATCTTTGCGGTAACCTCCGGCGCTTCAACTGCAAAGGGAGCGTAGTTGGGCAGAGAATTCCATAGAGCAGAGTTCTCCTCTGCATTGAGCGCAATATAATGATTTGCTATTCTGTAGTACTCTCTCATAACTCTGCAAATGTAATACATTTTTAAGCAAATGACTTATGCAAAAAAGGCGGACAGGCAAAAAATGCCTCTTGTCCACCTTTTATTATTCTCTTTGTCTCTCTTTGAGATCTTAGTCCGCAGGTGCTATTATCTTGCCCTCACTCCACGTACATTACGTGCGCTGCTTCTGAGAGCGGCAATATCCGTAGTCTTCCATCCCACATGACCTTCTACAATATTCTGGAGTGTATATGCACCATAATCTATATATTCTGGAGCAGATGATGAGGCTGTGACAAGAGATGAACTCCAGAGATATGCGTAGTTTGTACTTACAGGTGTATCTGATTTGTCTTTGTAGCCTCCGTAAGGTATGAATAGACCATTATCACCATTTCCTACAAAGAGCAGTCCTTTTTTGCCGTTGAGCTCGTAATCCTCCAGGCAGTCCAACTCCTTCAACTCATCAATCTCCTCTTTGGTAGGCATTCTCCACACACCACCTAATTTTACGCTTGCAACATCGTCTTCAGCCTTAAGAACGGTAAGTCCGTCTGCTGTGCCGCTTTCGCTATTGGATTTTTGGGAGACATATTTTTTGGCCTTTGAACCATCTTCATTGAACCACTTGTATGTAAAAGGTGCGGCGTACTCATCTGTAACACCCCATGCGTAGTAGCCTCCAACATCTTCAGTCTTGTCGGCTCCTACATTCTTGTCTGCCCAGATTACAGAGAGACCCAAATCACCTGATGCAAATGATATGGACCCAGTTGGTGTATATGACTTTGCTGTACCGAAATAGACTATATTTTGCTCTATCACTATGTAAGGTGTAATCGTATAGGTCTTGCCAGGGTAGAGGATTATATTAACAAATCCGTCTCCGAGGAAGGCTCCTCCCTTACCACCTTCTCCTCCTTTGCCTGACTCAACAGGACCCATGAATACAACCTCACCAGCCTCATTCTCGATGCGTATACCGGCGTATAACTGATTTAAGAATGAGTAACTATACTGGCACGAGTATGATTCCTCAAATGAAGCGTGAATCTCCTTTTTGATTGCATTTATATCATTTTCGAAAGTTGCAGTACAAGGAAATGAGTCCTCTTCTTTGACAGAAGTGATGGTTGCATTATAATATGCGCCAACGGCAGGCTTATTCATTATGGTAAGTTTCTCGCTTGTATAGAGTTTGCGCTTGTTTGTCTGTACCTCCACTATCCAGGCATCTGTCGCCCCTGCTGCAAAATCATCCATTAAGACATTGAAACTCACTTTTAGAGGAGTGGTTGCATTCCAACTTCCTGTCTCTTTGAGTATAACCTGTAACTTTTTAACCTTTCTGTCAATTGTTACACCCTGGTCTGTGGCTTTGAGACTTCCGGCAAAACTTGTGCTGGAACTGTATACTGTCAAAATAGCGCTGGTTGGAATCTCTCCCTCTGCCAATGGTGTTGTAGGTGCAGGAATCTCGAATGTGAGGATAGAGGTCTTTGGTTTGAGTATTCCCTCAAGTTCCTTTACGGTAGTAGGAGCTGTCTCAAGCACTCTCTCAAGGATGCAGTCTTTTGCAAGGTGGGCAAAGGTGCCGTTTCCGGTTTGTTCGCCGCCTCCTATTTCAACAGAGAGGGCGCTAAGATTGTTGGTGGTCTTTACATTATCCACATTTAGGTCTGTTCCAAGATGGTAGATGGAGACATTCTCTGTGTTGCCTGTCAAATCCGGAACACCTTTCCCCTCTGCGGTAAAGACTCCCTTTCCGTCACTGCCTGTTGATGAGAGTTTATAAACATATACTTTCTCTCCCTTGGCAACAAGTATGCGGTCTCCCGTATTCCATCCCATCTTCATGGCTCCGTCTGCTCCCAATGTGAGAGTGGATTTGGTGCTCTGGTCTATTCCAAAAGAGAGGGTCTTTATCTCTCCTCCGGTATTCTCTCTCTTCTGATCCATCTCCTTGCTGCAGGAGATGAGTGCAGCTGCACAAACAATAGCTGCAAAAATGATTTTAATCCTCTTCATAGTCTCCATTACATTGCAGGTGGGGTAAACAATGGTTTGTCATCTTTAGGGAACTCGCCAGGCTGCATGCCCGGAACATCCATAATGGAGGAGCTTATTACTCCCTGGAAGGTCAATTTTACAACCTCCATATCCGGCCCTATGTATTGGGCTCTCTTCTCTCTTTTCATAAGCAGATAAATAGTTCTAATTTGTTCTTCGCAAAATTAGAATAATGCCTGCTGATACAATATGGCGAAAAGAATAAAAATATGGCAAAAGGAGTTTTTTTAAAATGCCGGTTAATGGCTCTCACGCCATTGTTTTGGGGTTGTTCCTGTTATCCTTTTAAAAATGGAGATAAAATAGGATGTATCCTCTATCCCGCATAGGAGGGAGATCTCCGCAACCGATTTGCCGCGCTCATCACGCAGGAGTCTTTTGGCCCGCTCTATTCTCATCTCTGAGATAATGGTGCTGCAGCTCTTGCCTGTAATGGATTTTATCTTGCGGTTCAGATGTGTTCTTGTCATGCAGAGGGAGGAGGCTATTGCCTGAAGGTCTATATCGCCGCTCGCCATTCTGCGCTCAACCTCCTGCTTGAATGCATCAAGAAGCCAATTGGAATCGGGAAGAGCATCCTCCTTATCTTTTGATCCTCTCTCTAGGCCTCTTTTAGCCTCTTTAAGGCTATTTACAGTCTCTCTCAGGCTGCCCATTGTTCTGTATAACTTGCGCTGCAGGAGACGTATTGCAATAAAAAGGATAATTGTGGTGAAGATGCAGATTATAAGCAGTGTGATCTTGTCGCTTCTCTGCTTGTCCAGCTCCCTTGCAAGTTCCTCATTCTTATATTTGGCATGCAGTTCGTTGAGGGATTTCACAAGGTTGTTGTTGTAGATGGAGTCCTTAAGGTTGCTGTATGCCAGCAGATGTGAGGAGGCCACCTTGGGGTCATCCCTCATCAGCGCTCTGCTTAGTCCAAGATGGGAGCGGCATTTGTTGTAGAGGTCCCCCTTTTGTGTGAAGATTTGGAGCGCAGAGTCGAAATAACCTGCAGCAAGGCTATCCTGTTCGTAGTGCAGCGCAATATCTCCAAGTTGGTTGAGGGTTATCCCTTCTGACTGCCTGTTGCCGCAGTTGCGCAGCATCGGGAGGGCCTTAAGCAGATTTTTGCGTGCGCTCTCATACTCCTGCTTTGCAATTTGTGCTGCAGCCAATTGGGAGAGGCGTATGGCAGCCTTGTCGGGAAGGCCCATCTGCATATTTATATTGTATGCCTCCTCTGCGCATTTAATGCTCTCCTCAAGATTGCCGCATTTTTGGTAAATTTCAGAGGCCATTCCCAGCCGGACTGCCAATTTGAGCGAATCCTTATCCTCCCTGCAGATGCGTATGGCCTCCACAATATATTTTTTCCCCTCCTCTGCGCTTCCCGATGCAAGAGAGATCCCTGCAAGAGTGTTGAGCGAGTAGGCCATCCTCTCCCTATCCTTCATCTCCCTGGCAATCTTAAGGGCCCTCTCTGCATATTTGAGAGCCTGCGGGTAGTTGGTTTTGCGGAAATGGAGAATGGAGATGATACTGCAGATATCTGCCTCTATCTCCGGAGTACCCGCTGTTTTGCACAATTCAAACGCCTGCTTGGCGTACTGGATAGAGTTGGAATAGTCCTGAAGACCAAAATACCACTCGCTCGCCCAATACCAGGTGAGGAGTCTTATACTCTCTGCGCTGCAATCCGGCTTAAGTTCAACCTTGCCGTCCGAGAGCCCCTCCCTCTCTACAAGGGAGAGGAAGCGCTCTGCAGTGGCGCGTGCCTCCGTGCCGCTCTGCTGCTTGAAGCGTGTCAGCAGCGAGTCTGCGTTTTGGGAGAGTGCTTCTGCGGTAACAATAAGGGTTACGGCAAGCAGGATTGTGCGCAAAGAGATTCTCATAAATGGCGGAAGATTGCTATTTCTGCTCCTCTGCCTTGAAACCGGTCTTGTCTACAGCTGCCTTAAGTGCCTCCGGAGTGGTCTTTGAAGGGTCATACTTAAACCATACTGTTCTTGCCTTAAGGTCTGATTTGTAGTCCTTTACACCTTTCTCAAACGGAAGTTTGGCATCCATCTTCTTCTTGCAGTTGGCGCAATCCATACCGCTTACAACAAATGTGATCTCTGCAGACTTCTTATCGTTTTTCTTGTTCTGCGCATCTGCGTTTGCAGTGAAGCTCAAAATGAATAGAGCGCTTACAATAACTGCAATAATTCTGATACTCTTCATATTACTCTGTATTTTAAATATATAAAATTAGGATTGTTAAAACTTATTTCCAAATTGTAAGTCTCATTCCAATGTAGAACATTCTGCCCATAAGAGGACCCCAGACCATAGCTGCGTTAAACCCGTCGCTAAATGGCGCCGAGGCATCCAGAATAGGAGAATCCTGTGTATAGTCGGTTATGTTCTCTACACCGGCGTATATATCCACGCCCCTGAATTTCTTGGTTATCTGTGCATAGAGCATAGGATAGACGGAGGATTTTCCGCCGCCCATAAACTCCGGCAGATAGACAGGACCATTCACCTGCGCTGTAAAGTCAAAGGTCCATTTGTTCATAGGTGTGGCGTACTGCAGGTTTACAACACCCTTGTAGGTAGAGGTGAGCGGCCTGTTTACCAGTTCTGGCGCCCTGTTGCCGCTGCGGTTCATTGTAACCTTGGCGTTGGTGTAGCGGAAGGTGAAGAGGGTGGTGAAACGCTCTATAGGCTCAAGGGAGAGGTCTATCTGATAGGTATCTGTAAATGATTTGCCGCTGCAGTTGTAGATGGAGACTGCGCTTTGAGAGAGGTCCCAATCTATTACTGCCTGATTGTGGAACTGACTGCGGAAGTAGTCAAAGCTTATATAGGACTCTTCGCTTGCCCAAAGAGCAAAGTTCTGGGTAATGTTGCCTCCAAATGTCCAGGCATCCTCTCTCTTTATAGGCTCCAGTATCTCTATCTTCCTGCTGCTTGAGAGCACTCCAAGGTTGTCTGCAATTATGTGGCTGTTTCTCAAGCCTCTGCCCACTGTTGCACGGAAGATGAGGTTGTCTGTTATGCTGTATTTTACATTGGCCCTTGGCGCAACGCTCCATCCGCCGGTGGAGTGTTTCTCCACTCTTACTCCGGTAACAAGGGTAAGGTTTCCGCCATTGTCGTAGGTGTACTCGCCGTATGCGCCAATCATATTGTCTTTAAGGCCTATGACATCATTTCCCAACTGTTGTACAGGCCTATCTACAGCAATATCTTTGCTGTACATCCTGTAGTTGGATTTTATATCATTAATCTCTCCGGAGAGGCCAACTGTAAAGCTGTGCTTTGGGGAGAGCACCTTGTGGTACATACCGTTAAAGAAGCCCATATTCTGGTGTCCGTCAAAATATTTGAGACCGTAGCTGTTTTGGGTGTCGTAATAAGAGTAATCAGCAATAAAGGCAATGTTGTCTCCGCTCTCGCCATTGAGGGGAATTCCAAGTTTTGCATATCCGCTTATGCCGGAGTTGCGGATTTCCGAACCCCATATGCCTCTGCTTGCAGCCTCTCTTGTGCTCTCCTGGTTCATTCCCTTGCTGTAGTCCATCTGGCCGCCTACTCTTGTATCTGTGAGGGCCTTTACACCCCAGCGCAACTGCGCGTTGTTGCCAAATACATAGAGCCATCTGTTGTCTATGGACCACTGGCGGGACATTGGGTCATCTGAGAAGCCGTCGTGATTATCGTCGTGGCGTTTTGCATCGTAGGTTGCGTGTGCCATAACCACTGTGCTCAACTTGTGGTTTATCTGAATGGAACTTGCTATGTTGGCCTCAGACCTCAGATTTGATCCTTCAAAGAGGTTAAGGTAGAAGGGTACCTCGTCTGTAGGCTTTCTGTGCTCCATATTGATCTGTCCTGTTATGCCCTCCAATCCATTTGTAACGGAGGATGGGCCTTTGGATATTTGGATGCTCTGCAGCCATTGGCCCGGAACATAGGTGAGCCCGAAAGGTGCTGCCAATCCGCGCATTACTGGGCGGTTCTCATCTAGCATCTGGGTATATGCGCCGCTAAGGCCAAGCAATTTTATCTGTTTTGCTCCCGACACTGCATCGGAGTAGCCAACGCTTACGCTTGCAGAGTTTTCAAAGCTCTCCGCAAGGCTGCAGCAGGCCATTTTGCAGAGTCCCGCAGCGGTAATCACCTCTGTCTTTATCATTGCGCCCTTGGCAAGGTAGTTGGCATTTCTTCTGGCTGTAATGACAGCGGAAGCAAGGGTGTTGTCCTCATCAAAGAGCTCCATCTCAAGCACCTCTTCGCCGTTTACCACAATGGTATCTCTGGTAAAACCTATGAATGAGGCAACAAGGGTGCAGGTGCCCTTAAGGTTCTTTATCTCAAATGTTCCGTCGGCAACGGTATTTACCATTGTCTTTCCCTCTACCCAAGCCACGGTTGCATACTCTAGCGGCTCTTTGGTGCCATCTTTTTTATTGTAATTAACTTTGCCGGTAACCTTGTAGGCCATCATCGGGAGCACTCCCGCGCAGCAAAGGAACAGTATTGTTAAAAATATTCTCTTCATCTCTTTTTTATTTAAGTTTGGAACAATAGTGAACTGTGGGTACCTTTCATATTTTACCCACAATGGCAGATTGCCTCCCGATTCCCGATTAAGGCGCTGCCCTTACAGATTCCTTTGCATCAGATGAGATAGAGACCTATCTTGGAGAGCACCACAGATTGTGGCAATGATTCCCCTCCGGCGGTATTCCAGGCCCTTTCCAGCAGAATGGCCTGTTGCTCCAGAGCCGCCTCTGCAATGCAACTCTTCTGCAGAGTGCTTACAATAAGATAGTGCGGCGCATCTACGGAGAGGTTGTGCTGGCTTACCTGCTCGTGCGAGAGCACATATGCGGTGGTTGTGCAGCACCCGTTATGGCCCTCCTCTTTCAAATTGAAACCATTCTTCCCCTCAGGGCAATCTGAGTGCCCGCATCCGCAGAGATCCTCCGCCTGTGGAGCGTGGCTGTGCGTATAGATGTGGCCATTGCTATCTATGTGGGAATGAAGGTATTCGCACGGGTCCTCACCAAAAAAGAGAATGACGCTCCTCTGGTGGTTATGGGTACATTCGTGCATACCCACACCCATTGTGCCCATTAAGTAAACGAGCAGCAAGCCAATGCTGAATGCATATGTGAGATAGCTTCTGAGGGGCTTCATTGTTACAATATTATAATAATCTTCCCGATACGTGTGGCAAAGGTAATCAAAAATTCATACATTTGCGTTTTAATTCAAATGTTTATGAAAGGATTCTTTAAAATGTTGCTGGCCTCATTTGTAGGCACATCATTCGCACTTATTATAGCGGTCTTCTTATTTATGGGTATTATTGGCTCTATGGTGGCACTCTCCAGTTCATCGGTGGTTGCTGAGGTAAAGCCCAATTCGCTCATTAAGATAAATCTCTCCAGCATAGTCTCCGACTATCAGGAGCAAGACCCTATGGGATCCTTAAGCTCTATGGATTTCCAATCTTTGAACAATAAACCTATGCAGCTGATAGATGCTGTGAAGGCTATCAACGAGGCGGCTTTGGATCCTGCAGTAAAGCTTATTTATATAAATGCTGCAGAGACTGTTATTCCTCTCTCCAACTTGGAGGAGCTCAGGTGCGCGCTGCAGAATTTCCGTGAGATATCGGGAAAACCTGTTGTGGCATATATGAACAATCTCTATACTCTCTCATCTTACTATATTGCCTCTGTGGCAGATAAGGTCTATATGAACAGCGACGGCACTGTTATGGTAAGCGGCGTGGGCGCAAACCTCTTCTTTTTGAAGGATTGCCTGGATTGGGCAGGTGTGGATGTGCAGCTTATCCGCCACGGCAAGTACAAATCTGCAGGCGAGATGTTTGTTGCAAATAAAATAAGTGATGCCAATAGGGAGCAGTATGAGAGCTATTTCAACTCTATGTGGGGTGTTATTGCAAGCGCAGTTGCCTCTTCCCGAGAGGTGGAGATGGATAGGTTGGACAACCTTGTGCATAACCTTGGGCTTAAGAATGCGCTCTCTATGTTGGAGAATACACTTGTGGACGATACCCTCTCGCTCTCCGGTATGGAGGAGAGGCTCACTACTCTTATGGGAGTTGAGAAGTTTAAGGAGGTTAATATGATATCTCTTGAGGAGTATGCCTCTGTAACTGTTAAGGAGAATCTTAAGGCAAAGGAGAGGGTGGCTCTTGTTTATGCCGACGGTGAGATTGTTTTGAATGGCAAGGGCCTTTCTGCCGATAAATTGGTTCCAATTATAAACGACCTTAGGGATGACGAGAGGGTTAAGGCTGTTGTGCTTAGGGTCAATTCTCCAGGTGGAGATGCCTACGCGGCAGAGCTTATCCGCAGGGCTCTTATGGAACTTAAGAGCGCCAAGCCGCTTGTTGTAAGTATGGGAGAGTATGCGGCCAGCGGCGGTTACTGGATAAGTGCCCAGGCAGATAAGATATATGCAGATTGTTCTACTCTTACAGGCTCTATAGGTGTCTTCAGCATTATTCCAAATCTGGCTCCGCTTGCAAAGCGGGTTGGCGTGAACGGAACGGTTGTGGGTACAGGCAGTCACGTGGGTATGGCCAATCTTATGAGACCTCTGGACAAGGCGGAGGTTGACTATATGACAGAGATGGTGGAGGACGTATATGGCAAGTTTGTGAAGATTGTTGCCAATGGCAGGAAGATGAGCGTGGAGGCTGTTGACAGCATTGCCCAGGGCAGAATATGGAGCGGCTTGAATGCTCAGGAGATAGGTCTTGTGGATGAGTTGGGTACTTTGGAGGATGCAATAGTCTATGCTGCAGATTTGGCTCAGATTGAGGGGGATTACAGATTGGTAAGGTTCCCTAAGCAGCCTACTGCAATGGAGGCTCTTATGGAGATGTTTGGGGCGGCAAGCAGCGCTGCTGCAAATGTGGCAGCTGTTGCCGAGAATCCGCAAGAGGCGGTTCAGAAGATTTTTGGTGAGGCTCTCAAGAACGGTAAATCTACCGTATATGCAAGAGTTCCTTTTATTTGCAATATGATTTATTAGTTTTACTATGCAACAGGTTACCGTTTTTGTTCCTGCATCCATAGCAAATTTGGGGTGTGGGTTCGACATCATGGGCATGGCTATTGAGAGTGCCGGTGATATTGTTAGGATGGAGATGAGTGAGGGAGATGGAATTGAGATAATCAACAAGACAGATTATGATATACCCTGCTCTGTTGAGGATAATGTGATGACTCCATCCATTAAGGCTATGCTTCAGGATAGGGGAGTGAAGGCTCACATAAGAGTTACTCTTATGGGCAAGATAATGCCGGGCAGCGGAATAGGCTCCAGTGCTGCCTCTGCCAGCGCGGCAGTCTTTGCGCTTAATCATCTCTTGGGCAAGCCCTATGACAGCAAGCGCCTTGTGGAGTTTGCTATGGAGGGTGAGGCGCTCTCAAGCGGTGGAGCCAAGCATGCGGATAATGTGGCTCCTGCGCTGCTTGGAGGTATAGTTCTCATCTGTTCATATCATCCGTTTGAGTATATTACCATACCTTTTCCAAAGGATTTCTGCGCGGTAGTTGCGCATCCTCATATTACGGTTAAGACCTCCGAGAGCCGTGCCGTTCTGCCGGAGAAGATTCCTCTGCACGATGCCATCCAACAGTGGGCAAACGTGGGAGGCCTTGTATCCGGTTTTATGAAGGGAGATATGGGCCTGGTGGCAAGAAGTATGAGGGATGTTATTGTGGAGCCTTACAGAAAGCGTTTCATTCCCGGTTTTGACCAACTTGGCGAGAGGCTCAGGGCAGAGGGTGGGGAGACCTTCAACATCTCCGGTTCCGGTCCCTCTGTCTTTGCGCTCTGTAAGGATGCCTCTGTAGGCGCCAGACTGGAGGTGATTATGGTTGAGCATTTCCAACAGTTTGGAATAAAGGTGGATACCTTCCTCTCCAAGGGAGATAATCTGGGCGCGCGTGTAATATTCTGATTAATAACAATCTATTTTGCTCCAATATATGAGATTTTACAGTACAAGGGAGAAGAATCCGGCAGCCAGGCTCTTCTCTCTTAAGGAGGCTGCAGTAATGGGACTTGCTCCGGATGGCGGACTCTTTATGCCGGAGAGAATACCTCAGGTGGATATGAAGAGAATAGAGGAACTCTCCAGTCGCTCCTTCCCGGAGATGGCAGCCTATCTGGCCTCGCTCTTCTTTGACGAGTTCTCGGAGAGCCAACTTCTGGAGGTCTGCAGAGCCGCCTTCGATTTTCCTATCCCGCTCAAATGCGTAAGCGCAGCGCAGTCCGCCTCCGCAGCGCCGTCAGCATCGTTTGCCTCCGCGGCGTGCGCGTGCGCCACTGCTTCCTTGCAGCAGAGCCTCTCTACTCCTGCGCTCTACACGCTTGAACTTTTTCACGGGCCAACTTTTGCCTTCAAGGATGTTGGCGCCCGCTTTATGGGCCAGATGCTGGGAAGGCTTGCAGATAAAGAGAAGAGGATAAATGTACTTGTGGCAACCTCCGGAGATACAGGCAGCGCAGTTGCCCAGGGCTTCTGGGGTGTTGAGGGTGTGGACGTTACAATTCTCTTCCCAAAGGGTAAAGTTAGCTCTTTCCAGGAGAGTCAGATGACAACCTTGGGCAAGAATATTCATCCGGTTGCCGTTGAGGGTTGCTTCGACGACTGCCAAAGGATGGTTAAAGAGCTACTCGGCGATAAAGAGTTCAGCGCACGCCATTCTCTAACCTCCGCAAACTCCATCAATATTCTCCGATGGATACCTCAAAGTTTCTACTACTTCTGGGGTTATTGTCAGTGGATGCGAGCAACAGGCCAGCCCCTATCCGCGGCTCAGCAGCCCCAGGCGGCTCAGCCTCAGGCAGCTCAGTCCCAGGCAGCGGCACAGCAGCCCCTCGCATTGCAGCCGGCTAGCCCAGTGGGGCCAGTCGTGGTGGTTCCCAGTGGCAACTACGGTAATATTGCGGCAGGTATGCTGGCAAAGAAGATGGGTTTGCCAATCCGCAGTTTCATAGCTGTATCAAATGCAAATGATACCTTCCCGCGACTGCTCTCATCGGGAGTATATGAGCCTCATACCACAATTCCTACAATTGCAAACGCTATGGATGTGAGCGCGCCAAGCAACTACGAGAGAATAATGAATCTCTACTCTGCGCCGGAGTCTGCTCCTATATCTGCTCCTGTATCTGCTCCGAAGTCTGCGGCTGAGTCTGCGTTGGAGGCTCTCCGCAATGAGGTTCTTGGATTCTCCTGCTCAGATACTCTCATTAAGGCTGGTATTGCGGAGCAGTACAGAAAATATGGTTATCTGGCCTGTCCGCATAGCAGCACAGGATATCTTTTGGCTTCGCAGGCCCGCATAGAGGGATTCTGGCTCTCTACTGCGCACTATGCGAAGTTTATAAATGTTATCTCCGATGCGTTGGGCAAAGAGATGCCGCTCATTGAGCCATTTGCAACCATCAGCCGCCAGAAGGGAGAGAGCATCACTATAGAGACCCAGACCGACCAGCTCAGGGCTCTTTTTGAGACCGCACGATAAATTCCATTTCACCTGCGAGCCTGGCAGCAGGTGCTTCTATGTACCTTTGCCGGCAGTGTGTTTCCTTGCCCGCAGGTGCTTCCTTTGCCGGCAGGTGCTACCCTTGCTCGCAGTTGCTACCCTTGTTCGCAGTTGCTTCCCGATGGCTCTCCGCTCCGGCGCCCCTGTCATTAGCACCTCATCGGTGCCCCGTCTGTTGCTTCCCATTGGGCCCCTGGTGGCAACCTGCACATCGGTGCCCCTGCCGGCAACCTGTACATCGGTGCCCCTGCCAGCAACAAACCTCATCTGGCGGAGAAAAGTACTCCGGTTTGGCTAGCAATCTGGCACACCTGGGCCGGATTTGCTAACTCGCAGCATCGGGATGCGGCCAATCCCACACCTAAAAATATATGTTCGCATTTTCCATTGCTGCCACCTTGGACTGCTGCTCAGACATAGCAAATCTGTCGGCCCATCTGCACCGATTGCCTACGCCACCTCCGTATCTCCGCCAAATGAGGC
>SAMEA3663028__coassemble_623_pt1 | contig 13155 bp, 11 predicted proteins | sample SAMEA3663028__metabat2_low_PE_034 | metagenome-assembled genome bin SAMEA3663028 (sample SAMEA3663028) | pig gut metagenome | biome: pig gut; feature: pig-associated habitat; material: faeces | place: France | collected 2012
CTGATGCCAGGGAGATCCATCGGGAAGAGGGGAAAAAGCATGCGAGAAGGAAAAGCAGCATCGGGAAGAAAAAGCACCTATCCTTCCAGATGAATAAGATATAGTGGGTTAAGATTAATTTTTTTACCTTTGCGTACGGAATGAAGGCAGGCAGCCGAGCAGCTGGTGCAGCCGAAGCAGCCGGAGAGGCCTGAGCAGCTGGGGCAGAAACAACCGGTGGCCGGCCGCCGCAACTAAAAATTTGGGGAAGCGTGCCCAAACTGCACAGATTGGAGAGAAAACACTTGGTGAGATAAACACTTGGAGAGATAAAAAGAGATAATTATTTGTTGATTATATATAGATGAAGAATTTTGTTGAGGAACTTAAGTGGAGAGGTATGATCCACACTATTATGCCGGGGACGGAGGAGCAGCTTATGAAGGAGCGCACATCTGCTTATGTGGGGATTGACCCTACTGCGGATTCGTTGCATATAGGTCACCTGGTGGGTATTATGATGCTTAAGCATTTTCAGGCCTGCGGGCATAAGCCTATTGCGCTTGTGGGCGGAGCAACCGGTATGATTGGCGACCCTTCTATGAAGAGTCAGGAGCGCAAACTCTTGGATGAGGAGACTTTGAGGCATAACCAGGAGGGAATTAAGGCCCAGCTGGCAAAGTTTCTGGATTTTGATTCCGGCGAGCCTAATGCCGCTTTGCTTGTGAACAATTATGATTGGATGAAGAACTTCTCTTTCCTGGAGTTTATCAGAGATATAGGAAAGCATATTACCGTAAATTATATGATGAGCAAGGACTCTGTAAAGCAGCGTCTCAATAATGAGAGCAGAGAGGGTATGTCCTTTACCGAGTTCTCCTACCAGCTTGTGCAGGGATATGATTTCTTCCATCTTTATCAGGAGATGAACTGCAAACTTCAGATGGGCGGCAGCGACCAATGGGGTAATATTACTACCGGCACCGAGCTTATCCGCAGGAAGTTGGGCGGCGAGGCCTACGCTCTTACCTGCCCTCTCATAACCAAGGCAGACGGCAAGAAGTTTGGCAAGACAGAGAAGGGAAATATCTGGTTGAATGCAGATTACACATCGCCTTACACCTTCTATCAGTTCTGGCTGAATGTAAGCGACGAGGATGCGGAGAAATATATTAAGATATTTACAATGCTCTCTAAGGAGGTGATTGACGCAGCCGTTGCAGAGCATCAGCAGGCTCCTCACCTTAGGTCTCTCCAGAAATTGCTTGCAAAGGAGATTACCATTATGGTTCACGGCGAGCAGGAGTACAACAAAGCTGTGGAGGCCTCCGGCATTCTCTTTGGCAACGCAACCTCAGAGGCACTGAAGAGATTGGATGAGAAGACCTTCCTGGCAGTCTTTGACGGTGTGCCTCAGTTCAACCTCTCAAAGGATAAACTGGGCGGCAATATTCTGGATATTCTTGCCGTTGAGTCCAAGGTCTTTGCATCCAAGGGAGAGGCAAGAAAGATGGTGCAGGCCAACGGCCTTAGCATTAACAAGGAGAAGTTTACAGATATTAACGGCACTCTGGGCGCAGAGCTGCTCATTAATGGAAAGTATATCCTTGTACAGAAGGGTAAGAAGCAATATTTTATATTAAAGTATGAATAGTAACAGTAACAGGCCGCAGAAGGTTGCCAGAGAGTTGCAGCGCCATATAGCAGAGATAATCCGCAGCAAAGGAATGGCTGCCTACGACGGCGCTATGGTAACGGTAAGTGAGGTTAGGGTGAGTCCCGATCTCTCCTTTGCCAAGGTCTTTGTGAGCATCTTCCCCTCAGAAAAGAGTGGCAAGGTTATGGATATGCTTGAGGCTCAGACCAGGCAGATTAGAGGCGAGTTGGGGCGCATTGTGGCAAAACAGCTAAGGATTGTGCCAGAGATAGCCTTCACCCTGGATACCTCTCTGGACTATGCGGAGCATATAGACCAACTGCTTAAAAACTCTTGAGATTTCTCTTTCACATAGCCTGGAGATACCTCTTTGCAAAGAAATCACACAATGTGATTAACATAATCTCCACCATCAGCGCCATAGGAATAGCATTGGGATGTATGGTGCTGGTGGTGATTTTGTCTGTCTACAACGGCTTCGACAATCTTATAAAATCTCTCTACAACTCCTACTCTCCCAACTATATTATAGAGGCCGCCAAGGGCAAGAGCTTCACGGCAGATGAGGCGCTTATCGGGAAGATAAGAGAGCAGGAGAGCACTCTGGCAATTGCCCCTCTTGTGCAGGATAATATCTTTTGCACTTATAACGGGTCGCAGTCTGTGGCAACGCTCTGCGGGGTTGATTCGCTCTTTTTGCAGAGAAGCAGACTCGCCGATTATATTGTGGATGGCAGTTTCAGCACCGGCTTGGGCGAGATTAACGGCGCCATTGTAAGCTCCAAGCTTGCCATAACGCTTGGAATCCGCTGCAGGTTTACAACTCCGCTTATGCTCTATTATCCAAAAATGAGGCGCAGCACAGCAGCCGGCAATATGCAAGAACTGCTATCTATACTTAAAGCGCACCCATCGGGAACAATACAGCTTGAGAAGAGTTTTGACAACGGCCTTGTTTATATTGGCATAGAGAGGGCGCGTCAGCTCTTGCAATTTAAAGAGAATGAGGTTAGTGCGCTCTATCTCTATGGCCCTGCTGGAAGGGAGGAGAAGGCTCCCTCCAACTCTCTTACTAAGAGGCTAAGGGAGGCACTTGGGAAGGAGTTTGTTGTAAAGGACCGCTATATGCAGAATAGCACAATGTATAAGATGATGCGCTCCGAGAAGATTGCTGTCTATCTTATTCTGCTCTTTGTGATTATAATTGTCTCATTCAACATCTTTGGCTCCATAAGCCTGCTCATTATAGATAAGCGCGGAGATATAGAGATTTTGAGAAGTATGGGAGCAAGGGAGCCTCTTATAAAGAGGGTCTTTATGCTGCAGGGATTCCTTATCTCTGCCTTGGGTACCCTTATCGGGACAGCGCTTGGCGTGGGGCTCTCTCTGCTGCAATACCATTTTGAAATAATAAAACTGCCGGGCAACTTCATAATAGACCACTACCCGGTGGAGATAGTGCCGCAAGATTTGCTCTACATTGTTGCAGGAGTGCTTGCAGCAGGTTATCTTATATCCCGATTGCCGCTAAGGAAGGAGTTGTAGTACCTTGGATTGCCTGTAACCTCCTCTCCCAGCCACTCCGGCCTCTCAAAGCTCTCATTCTCGCTCTGCAGTTCCACCTCTGCCAGAATAAGGCCTGCGTTGGCTCCAAAGAACTCATCTACCTCAAAGATATGCTCGCCAAAGGGCACAATATAGCGCCTCTTCTCTATGCCGCCGGGGAGGGCAATTGTACGCAGCGCGGTGGCATCCTCCAAAGAGATCTCCCTCTCCCACTCAAAGCGGCTCAACCCTCCGCTCTCTGAGGGGCCCTTTATTGTAAGAAAAGCCTTGTCGTCCCTTATGCGTACCCGCACGGTTCTGCCTTTGGAGATGGCAATATACCCCTGCCATATTGCAGAAGAGGAGGTTGCAAACTCCTTGAAAGGCCCCCTTACCAGAAACTTTCTCTCTATCTCCCTATTGGCGCAAACCTCTGATTTAGCACTATTATTTTCCATATTGGCACAAATTGTTAAATCTCACTCCCTTCTCCAGATGCCAAAGAGGGCAGAGCCGCTGCCGCTCATAGAGGCATAAAGCGCGCCCTGCTCATATAACTCTCTCTTATAATCTGCCAGCTGCGGATATTTGGCAAAGACCGTGCGCTCAAAGTCGTTTACAAGGCGCCCTCTCCACTCCTCTACCGGCAGGTTGAGCAGCTGTTCCAAGCCCATCTCCGCTCCTGGTTCAAAGAGAGAGGGCTCCCACCTCTCCCTTGGCAGAATACCTTTAAAGGCATCTGCCGTAGAGACAAAGAGGGGCGGTGTAACCACCCTTATCTCATACCCCTGCAGAGAGGGTATCTCTACAGGAGAGAGAATCTCTCCACGCCCTCCTCCAAGCATAGGTCTGTTATAGATGAAGAAGGCTGTGTCGCTCCCCAGTCGGGCTGCCAAAGTGGCAAGAGTCTCATCATTAAGACCAAGCGCAAAGAGTTCATTCAGCGCCCTTAATGTAAAGGCAGCATCTGCCGATCCGCCGCCAAGCCCGGCTCCGGCAGGAATGCGCTTGTGCAGGTAAATCTCTACCGGCGGAATCTCATACTCCTCCATAAGCAACCTTGCGGCCCGCACGCAGAGGTTATCCATAGGATTGCCTGCCAACTCCATCCCGTAGAGCTTAAAGGAGAGCCTGCCCTCCCTGGAAGGTACAATCTCCAGTATGTCTGAGAGGGGAACTGGATAAAAAACGGTTTCCAACTCGTGAAAACCGTCTGTACGCTTGCGGAGAACCCGCAAGCCTAAATTTATCTTTGCATTAGGATAGACTATCATATCAACAACTCCTCTACTGCATCAACCGCACTTGGAGTAGCCGCAGCTCTTGCAGACAAGACAACCCTCCTGATAAACCAGCTCGTTGGAACCGCACTTAGAGCAGACCTTGCCGGTATCGTCCTTTGTGCCATCCGGGATGTAGCGTTTGAGCGCCCTCTCCACTCCATTCTTCCAGGTATTGATTGTCTCGCTATCCAGCTGCAGACCATTAATGAGGTTTAGCACATCCACAACAGGCATACCGTTTCTAAGGACGCCGGAGATAAGTTTTGCATAGTTCCAATACTCCTTGTTGAACATATGCGAAATACCGCCAACAATATTGGTATAGCCATACTTGTCCACATAGTGGAAGTCGTAACGGCTTGCGCCTGTATTCACATCCTTCTGCTTTACAATAAAGCCCTTTGTAACACTCTTAGGAATATATCTTGTATCCTCGTCTGCAAGACCGGTAAAGATTTCATAAGGCTGGTTGTTTATCTTGCCAACAAGCGCAATCCAATGCTCCTTGCCATTCATAAACCTTACCACATCAGCCTCCAGAGAAGCAGGACGCTTCTTTGGCCTCAGAACCTCCTTAGGCTCCTCCTTCTTGGAGACAAGCACACCGGCACGGCTGCCGTCTCTATAAACAGTAACACCCTTGCATCCGCACTCCCAAGCAGTCTTATAAACCTCTGCCACAAGCTCCTCCGTAACAGAGTTAGGAAGATTTACGGTAACGCTTATAGAGTGGTCCACCCACTTCTGAATAGAGCCCTGCATCTTAACCTTGGCTACCCAATCAATATCTGCAGAAGAGGCCTTGTAGTACGGCGACTTGGAAACAAGCTCATCCACCTTCTCCACCGGCATCTTCACAACCTCCTCCTTGCTCAGGCCCTGAACCTGACACCAATCCAGGAATTTGTGGTGGAAGACATAATACTCCTCCCAGCAATCGCCCACATCATCTGTAAAGGTAATATTCACATTCTGGTCGTTAGGATTAACCTTCCTTCTTCTCACATAATATGGGAGGAAGACAGGCTCTATTCCCGATGTTGTCTGCGTCATAAGGCTTGTGGTGCCTGTAGGGGCAATTGTAAGCATAGAGACATTTCTTCTGCCATACTTTACCATATCCTCGTAAAGTGCGGGATCTGCAGCCTTTATTCGCTCTATCATAGGATTGCCAACCTCTCTCTGCGCATCATAAATAGGGAATGCGCCACGCTCCTTTGCCATCTCCACAGAGGTTCTGTAGGCCTCTACAGCAAGTGTCTTCTGCACCTCAACTGCAAAGTTGATAGCCTCATCAGAACCATATCTTATACCCAGAGCAGCAAGCATATCGCCCTCTGCAGTAATGCCCAGACCAGTACGTCTTGCGCCCAGCGATTTCTTCTCTATCTTCTTCCAGAGGTTATACTCTGTTCTCTTAACCTCGTCATCCTCAGGGTCGCTCTCAATCTTCTTAAGGATTGCGGCAATCTTCTCCATCTCCAGGTCTATAAGGTCGTCCATAAGCCTCATTGCCATATGCACGTGCTTCTTGAAGAGATCCATATTGAACGTTGCAGCAAAGGTGAACGGATTCTCCACGTAAGAGTAGAGGTTAATTGCAATAAGACGGCAGGAGTCGTATGGGCAGAGCGGAATCTCTCCGCAAGGGTTGGTACTTACGGTACGATATCCCAAGTCTGCATAGCAATCGGCCACAGACTCACGCAAAACGGTATCCCAGAAGAGTATGCCTGGCTCCGCGGACTTCCACGCATTGTGCACAATCTTCTTCCACAACTGCTGCGCATTAATCTTCTTTACAATAACAGGGGTCTTGGAGTCTATAGGGTACTGCTGTGTATACTCCTTGCCGGCAATGGCATCCCTCATAAACTCATCATCTATCTTCACAGAGACATTGGCACCGGTAACCTTGCCCTGCTGCATCTTGGCATCTATGAAAGACTCTGCATCGGGATGCTTAATGGAGACAGAGAGCATAAGCGCACCGCGTCTGCCATCCTGAGCCACCTCTCTGGTAGAGTTGGAGTAACGCTCCATAAATGGCACCAGACCAGTAGAGGTAAGAGCGCTGTTAAGCACCGGTGTGCCGGCAGGACGGATATGGGAGAGGTCGTGTCCCACGCCGCCGCGACGCTTCATAAGCTGCACCTGCTCCTCATCCATCTTCATAATTCCGCCATAGGAATCTGCAGGACGGTCGTGTCCTATAACAAAGCAGTTGGAGAGAGAGGCAACCTGATAATCATTGCCTATTCCGGTCATTGGGCCTCCCTGCGGAATAACATATTTAAAACCATCCAAGAGAGCAAATATCTCCTCCTTGCTCATAGGGTTAGGATATTTCTGCTCAATCTCTGCAAACTTGTTGGCAAGGCGCCAATGCATATCAACCGGGGACTTCTCGTACAGGTTGCCGTATGAATCCTTCATAGCATATTTGTTTACCCATACAGATGCTGCCAGCTCATCCCCTTTAAAATATTTAACACTCTCTTTCAGAGCCTCTTGAAAGGTAATTTTCTTCATAATTATCCGCTATCTTATTGTGAATTTGAAACGCAAGTTAAAAAAACAAGAGGCCTACTTGTGGCCCCTTGTGTTAATAGTTATCAACAAGAAAATAACAGCCCGCTACAACCTGTTGCGCAGTGCATCCTCCAGCAAAGGCAGAATGATTTCCTGCGATTCTGCAGTAAGCAGACGGTCCGTTACCTCGTGCACAAAGGCCTGCTGTTGCAGCAGCTGCGCCTCCTGCAGCGATATGCCTCGGGAGCGCATATAAAAGAGCTCGTCCTGGCTTAGACTCCCCACCGTTGCGCCGTGCGAGCACTGCACATCATCTGCATTGATAACCAGATGCGGCCTTGTATAGGCGCGCGCATCGGGAGAGATCAGCAAATTATTGTTGGCCTGATAGGCCTTTGTCTTCTGCGCATCCTTAAGAACGGTTATGCGTCCCTGGAAGCGCGCTACGGAACTGCCGGACAATATCCCCTTGAAGAGCTGGTTGCTTAATGTATCTCCGTGGTTGTGGTTTACATTTACATTGGTGGAGAAGCGCTCTGTACCACTTGTTATATAGACTCCACCCAGATGCGCCTCTGAATGAGGAGCATCAAAATCTATCTCATAATCATTCTCAATAAGAGAGCCCCCTACAGAGAAAGAGCCAAAATAGAGTGTGGAGTCACCCTCCAGATGAACCACAAGGTGCAACGAGGTCTCCTGCACCACATCCAGCCTTAAGAGAGCGCCTCTCTCCAACTTTACCTCCATCTTTGTCTTTGGAGCGCCCCTCTGCGCGCCCAACTCGGGCTTTGAGCCCAACTCAAAAAGGAGGTGCGCCTGCGACCCCTCCCCGCACAAAATCTCCACTCTTACCTCTGCCGCACTGCACTCGCCGGTACCCGCACTCTCCGCAATAGCTGCACTATCCAGACGCAGCAGTTTCTCCTGCACCTCATTTTTGCCAAAAGCAATCCTGCAGTGCCCCGCCGCAATATGTTCTATAATCTTCTTCTCCATTCTGCCAGCATTAAATACCTGCATTAAATACCTGCACTAACTCCCTGCATTAAATCTCATTGCGGATGAGCCAGTCATAGCCTCTCTCCTCAACCTCCAGCGCAAGCTCCTTGCCCGCGCTCTTAATTATGCGCCCCTTGTAAAGCACGTGGATAAAATCGGGAACAATGTAATCCAAAAGCCTCTGGTAGTGCGTAATAACTATTGCGGAGGTCTCACTGCTCTTCATTTTGTTTACTCCCGATGCCACAATGCGCAGCGCATCCACATCCAGGCCGCTGTCTGTCTCGTCCAGAATTGCAAGCTTTGGGGCAAGCATAGCCATCTGGAAAATCTCGTTACGCTTCTTCTCTCCACCGGAGAAACCTACATTCACCCCTCTGGAAGCAAAGGCAGGGTCCATCTCCACAAGAGCCATCTTCTCCCTCATCATCTTAAGGTACTCGGCTGCCTTAAGCGGCTCCAGTCCCTTGGCCTTTCTGTGCTCATTTATGGCTGTCTTCATAAAGTTTGCTATGGTTACTCCCGGTATCTCTATAGGGTACTGGAAACTTAGGAAGAGCCCTGCCCAAGAGCGCTCCTCCGGAGAGAGCTCCAAAAAGTTCTGCCCCATAAAGGTTATGCTTCCCTCCGTTACCTCGTAGTTGGGATTTCCTGAGAGCACCGCAGAGAGCGTGCTCTTGCCCGCTCCGTTAGGCCCCATTACAGCGTGCACCTCACCCTCCTGTATTGTAAGGTTTATGCCTTTAAGTATCTCTTTTCCATTTATCTGCGCATGCAGATTCTTTATATCTAAAAGTGTTGCCATACTATTCTTGTCCGTTACTTTTTATAAAGTTTGTACCAATTGAGCAGCGACACAACTCCGTTAATAAGGTAGAGGCCGCTTACAATAGGCATAAATATGTGTCCTACAGAGAGATGTAATATTATCTGGAAGATATTTACAAAGAGCCACGCTATCCAGCAATCCCACTTCTTAAGGGCAGAGAGGAATTGCGCTATAAGGATAAGCATTGTAAGGCAAGCATCCAGATATGGCACAGGGTCTGCAGGGAATGTTCCCGGGAACCACGCTGTTCCAAGCATCTTAAGCAGCCAGCCCCATACTCCGCCTAAGGCCAACACCGCCACTACGGCAAAAACCCTGCCTCTCCAGCCAAGCATCGAGACCTTAAGAGAGCCGTCGCTCTCAACCCTCTCCTCCGCTTTGGGATGGCTCCATCTATATTGTCCAAGAATATTTATTCCCAACGATATGGGCTGCAATATAAGGTTGGCATATAGGTTCTTGTTCCAAAAGAGCAGGAAGAGCGCCGCTGTATAGAGGTAGCCCACCCAAAAGTTGTATTTGTTGTTCCTGCCCGCCAAAAAGACACAGGTAAGACCCAGCAGAGACGAGAGCAGGTCTATAAGGAGCACCGGCCTATCTCCGCCCAATGTAAATAGTGTATAATTAATCCACTCCATTCTTTAAAACATAATTATTAACCCACAGAGCCCTCCAGAGAGACCTGCAGCAATTTCTGGGCCTCAACCGCAAACTCCATAGGCAGCTGATTGAGCACCTCTTTGGCATAGCCGTTTACAATAAGCCCCACAGCATCCTCCTCCTTTATTCCGCGCTGACGGCAGTAGAAGAGCTGGTCCTCTCCTATCTTGGATGTGGTGGCCTCGTGCTCCACAACAGCGCTCTGGTTCTGACTCTCTATATAAGGGAAGGTATGAGCGCCGCATTTGTCGCCAAGCAGAAGGCTGTCGCACTGCGAATGGTTTCTGGCATTCTCCGCTCCCGGCATAATCTTTACCAGACCCCTGTAACTGTTCTCGCTGTGACCTGCAGAGATGCCCTTGCTTACAATGCGGCTGCGGGTATTCTTGCCAATATGAATCATCTTTGTTCCGGTATCGGCCTGCTGATAGTTGTTTGTTACAGCCACAGAGTAGAACTCGGAGAGGGAGTTGTCTCCCTTAAGTATTGTACTCGGATATTTCCAGGTAATGGCAGAACCTGTCTCCACCTGAGCCCAGAAGAGTTTGGAGTTCTCTCCCTTGCATATTCCTCTCTTGGTTACAAAGTTATATATGCCGCCTCTGCCCTCTTTGTCGCCCGGATACCAGTTCTGCACGGTAGAGTATTTAACCTCTGCATCCTTCATTACCACAATCTCCACAATTGCGGCGTGCAGCTGACTCTCGCTGCGCTGAGGAGCCGTACAGCCCTCCAGGTAGCTCACATAGGAACCCTCTTCTGCCACAATCAGAGTGCGCTCAAACTGGCCCGTGCCCTTTGCATTTATCCTGAAGTAGCTGGAGAGCTCCATAGGACATCTCACCCCCTTTGGAATATAGCAGAAAGAGCCGTCGCTGAAGACAGCCGAATTTAGCGCAGAGAAGAAATTGTCCCCAATTGGCACCACGCTGGCAAGATACTTCCTTACCAAATCGGGATACTCTTTAATAGCCTCAGATATTGAGCAGAAGATTACGCCCTTCTCTGCAAGGGTCTCCCTAAAGGTTGTCTTTACGGAGACAGAGTCAAAGACAGCATCCACAGCCACTCCGGCAAGCACATTGCGCTCGTGCAACGGAATGCCCAGTTTGTCAAAGGTTGCCTCCAACTCCGGATCTATCTCCCTCTTGGTGCTCTTTGGTTTGGGAGCCGCATAATATATTATATCCTGGAAATCTATCTCCGGAATCTGCAGATGGGCCCACCTTGGCATCTTCATCTCCTTCCACCTTGCAAAGGCCTTGAGCCGGAACTCCAGCATCCACTCTGGCTCACCCTTCTTGCCGGAGATGAGCCTTATGGTCTCCTCCGTCAGACCCTTGGGAATATACTCCTGCTCTATATTGGAGACAAAGCCCTCTTTATACTCCTGATTTGTAAAACTTTCAATTATCTCTTCGCTCTCCTTCATTTCTACTCGTAATTACTCAATCCCTCATTGCAAATATAGCCATTGCAAATATAGCCTTTTTAAATATTCTTTATAAGAATTTTTATATCTTTGTGAAATGCAGATTATGCATATCTTTAGAATAATAACAAATAAACAATAATTAACCTTCAAAAAATTAACAATTTTATGGCAACTTTTATTACGATAGCTGTTATTCTGCTTCTTGCAGCACTATTGTACATGCTATCCCCTGCAAACCTCAAGGGACATCCTAAAGGACTCATTGCAGCAGCGTTGAGCAATATGGGAGAGCGTTTCGGATACTACATTATGAACGCCGTACTGCTGCTCTTCCTCTGTTCAAAATTCGGCCTCAGCGAGGAGAAGAGCGGTGTAATCTACTCCGTATTCTACACAGGCATCTACATTCTCAGCCTTGTGGGAGGAACAATTGCAGACCGCACACAGAACTACAAAGGCACAATTATGAGCGGTCTCTCAATAATGGCCCTCGGTTACCTTGTGCTCTCCTTCCCGATTCTCTCCACAGCGGAGAATATCAGCTGGCTGCTCCCTCTAACCTGCCTGGCACTCTTCCTCATAGCCTTCGGTAACGGTCTCTTCAAGGGCAACCTTCAGGCAATTGTAGGACAGCTCTATGACAATATGGAGAAAGAGGAGGCAAAGAAGGGTCCCGAGGCTCTTGCCATTGCTCAGAGCAAACGCGACACCGGTTTCCAGCTCTTCTATGTCTTCATAAACATTGGAGGACTTATTGCTCCTTTTGTAGCTCCTATGCTCAGAGAGTGGTGGCTTAAGGTACACAACTTTGCATACAATGCAAACCTGCCGGCTCTCTGCCACGAGTACATCAACACCTCCGGCAATATGGACCCGGAGCATATGAGCAATATGACAGAGCTTGTAGGCAAAGTAACCGGCGGCAACATTCCGGAGAACCTTGGCGCATTCTCTGTTGATTACCTGGATATCTTCAATACCGGAATCCACTACTCATTCTTAGCATCTGTAGCGGCAATGGCCATCTCTCTTGTAATCTTTGCAATCTACAAGAAGAAGTTCCCAACCCCGGGCAAGAAAGCGGCAAAAGAGGTAGTAGGCTACACCGCAGAGGAGAAGGCAATGATGGCAAAAGAGATTAAACAGAGACTCTACGCCCTCTTTGCAGTATTGGGAATAGCAGTCTTCTTCTGGTTCTCATTCCACCAGAACGGACAGTCACTCTCACTCTTTGCAAGAGACTTTGTAAACACAACATCCATAGCACCGGAGATCTGGCAGTCTGTAAACCCTTACTTTGTAATTGTGCTCACCCCAATCATAATGATAATCTTTGGAGCACTGGCCAAGAGGGGTCGCGGAATCTCAACACCAAGAAAGATTGCAATAGGTATGGCTATAGCAGGTCTGGCATACCTCTTCCTAATGGTCTACTCACTCTATATGGACTATCCGTCAGGAAAGATCTTTGTCGGCCTCTCAGACGCAATCAAAGAGCCTCTCTTTGCAGGAGCTTGGGTACTCATCGTACTCTACTTCTTCCTCACAGTAGCAGAGCTCTTCATCTCCCCACTGGGACTCTCATTCGTCTCCAAGGTAGCGCCAAAGAACCTTCAGGGACTCTGCCAGGGACTCTGGCTGGGAGCAACAGCTCTTGGAAACCTTCTCATCTGGATAGGTCCGGTAATGTACAACGCATGGCCAATCTGGATTTGCTGGTGCGTATTCCTTGTAGTATGCCTCATCTCAATGGGCATCATGCTCGGAATGGTCAAGTGGCTTGAGCGCGTAACCAAATAGCACGCCCCCACCGCGAGAGCTCTCGCACGGGAATCAGAAAATTTACACAAGGGCGACCACCTCACATCCGGATGGTCGCCCTTCATTTTTGAATCCCTGCATTTGTTCCACCATTGGACTCGCACACAACGTCTGAAAAACATACAATGATAATCACTATCTAGGCACTAATGAGCCATTCACCCGTTGCCAACCGCCTGGTTTCCGTTGCCGATGGTCTGGTTCCCGTTGCCAACCGCCTGGTACCTGTTGCCGATGGTCTGGTTCCCAGCAAAAGCGCACAAAAATGCCGATTTTGTGCTCGGAAGGGGACAAAACCAGGGAAATATCGCCGTTTCTGACACAAAAATGCCGATTTTGTGCTCGAAATGCCCGAAAACGAGGGTTTCGGAGGGCAAAAGCGCACAAAAACCTCGATTTTGTGCTCGGAAGG
>SAMEA3663028__coassemble_635_pt1 | contig 12990 bp, 6 predicted proteins | sample SAMEA3663028__metabat2_low_PE_034 | metagenome-assembled genome bin SAMEA3663028 (sample SAMEA3663028) | pig gut metagenome | biome: pig gut; feature: pig-associated habitat; material: faeces | place: France | collected 2012
TAGCCCCGGCGCAGGCACCAACGCAGGCAGTTCCACCAGCACAGGCAGTTCCACCAGCGCCGGCTACCGCAAGCCGCACAGCATACTCAGGTACATTATATTAATTGCAACCGGGCTGCTCTTTGCCCTTGGCCTTGCGTGGCCCCTTACCCTGCTGGACCCATACTCACTCTTCGGGAAGATAGCCAGCCAATTCTTCGGCTCAATAGAGATCTTCCTTAACAATGCGCTTGCTAACATCTTCCCGAACAGCATACCATACCTCAAATACACCTCTATTGCAACCGTCTCATTCATCTATGGCACAATAGCACTCATAACACTCATCCTCTTCAGCGCAGCGCACGGCCGACTCTACTGCAACACAATCTGCCCTGTAGGAACACTGCTGGGACTTATCGGGAGTAAATCCCTCTTCCAAATACGCATAGACAGTAACGCCTGCAAGCAATGCAACGCCTGCGCAAAGAACTGCAAGAGCAATTGCATAGACATAAAGGGACAAAAGGTGGATACAGAGCGCTGCGTAGTCTGCTTTAACTGCCTGCAACACTGCAAATTTGGCGCACTGCACTACTCGCTCCGCCGCCCAGCAGGAAACACAAGCAGCAGGATATCTGCTGGCAGCGCAGCAAGCACAAGCAACAGCACATCTGCCGGCAACAGCACAGCCAGCACCGGCGCTACATCAGCCAACGCTACCAGCAGCACATCCAGCACCAGCGCTACATCAGCCAACGCTACCAGCAGCACATCCAGCACCAACGCTACCAGCAGCGCGCCATCGGAGAAGGTGGATAAAGGCCTCCGCACCACACTGGCAGGCCTTGCCGGACTAGGCACTGCAATACTAGCACACAAAGGCACAGGCAGCAGATTCATACCTATAAAAGAATACAGAGAAAAGCATCTGCCAGGGAACCTCAGGGCCTCGCAAGAACTTGGCATAATGCCGCCTGGAGCAGGAAGACTGGAGCACTTCAAGCAGAACTGCACCGGATGCTATGCCTGCGTGGCAGCCTGTCCGGGCGACGTAATCAAGCCCGCTACCTTTGAGTATGGTCCCGATGGCATTCTTCTTCCTACACTCAAGTACAATGGCCACTTCTGCGGATACGAGTGCAACGCCTGCTCATCTGCCTGCCCAAGCGGAGCCCTAAGCCCACTTACACTAAAGGAGAAGAAGCGCACTGCAATAGGAAAAGCCATCTATATGGCAGGCAAATGCATAGTCTTCCAAGCCGGAACCGACTGCGGAGCCTGCGACGAGCACTGCCCTACCAAAGCCATCACAATGGTGCCTGTACCGGGCAAATCCTTCCTCTACTACCCTAAACTCAACAGAGACCTCTGCATAGGTTGCGGCGGATGCGAATACATCTGCCCACAAAAACCAAAAGCAATAAAAGTAGTAGCCCTTGCAGACCAAAGCCTTGCCCAAGAGCCAACAGACGACGTTCAGCAAGAGGTAGAGGTCAACGACTTCGGTTTCTAGCCAGCAGCAGGTTCTTCCCGATGAGACTCTGCCACGGCGGCCCGGCCATTAGCATCTCCTCCACGTTGCTCCCGGCCAGTCTGCTGCATCTGCCCATGCCAGCAATGTCTTCCCGATGGTGCTCCGCTGCAGCGCCCCGGCCAGCCAAGGGCGCAGGTGTTGGGTGGCAAATGATGCTGCTAGTTGTCCGTGGCGCAGTTCCTGCAAATCACCGCGCACGCTTCAAAAATGTAAATTACTTATAACCAGACAATTAACTTTCGGAGCTGTGCTCGGTGAGCACAATTTGAGCTCACCGAGCACGCATTTAAAAGTTAATCATCTGTGTATTAGGTATTTATGTTTTAAAAGCGTGCGCGGTGATTTTCTGGAAGGTCAATCTTATGCTTCCCATGCCACTTATCCCTCTTCGCGAGCACAAAAATGCCGATTTTGTGCTCGAAATGCCGGAAAATGGGGGTTCCAGACCCCAAAAAAGCACAAAAACCCCGATTTTGTGCTCAAAATGCCCGAAAACAAGGATTCTGGACCTCAAAAGCGCACAAAAACCTCGATTTTGTGCTCGAAAAGCCAGAAAATGGGGGTTCCGAAGGACAAAAAAGCACAAAAACCTCGTTTTTGTGCTCGGGAGGGGGCGGGATTTAGATTCGGCCTTTTTTAAGTTTGTTCTGGTATGCAAGGAGCGTGTTCCAGACCAGGGAGATTATTGTCATTGGTCCGCAGCCGCCGGGAACGGGCGAGATGTAGGAGCACTTTGGCGCAACGTTTTCAAAGTCAACATCGCCGCAGAGACGATAACCGCGAGGTCGGGAAGAATCGGGAACTCTTGTGGTACCTACATCTACCACTATGGCTCCCTCCTTTACCATATCTGCTTTTATGAAGCCGGGGTGTCCCAGGGCAGCAACTAAAATGTCTGCATTGCGTGTATAGTAGGCAATATCCTTGGTTTTGCTATTGCAGATTGTAACGGTGCAATCGGAGGGCATATCCTTCTCGTCTACCCAATTGTCCGCTCTGCGCATTAGCAGATTAGCCAGAGGCTTGCCAACAATGTTGCTTCTGCCAACAATCACACAATTCTTGCCTGCAGTATCAATCTTATACTCTGCCAGCAATCTGCATATTCCGTAGGGCGTTGCAGGGAGAAAACATCTTAATCCCGATAACATTCTCCCCATATTCTTAGGGTGGAATCCATCCACATCCTTCTTGGAGTCGATAGCCTCAATAACCTTTATCTCCTTAATGTGCTTGGGAAGAGGGAGCTGAACGATGAGCCCGTCAACAGCAGGGTCTGCATTAATCTCCGCAATCTTTGCAAGCAGAGTCTCCTCAGTAACATCATCCTCAAAACGAACAACCTCGGAGGTGAAACCCACCTCGTGACAAGTCTTAGCCTTATTGGCAACATAGGTCTCGCTGCCACCGTCGTGTCCAACCAAAATAGCCGTAAGATGAGGAACACGGAGCCCCCTGCTCTTATAATCGGCCACCATCTCCGCAACCTCCTGCTTAATCTTAGCAGAGGTTGCCTTGCCATCCAGAATCGTATACATCTCTCTACAAAATAAATCTCAAAATTCTTGCCGAGCGCCTGCCGCCAAGGCACATTAAACATCGCATAGTCGCCGGGGCGCAACAAACGGCGCATAAACCAACGGCACCACTAACCGCCGCTGCTACCACCGACATCTACCACCAGCACCTGTCGCCTGCACCACTAACCACCGCTACCAACACCGACATCTACCACTGGCACCTACCACCAGCACCTGCCGCCTGCACCTACCGCCAGTACCTACCACCGGCACCTACCGGTGCATCTTGCGCATGGCGCCCATTGCGCGCATTGCGTTGCGGGCACCGCCGGCAGTGGCGAAGGTGCGCATAACTTTGCGGGTATCCTCAAACTGCTTAAGCAATCTGTTAACCTCCGCAATGGTAGTACCGCTGCCGGCAGCAATACGCTTGCGTCGGCTGCCGTTAAGCACCTCCGGATGCTCCTTCTCAAAAGGAGTCATAGAGAGGATAATTGCCTCCACGCTCTTGAAGGCATTATTATCAATATCCACATCCTTAAGAGCCTTACCCACACCCGGAATCATAGAGGCAAGGTCCTTAATATTGCCCATCTTCTTAACCTGCTGAATCTGGTCGTAGAAATCCTGAAGCGAGAATTGGTTCTTAGCCAACTTCTTATGCAACTTCTTGGCCTGCTCCTCGTCAAACTGCTCCTGAGCCTTCTCCACAAGGGTAACAACGTCACCCATACCCAGAATCCTGTCTGCAATACGCTGCGGATGGAAGAGATCCAGAGACTCCATCTTCTCGCCGGCGCTTACAAACTTAATAGGCTTGTTAACAACCGCCTTAATAGAGAGCGCAGCACCGCCGCGGGTATCACCATCCAGCTTGGTAAGAACAACGCCGTCAAAATCCAGCCTCTCATTAAAGGTCTTGGCTGTCTCCACAGCATCCTGACCTGTCATAGAGTCAACAACAAAGAGAGTCTCCGTAGGCTTGATAGCCTCCTTAATGGCAGCAATCTCCTGCATCATCTGCTCATCAACCGCAAGACGGCCGGCAGTATCCACAATAACAAGAGAATAGCCCTCTCTCTTAGCAAGCGCAACAGCATTCTTAGCAATCTCAACCGGATTCTTATTACCCTCCTCCGAATAGACAGTAACACCAATCTGGCCGCCCAGCACCTTCAACTGGTCAATAGCGGCAGGACGATAAACGTCGCCCGCCACAAGGAGAACCTTAAGACCGCGCTTACTCTTGCAATTAAGCGCAAGCTTGCCGGAGAAGGTAGTCTTACCGGATCCCTGCAGTCCAGATACCAGAACAATGCCCGGATTGCCCTTAATATTAATATCGGAGGAGGTGCTGCCCATAAGAGCAGCCAACTCGTCGTGGACAATCTTAACCATCATCTGCCCCGGCTTGATAGACTTGAGCACATCCATACCCAAAGCCTTCTCCTTCACCGAGTCGCAGAAACTCTTTGCAAGCTTATAACTTACATCCGCATCCAACAACGCCTTGCGAACATCCTTAAGAGTCTCCGCAATATTAATCTCCGTAATCCTTCCTTCACCTTTGAGCAACTTAAAGGAGTGCTCCAACCTGTCTATAAGATTCTCGAACATACAACAAATAGTTAATAAATGAACAACACACCGCAGGGGTAAAAGGTGCCACCAACTCAAGCAGCGTGGCAGCCACCGCGCTGCGGTGTATAAGAGCCAGCACTAGCGCAAGACGCAGCATTGGCACTAGCTGGCCTTGGTGCTAGCCAGAGCTCTCTTACAATTAGCCTAAGAGCTGGTCTGAATAGTAGGCCTTGGCAAGGTCGCGCTGATTGTAACGCATAGCCATCACCTGACCATAAGCGCCAGCTGTGTGTATAGCAATAAGGTCTCCGCGCTGTGTGGTAGGGAGCTTGATATTTACGCCAAACATATCGCTGCTCTCGCAAACAGGGCCAACAACATCGTAACGCATCTGCCTCTTGCTTGTAGAGGTAAGATTCTCAATAGCGTGATGAGCCTGATAGAGCGCAGGGCGGATAAGGTCGTTCATACCGGCATCCAGAATGGCAAACTTCTTTCTCTGACCAACCTTAACATAGAGCACTCTTGTAATGAGGTGACCGCACTGGCCAACAATAGACCTGCCCGGCTCAAAATGAACATTCTGACCAGGAGCAACAACAAGATTCTCGTTGATAATCTTAAAATAGGTCTCAAAATCTGCAATAGGATGGCCTGCAGGGTCTGCATAATCCACACCAATGCCACCGCCAAGATTAAGATTCTTAATCTCCATACCATTATCGGTAAACCACTTCTGAAGCTCCAGAACTCTACGGCAAACAGTAACAAAGACGTTCATATCCAGAATCTGGGAACCAACGTGGAAGTGAAGACCAATCAGCTCCACATTCTTGCACTCTGCAAGAAGCTCCTTCATAGCAGGGAACATCCACGGGCTAATGCCAAACTTATTCTCCTTAAGTCCTGTGCTGATATACTTGTGAGTATGCGCATCAATATCGGGATTAATTCTAAGAGCAATCTTGGCAACCTTGCCCATACCCTTAGCAAAATCATTAATAACTTTAATCTCCGGCACAGACTCGCAATTAAAGCTGAAGATGCCTGCCTTAAGCGCAGTCTTAATCTCCTTGTCTGACTTGCCAACGCCGGCATAAACTATCTTATCGGGAGAAAAACCTGCCTTGATTGCAAGAGCAACCTCGTTGCCGCTAACGCAGTCGGCACCCAAGCCATAGTTCTTAATTGTCTCAACAATTCTTGGCTCAGCATTGGCCTTAAGCGCATAGTGTGCGTGGTAGCCATACTTTTTGGTAAGGTCTGTGTAGGTCTTAAGTGTCTGGTTCAAAAGCTCCATATCATAGTAGTAGAATGGAGTATGAATGGTTTGGAACTGCTCAATGGCTTTAGATGTAATCATATAGAAAAATATTATTAGTAATCAAATCCGAATCTCTGCAAACAGCGCGGAAATTATCCCACAAATATAAACAAAAAAGTTATCTTTGCAGTAGATTCTTAACCAACAACCAACCATAATTATATGAAATCCGATATCCAGATTGCACGAGAGACCAATCTAGCAGAAATTGAGCAGATTGCGCAAAGTGTAGAGATAAGCCCCAAAGAGCTGGAGCGCTACGGCAACTACATAGCAAAGGTGCCACTAAAGCTCATAGATAACCAGAGAGCAGAGAAGAGCAACCTTATTCTTGTAACAGCAATAACCCCAACCAAGGCTGGCAACGGCAAGACAACCGTAAGCATTGGCCTCACACTTGGCCTAAACAAAATTGGGAAGAGAGCTGTATGCGCACTCCGCGAGCCCTCGCTTGGCCCCTGCTTTGGCGTAAAGGGTGGCGCTGCCGGCGGCGGATATGCTCAGGTACTCCCGATGGAGAAGATAAACCTGCACTTTACCGGCGATTTCCACGCCGTAACCTCTGCGCACAATATGATAAGCGCCCTGCTGGACAACTACATCTACCAGCACAAAGATGAGGGATTTGCACTGAAGGAGATACTCTGGAAGAGAGTGCTTGACGTAAACGACAGAAGCTTGCGCAACATAATCACCGGCCTTGGCGGAAAGAGCAACGGCGTAGTAATGGAGAGCGGCTTTGACATTACCCCGGCCTCTGAAATTATGGCAATACTCTGCCTCTCCACCAGCCTGGAAGACCTGCGCAGAAGAATAGACAACATCCTGCTTGGAGTAACCATAGAGAACAAACCTTTTAAGGTTAAGGATATGAAGGTGGGAGGCGCAATAGTTGCGCTGCTTATGGATGCAATCAACCCCAACCTTGTACAGACCACAGAGAATACCGCAGCCTTTGTACACGGAGGCCCATTTGCCAACATAGCGCACGGCTGCAACACAATCCTTGCTACAAAGATGGCAATGAGCCACTCAGACTACACCATAACAGAGGCAGGCTTTGGAGCAGACCTTGGCGCAGAGAAATTCTTCAACATCAAATGCCGCAAAGCCGGGCTTAATCCAAAACTTACCGTGCTTATAGCAACAACACAAGCACTTAAGATGCACGGAGGCATAGATGAGAGCCAGATAAAATCTCCAAACCCGGAGGGCATAAGAGAGGGGCTCAAAAACCTTGACAGGCACATAGAGAACCTTCGCAGCTTTGGTCAGACCGTAGTGGTAACCCTTAACCTCTTTGACTTTGACACCGCAGAGGAGATAGAGATTATCCGCAACCATTGCGCAGAGATGGGAGTTGCATTTGCAACCAACAGCGCCTTTGCAGATGGAGGCCTGGGCGCAACAGAACTTGCGCAGCTTGTGGTAGAGCAGATAGAGAAGAACCCTTCCCAGCCGCTAAAGTTCACCTATCCAAACAATGCAGAGATACGCGCAAAGATAGAGAGCGTATGCCGCAACATTTACCGCGCAAAGAGCGTAACATTCAGCAAAACAGCGCTAAAGCAGATAGAGAGAATAGAGGAATTTGGAATGTCGGACTACCCTGTATGCATAGCCAAGACACAATACTCCTTTAGCGCAGATGCCAAACTCTACGGCTCTCCGGAGAACTTCAATATAAATATCAGAGACCTTGTAATAAACTCCGGCTCTGAGATGATTGTGGCAATAGCCGGCGACATTATGAGAATGCCCGGCCTCTCCAAATCACCTCAGGCAGAGAGAATAGATGTTATTGACGGCCAGATAGAGGGATTAAGCTAAGCAGCTCCTTGCGCAGCACCCAGGCACTGGCAGCCATAAAGCCCAAAAAGGTATAGACCAAAAGAATCTTCTTCCTGCTGTTAGAGGGCTGCATTGGAACAGATGCAGGCTGAATAACAGCAAGGATAGGATTATCCTCATAAACCTTGCCCTTAGCCACCTCCTCCTGCTGCTTCATCTGCGTATAGACCTGACTTGCAATATTAAGTTCATTCTGCAGGCGATTGCTCTCCGTAAGGACCGCATTGGAGATAAGCCCCTTGTTATGATCCTGGAAATATGCCAGAGCATCGCTTGCTTCCCGATACTTCTTATAGGCCTCATCTGCCATCTTTGTATAGTTCACCAGATTTGCTCGCGCCTTGCTGGTTCTATACTCTGTAACATAGCGCTGCAGGTGAGCCCTGGCAGAATCAAGCACAATTGCTGCCACAAAGGGGTCTGAAGAGGTACAGGTAATTTCCGACTCTCCAGTCTTCTTATCTACCGTCATCTGCAGACTAAGCCTCATAGCCTTAAACATATTGAACTGAGGCTTTGTAAGATGGAAGAGATCTATGCTGTCTCGCGTAATCACCGGCTTCTCCTTCTTCTCTGTAAAGAGGGAGATAATGCCGCCAAGCGCCTTCATAGGCAGAGAGGTCAGAGACCATCTCTTATCATTCTGCAAATACTCCGCATAGGTCATTCTCTCGCCCTCCTTTGTAACAACAGACACATCCACAAGGTCGGCCAAGAATGGTGTAGAGGAGACAATATCGGGATAAAAGAGCACATTATAAGCATCGGGACCATTATTAAGCTGAAGGCCGCCAATACCCAGCATAGCCGCCATACTTGAGAGGCCTCCGCTGCGCGAAGCGTTGCTTGACTCCGGCGCAAAGGTCATCTTGGAGGTATAGATTCTGGTCTCCATAAGAGCCGCAACAAGGCCCACCAGTATAAAGACCGCAGTAATCTTTATAATCCTTCTCCTCTGCTCCCAGAGCATAAGAAGATACTTCATCATATCCACCTCTGCCTCCTCCTGCACAACAGCCTGCTTAGGCTCATTTCCCTGCTTAGGCTCCATTGCAGCACCCTGCTGCTTCTCGTTCATCTCTTTCATAAGCTCCACTATTTAAGGTTGTTAATGAGAGTAGCTATTACCAGCATAATAGAAGAGAATGTAGAGAGCGCGGATAATGTTGTAGCTGTGGTCCACTTGCCCTCTGCCTTGCGTGGCACAACAATCTCCGAGCCCGGCTCAATCTCAGAAGCGGCCGCACTGCCACCTACTCTTTTTATCATACCGTTAGGATAGATAACATAGATATTGCTCCTCTTGGAGCGCTCTGCCAAACCTCCAGCACAACTCAGATAATAGGACAAATCTCCTTTAGGATTGTAAGTTACAACATTAGGACTATTAACATTTCCCGATATCCTTACAACATTAATATACTGCGGTACATTTATCAAATCACCCTCTCTTAGAACCAGGTCTGCATCCGAGTGCGGATTGGAAAGAGCCTTCTCCAAATCTATTGCAATAGTATAATAATCCTTTATGGTATCTTGTTTTACAAGAAGTGTATCCTTGGAGATAAGATTTTTATGCTCAATCATTTCATTAACCCTCTGCTGCATCTCCAGCTCTGTCTTTGTAGCCTTTCTGGTAAGAGTGGCGGCTTTAAGATAAGCAAACTCAGTAATGCCCCCTGCCTTTGAGATAATATCGCTAAGGCGTTCGTTTCTGAGAGAGAGAGCAAATGTTCCGGCAAACTGCACCTCTCCCAAAACAGTAACATTCATAGTTGGGGTGTAGCCCGGCGAAGGCCTTACAATAACCTGGTCATAAGGTTTAAGAATAAAACCAGGTTCTCCGTCCACAACAAAACCATCCTTTATGCCAAAGGAGAAGGTCTCAGAAATCTCCCTCTTCTTGCTCTTTGCAGTAGGGTCGTTAAGCGCCCTGTTCACATCTACCCTTACGGTAGAGGCAGAGATTTTAAGACCGCCGGCCTGAATGATAATATCCTCCAGAGTAGTATTCTCCGCATAAGGGTAATCGCCCGGAGCATAAACCTCTCCAGATACTGTTATGGTCTCCTCCTCTTTAAGGTCGTAAATGCTTGGAATATAGAGAATATCATTTTTCTGAAGCTTAATATTCTCTGCAGTGCCCGCCAAAAGCCCTTTAATATCTATCGGGATAACCTTCATTCTCTTGTCGGGATAACGCCTGTGAAGCACAGCCCTGTTAAGGAAGGCATCGTCCATAAGGCCGCCGGCCATCTCTATAAGCCCCTTAACGGTAGAGGTCTCATCTGTGAGCTCAAAGACTCCCGGGCGGTAGAGCGCACCTTTTATCTCTATCTTATTGGCATAGAGCTGCACACTTGAGCCAACATCCACCTTATCCGCATCCATCATTGCAAAGGTTGCAAATTGCTCCTGAGGTATTGTAAAGACGCGCTTCTCCACTCCTATAGAACGGTCTATTGTAAGTTCTCCATAATAAGCATCGCCATTAAAGCCGCCTGCATAATTGATAAGGTCCGCCAAAGTCTCGCCCTCCTTAAGTTCATAGCACATAGGGCGCTTAACCTTTCCTGTAATCTTTACAATGCTTTTGAAAGGTCTTACAATAATAAGGTCTCCCTCCTGCAATCTTATATCATCCGAAGACTTGCCCTTCATAAGATACTCGTAAACATCCACATTTGCGGCAACCTTGTCGCCCCTAATTACCTGAATGTTTCTTAGGCTACCTATCTTGTTTACTCCGTTGGCCTTATAGAGCGCGTGGAATACGGTGCTGAAGCTAGAGAGCGCGTAGGTGCCCGGCTTTGAAATCTCTCCCAGAATATTCACCTGAATTGTCCTAATCTCTCCAATTGTAACCTTTACATCTGTAGAGACATCCAGATTGGAGCTCTGCATTCCCGAATATATCTTGCTCAGTTTTGCATAGATGCGCTCCTTAGCAGCCTTAAGTGTAAGACCATTAAGGTTCACCGGACCTACAGAGGGGATATTTATATAACCCTCCGGAGAGATCTTCTGAGCAATATGGCTCTCGCTTGCGCCATAAACATCTATTACCACCTCATCTCCGGGGCCAAGCACGTAATCTGCAGGGGTAGCCATATTAAGGATTGGCTCAAAGGTAATTTTTGCGCCCTTGAATATCTTGCGGCCAAAAATCTCATTCTCCTTGTACGGGAAAGCCTCATCTCCTTCACCCAGCTGCTCATCATCCTCAATTGACTCCTCATCCTCAATCGACTCATCATACAATTTGCTATCCTTCGCCACATCCTTCGGGACCCTCGATTTCTTGCCTTTCATTGTCTCCACATACAATTTGCTATCATCAGCCACGGTCCTTCTCACATCCTTAACCTGCTGCACATCCTCCTTGCTCTGCAGGTTGGTATCCTTGTACTGTTCCCTAATTCTCTTTAACTGCTCTTTGGTAACACCCTTTGATAGAAGCTGTGATGCAATCTGTTGCTGACTCATACCGCTCTTTACACTGGACTTTACGTATGAAACCACAGCCTCATCCGACATCTGAGCATACGCTTTTTCCAAAGAAAAGAGTGCAGCAATTACAAATACTAGAAGACTTAACAATCTAATTTGGCAATTTCTCTTAATTCTCATTATATATACTTTTACAAAATAATCAAACTTTCGGGTTCACCCAATCTAAGCGCAGCCTCTTTGCTGAGCCACACCACAACAAAGCCACTACATCATCCTACAAATGTATGCAATCTTTTCAATATAGAAAAATTATACCTGCAAATTATTAACTTTGCAGATAAATTGCACACACAAAGAGAAAACCAGATATGAAAACAAATACTCACTCTTGCCACAAGCCTTCGCAGCAGCAGCCGTGCGCTTCCGCCCAGCAACCTTCGTGTTCGCACCCCGGCCAGCAATCATGCACTTCGGGCCACCAGCTCTGCGTCATCGGCCTCGGCTACGTTGGACTGCCACTTGCGCGGCTCTTCTCCACCAAGTACAAGACCATAGGCTTCGACCGCAACCACAACCGCGTGGCAGAGATTATGAGCGGCCACGACTCCACAATGGAGCTGGACGAGCGCCTGCTCAAAGAGGCCATAGAGAAAAATGGCTTCCTCTGCACCTCAGAGCCGGAGAAGATAAGAGAGTGCAACATATACATTGTAGCAGTACCCACACCTGTAGATGAGAACAATCGTCCCGATTTAACCCCTCTCATCGGCGCAAGCCGCACAGTGGGCAAGGTAATAAGCCCCGGCGACATAGTCATCTACGAATCCACCGTCTATCCCGGCGTAACAGAAGAGGAGTGCATACCCATAATTGAGGCAGAGAGCGGACTAATCTACAACAAAGACTTCTATGCCGGATACTCCCCGGAGAGAATCAACCCCGGCGACAAAGAACACACTGTTGAGAAGATAAAGAAGGTAACCTCCGGCTCCACCCCACAAGTGGCGGAGATAGTAGACAACCTCTACAACTCCGTACTCATAAATGGAACTCACAAAGCCCCATCCATCAGAGTAGCAGAGGCAAGCAAGATAATAGAGAATTCCCAGCGCGACGTAAACATAGCCTTTATGAACGAGTTGGCAAAGATATTCAACGCAATGGGAATAGACACCAGAGACGTACTGGAAGCAGCCTCCAGTAAATGGAACTTCATAAAGATGAGCCCGGGCCTAGTAGGAGGACACTGCATCTCCGTAGACCCATACTACCTCATACAAAAGGCACAAGTATATGGAGTCCTGCCTAGAATAATGACCTCTGCCCGCAGGCTCAACGACGGAATGGGCGCCTACGTAGCAGAGCAGACCATCAAATGCATGAACAAAAAAGGAGTGCTAGTAAAAGACTCCCGAATACTCATCCTGGGCATAACCTTCAAAGAGAATTGTCCCGACACCCGCAACACCAAAGTGCTGGACATCTACCACACCCTCTCCGAATACACCCGCAACATCACAATCTACGACCCTTGGGCAAACCCCGATTCCGTAGCCCGCGAATACGGCCTCACCATCACCCCGTCCCTGCCGGCGTTGCCAGCGTGCGATGGTGCTGTTTGTGAATTGCCGGCGGGTTGTGCGGCAGCAGGTGCGGCAGCAGGTGCTGTCTCCGAATTTCCAGCAGGGTGCGCTGGTGGTGAAGTGTCGGCAGCGGGTGCGGGTGCAGGTAGCGGTGGTGAATTG